>Ga0224508_10005480_pt1 | contig 10146 bp, 6 predicted proteins | sample SF_Jan12_sed_USG_4_FD_170157 | JGI IMG/M metagenome (GOLD analysis project Ga0224508, IMG submission 170157) | Sediment microbial communities from San Francisco Bay, California, United States - SF_Jan12_sed_USGS_21 | ecosystem: Environmental > Aquatic > Marine > Sediment | place: USA: California... | reverse complement strand
GGCGACTAGACAGGCCCGACTTCGCCGCACAGCAGCCCTCCCGGGTTGCCCGTTGCCCTTGTATTACCGTTATTATCAGGGCATGGATTATGCGGCGACAATTTTGTCCAGGCTCCCCGGCGCGGCGCGGCGCGAACACGGGGTACCACAGCTCGTCGGCACCCTTCGGTCTTACCTGCCCGATGCAAGCATCGAGCGGGTTATCCGCGCCTACGAGTTTGGTAGCGGCGCGCATGACGGACAAAAACGCCGCTCCGGCGAACCGTACATCACGCATCCGGTTGCGGTAGCGCAGGAACTCGCCGGGATGCACCTCGATGAGCAGGCCGTGATGGCCGCACTCTTGCATGACGTCGTCGAAGACACGAGCGCCTCGCTGGAGGAGATCGAGGAAGCCTTTGGCCACGAAGTCGCCCAGCTGGTCGACGGCGTCAGCAAACTCGATCAGATCCGCTTTCGCAGCCGTGCCGAGGCGCAGGCCGAGAGCTTCCGCAAGATGATGATGGCAATGATCGAGGATATTCGCGTCATCCTCGTAAAGCTCGCCGACCGCCTGCACAATATGGAAACGCTCGGCGCAATGCCGTCGGACAAGAAGAAACGGATTGCCCGCGAAACGCTGGACATCTACGCGCCGATCGCCAATCGGCTGGGTATCAACAGCCTGAAGATCCGACTCGAAGACCTTGGCTTCATGCACCTGCACCCGTTCCGCTACCGGGTCCTCGATAAAACGCTCAAAAAGAGTAAGGGCAACCAGAAGCAGATCGTTAACCGCATGTCGGCCGCACTGCAAAGAGCGATGGCCGAAGAGGGCATCGAGGGCAAAATTTACGGCCGCGAAAAACACCTGTACAGCATTTACCGGAAGATGGCCGAGAAGCGGCGCTCGCTGTCCGACGTCGTGGATGTTTATGGATTTCGGATCATCGTCGACGACGTGAATACCTGTTACCAGACGCTCGGGCTGGTACACCAGCTATACAAGCCCATGCCGGGGCGCTTCAAGGATTACATTGCCATTCCGCGCATCAATGGTTACCAGTCGTTGCATACGACATTGTTCGGCCCCAAAGGTCTGCCGCTCGAGGTGCAGATACGCACACGAGAAATGGACCGCGTTGCCGAGTCGGGAGTCGCGTCGCACTGGTTGTACAAGGCCGACGAAAAATCCGACGCAACACCGCAAAGGCGCGCGCGCGAATGGCTTTCCAACCTGGCCGAGCTGCAGAAGTCGGGTACTTCGGAGGAGTTTCTCGAAAGCGTCAAGGTCGACCTGTTCCCCGACAAGATCTATGTCTTCACGCCGAAAGGCGACATCATGCCGTTGCCGAAGGGCGCCACCACCGTTGATTTCGCCTACGCGGTTCATACCGATATCGGCAATCGCTGCGTTTCGGCAAAGATCGATCGCAACCTGGTGCCGCTTCGAACTCCACTGCAGAACGGCCAGACTGTCGAGATCATTACGGCCAAAGGCGCGAAACCGAACCCTAACTGGCTGACGTTCGTACGCTCGGCCAAGGCGCGGACGGCAATTCGCAATCACATGAAGAACCTGCGGGCTTCGGAGTCTGTCGATCTCGGCAAGCGCCTGCTCGACAGGGCGCTTAAGGATCTGGATTCGTCGTTGCGCAAGGTAGGCAAGGTCCGCATGGCGGCGGCTCTCGAAGAACTGAATCTTGCGGATTCGGCACGGTTATTTGAGCAGATCGGCCTGGGCGAGCGCCTGGCGCCCATCACCGCGCGCGTCCTGGTCGGCGACGAGGTTGTTACGGATAAACGTTCCGACACTGCGAGCCTTGTCATTTCCGGCACCGAGGGCATGGTGATCAGTTACGCCAAGTGCTGTTACCCGATTCCCGGCGACACGGTTATGGGGTACCTGACCGCGGGTCGCGGCGTGGTCATTCATCGCACCACTTGCGGCAACCTTTCGAACTTCCGCAAACAGCCCGAAAAATGGATCTCGGTCGGCTGGGAAGGCGACATCGCGCGCGAGTTTACCAGCCAGATTCAAATAGAAACCCGTAACCGCACGGGCGTACTCGCCGAGGTTGCAGCAACGATTGCCGACTGTGGTTCCAATATCGAGCAAGTCGAGGTCATGGGGCGACACGAAGACTGTTCGATCCTCTCTTTCGTTTTGACGGTCAAGGACCGCACTCATCTGGCAACCATCATGCGCAACGTGCGCAAGATGCAAAATGTCATGCGCGTGTCGCGTGACTGTGCGTAACAGCCGATATCCACGGAAATTCGATATGAAGAAACAAGCGATCCACAGCGCCGACGCGCCTGCCGCGATTGGCACCTATTCGCAAGCCGTACGCACCGGACAACTGGTCTTTCTCTCGGGTCAAATTCCGCTTCGACCGGATGACATGACCGTCGTAGAAGGCGATTTCGAGGCGCGGGCCCGACAGGTTTTTGGGAACCTGAGCGAAGTCGCGAAGGCAGCGGGTGGCGACCTTAACGACATAGTAAAACTGACAATATTCCTGACGGACCTCGATGACTTCGCAACCGTCAATACTGTCATGGAAGACTTTTTTGAGCAGCCCTATCCGGCACGTGCTGCGGTGGGAGTCGCATCTCTCCCGAAGGGTGTTGATGTCGAGGCCGATGCAATCCTTGCACTGTAGGCCGGTTGCTGACCGGCTGTTCGTCATTACTGCGGCCTCGCGGAATTATCATTGACCACAACTGAAAACGCCGACTTAACCGAATTGCAGGGTGTCGGACCGGCGCTCGCCGAAAAACTCTCGAGGCTCGGCGTCCGGCGCGTCGAGGATCTGCTGTTCCTGTTGCCGCTTCGCTATGAGGATCGCACCCGCCTGACCAGGATCGGTGCGCTGGTCGCCGGTGAGCGAGCAATGGTTACCGGCGATGTCCTGCTATCCGAGACGGTCTATCGCGGCCGGCGCAGCCTGCTCGTGCGCATCAGCGACGGCAGCGGCCAGCTGACTCTGCGTTTTTTCCATTTCTCGAGGCAACAACAGGCACAGTTTCAAGCCGGCGCACACGTCTCCTGCTTTGGCGAAGTGCGTCGCGGCACCAACGGCTTTGAAATGATCCACCCCGAGTACCGCGTGCTGCGCGACGGGCAGGCCGCAATAACCAATGATGCGCTGACGCCGATCTATCCGGCGACGGAAGGCGTCCAGCAGGGCCGCCTGCGGAATCTTACCGATCAGGCACTGCGCCGGATGGAGGCGTCGCCGCCGGCCGAACTGTTGCCGTCCGCAATCACGCGCAAGCTCGGCATGCCATCGCTCGCCGGCGCCATTCGCTATTTGCACAGACCGCCGCCGGATGCTGATGTAAAGGTCATGCTGGAAGGTCGGCATCCGTGCCAGCAGCGATTGGCTTTCGAGGAGTTACTGGCGCATTACCTGAGCCTGCGCAACCTGCGAGCTTTGGCCGCAACCAATGATGCACCGGCACTGACGACTGGCAACGACGAAGTCAGCGAGTTTATTTCGGGTTTGCCGTTTACGTTGACGGGGGCGCAACAGCGCGTCGTATCGGAGATTCTTGCGGACCTGTCGGCGCCACATCCGATGATGCGACTGATTCAGGGCGATGTCGGTTCCGGCAAAACTGTCGTTGCTGCAATTGCGTGCGTCAAGGCAATCGCGTGCGGCGTGCAGACAGCCATCATGGCGCCAACCGAAATTCTCGCCGAGCAGCATTGGCGCAGCTTCTCATCGTGGTTCGAGCCGCTCGGAATAACGCCCGCATGGCTGACCGGCAGCCAGCGCGCAGCAGCGCGGCGCGAATCATTACAGGCCATTGCCGATGGCGGTGCGCAAGTTGCGGTCGGTACCCATGCCTTGTTCCAGGAGGGCGTCGAATTCCAACGACTCGCTCTCGTCATTATCGACGAACAACATCGTTTCGGTGTGCATCAACGTATGGCGTTGCGTGACAAGGGCGTTTCGAGCACCGGGCATCCGCATCAGCTCGTGATGACCGCGACACCGATTCCGCGGACGCTCGCAATGGCCGCGTACGCCGACCTCGATACTTCGATCATTGATGAGCTGCCGCCCGGCCGGCAGCCGGTATCGACCATTGCGGTACCTGAGTCCCGCCGCGGCGATATTGTCGAGCGCGTCCGCTCCGCGTGTCGCGACGGCTTGCAGGCGTACTGGGTGTGTCCGTTGATCGAGGAATCAGAGGTGCTCGATTACCAGGCCGCCGAGGCAAGCTACCAGGTGCTGACAGAGGCGCTGCCGGAACTGCGTGTCGGCCTGGTGCATGGGCGCATGCGCCCTGCCGAAAAAGAACGGGGCATGCGGGCGTTCAAGGACGGCCTGATCCAGGTGCTCGTCGCTACCACGGTCATCGAGGTTGGCGTTGACGTGCCGAACGCCAGCCTGATGATTATCGAAAACGCCGAACGCATGGGTTTATCGCAACTTCACCAGCTGCGGGGTCGTGTCGGTCGCGGCGCAGCACAAAGTCATTGCGTATTGCTCTACAAGCCACCGCTCGGAGGCCTCGCCCGGCAGCGCCTCGCGGTGCTGCGCGAAACCAACGATGGCTTTGTTGTCGCTCAGCGTGACCTCGAACTACGGGGACCGGGCGAACTGCTTGGTACGCGGCAGACCGGGTTGCCCGAATACCGAATTGCGAACCTGGTTCGCGATGCGGAGCTGATGCCGCAGGTCCAGGTAGCCGCAGAGACTCTGCAGCGCAACTCTCCCGACGTCGCCACGACGATCGTCAGGCGCTGGCTTGGGGATGCAGGACGTTACGGCAAGGTGTAGCGAGGCCCGGTGTCTGATGCACTGCATCGCGCTGCCGTGAAGCCGCCGCGGCGACGCTCCCACTAATGTCACTCGTGACGTACACTAGCGCCCATGCAACGCACCACCGGTAACGACCCCTCTCCCGGACTCGTCAACCAGCTCGCCAGTTACGCAAAGCTGATGCGGCTGGACAAGCCTGTCGGCATCTGGCTGTTACTGTGGCCGACTCTATGGGCGTTGTGGATTTCGAGTGCGGGCCGGCCGGATGAGGGTTTATTCATTATTTTTGTCGCCGGTGTCGTCATCATGCGCTCAGCCGGTTGCGTGCTCAATGATTTTGCGGATCGAAAAATCGATCCGTACGTCGAACGTACCCGGGATCGGCCCCTCGCCTCGGGTGCAATTGCACCGCTCGAGGCGCTGACACTGTTCGCCGCGCTGGGGCTTATCGCCATCGGTCTTGCCACAATGCTGAACCAGCCCGCGCGCCGGCTGGCCGTTGTCGGCGCATTGCTGACCGTGTCGTACCCTTTTATAAAGCGCTTCGTCGCGGTGCCACAATTCGTACTCGGGCTCGCGTTCGGCTGGGCGATACCCATGGCGTTCGCGGCGCAGACCGGCCAGGTACCGGAACTCGCGTGGCTGGTTTTTGGTGCGGCGGTTATCTGGGCCGTTATCTACGACACGTTTTATGCCATGGTCGATCGGGACGATGATCGCAAGATCGGCGTCAAGTCCACTGCCATCCTGTTTGGTGACGCCGACCTCTTTGTGATTGGCGGTTTGCAGGTTTTGATGTTGGTCGCCCTCGTGCTGATTGGTCAGCGCGCTGAACTCGGCGCCTGGTATCTCATTGCTGTCGCTTCTACCGCTATCCTGATGGCCTGGCACCAGTGGCTGGCCCGGCATCGGTCGCCCACCGGCTGTTTTGCCGCGTTTCTGCAGAATCATTTCATAGGCTTGATCGTTTTCATCGGCATTGTGCTGCACTACACGTTCAATCCGGCCGTTGGCGTCTGATTCAGATTGCGCGAGCGACGGCGGCGACGCTGACTTTTTCGGCACCCTTTCGCAGTAATTCGGCCGCCAGGTGGCGCGTCGTCGCGCCGGTCGTAACGACATCGTCGACGATGAGCACATGGCGCGCTGCAACCGGGCGCTTCACCGTAAACGCATGCACCAGGTTGCGATTACGATCGCGTGCTGACAGGCCGGTCTGAAACGAAGTCGGTCGATGCCTGATGACGCTTCTGAGCATTGGCAACCCCATGTCTCGGGCCAGTGGTCTGCCGAGTTCGGCCGCCTGGTTGAAGCCACGAGAGGCAAGTCGCCGCCAGTGCAAAGGTACCGGTAGCAGGACGTCGAAATCGTCTTGCACCTGACTCAAGGCATGCAGCAGCAACCGGGCAAACATCGGCGCGTACTGCAACTTGCGGCGAAATTTCAACGCCTTCAGCCCGGCGTCGACCGGAAACTCATACAATAACGGCGCCACCGTCATCGACACCGGCGACGGGCGATTTTGACAGGCGCCACAAAAGACACCGCCGGGCATTGCGTTCGGTAGCGGCTCTGCGCAGCGCTCGCAGGCATATTTCAGCCACGGTAAATCGTGTCGACAGCCGTCGCACAAACCGCCTTCCGAGGCACTGCTTCGAGTTCCGCAGAAGGCGCAACGTTCCGGCATGACGGCGCCGTCCAGATCAAGCCACGCCTGCCGGGCGTACCGGCGGCAGCCGTCAATTAGCGGTCGCCATCGCATCCAGCGATTGCAATTCAGGTAGCGCTCTGCATACCACGGGGATTTACCGGGAGAACGTCGAATAATGCGTTGTGACTCGTGCTAGCTTTGATGCCTGTTATGCCCGGTACAACGAACGACATGCGCGAACCTGCAGACTTGAACAAGCGCGACGTGCGACGACGATTCGATCGTGCGGCGGCGTCGTTCGATAACGCCGATTTCGTACATCGCGTGACTCGCGAAGGCCTGCTCGAACGCGTGCGACCGTTACGCGTCGACGCGCAAACGGTACTCGATCTGGGCGCGGCGACCGGCAGCACGACCGAACTACTCCGGAAACGATTCGGCGGCGCTCGTATCGTGTCATTGGACTTGTCGCACAACATGTTGCGCGAGGCGACTCGCAAGCGCCGCTGGTTTTCTCGAACCTCTTTTGTGCAGGCGGACGCGGAGCAACTCCCGTTTCGTGATCAAAGCATCGACGTCGTCTTCGCGAATCTCTTACTGCCATGGTTGAGCGATCCGGCTGCCGCACTTACCGAAGTGGCACGAGTGCTGCGCGAGGGCGGCGTGCTGGCGTTCGCGACGCTCGGGCCTGACAGTCTGCTGCAATTGTCGCGCGCATGGAGTCGGATCGACGCGGGCACCCACGTCAATCGCTTTCTTGATATGCATGACATCGGCGACGCGATGGTGCGTGTCGGCCTGGCCGATCCGGTGCTGGATGTCGACCGTCTTACTGTGAAGTACGCAGATGCGGCGAGCCTGTTTCAGGATCTGACGCAGACCGGTGCACGCAATGCTTTGCGGCAGCGCGGTCGCGGATTGCTCGGTCGCCGGCGATTCGAAAAACTGGTCGCCGAACTGCAGGGCGAGGGCGGCGGCATCGCCCTCGAACTCGAGCTGGTTTACGGCCACTGCTGGGGAACGGGTCCGCGCAACGAGCCGACGAATTACCGGATCGACGCGGCAACGATAGGGCGGCGCCGGAAATAGTGACTTGCTGCAGACTGAATTTGCGTCGATTTGGTCAGGGCCTGAGGGTAAGCCGTTGTTAAATAATAATTAATCTCACTTGCGGTCCCCGCCGCAGGATTGCACGTCCATAATGATTTAAGTACACTGCGGGCGCTGTTTTGGCCGGCGCAACCGATCAAAGCAGTCGACGGGCGAATCTCCGGGGTCCCCGGGGGCAACTGAACCTAGCCGTTTTGTTTTCTCGCCAAATCCAGTATTGCAAAGCAGTGCGATCGCCGCAGCGTTTCGCAGGGTGAACGATCAATGTCAGGAAAATGGTTTTTGAGCTTGCTGGGCATCAGTTTGACTGGCGCAGTGCGCGCCGAGTGGCAACTGAACATGCCCACCGGTGTCACTGAATTAAGCGCCGAGACTTACGGTCTGCACATGATGGTGTTCTGGTGGTGCGTCGCCATCGGCGTCGTCGTCTTCGGCGTGATGATTTATTCGTTGGTCAAACATCGCAAGGCCGCCGGCGCCAAGCCCGCGACATTTACGCACAGCATGACCGCAGAAGTTCTCTGGACCGCCGTGCCTGTCGTGATCCTGCTGATCATGGCAATTCCGGCGGCCGAGACAATGGTCAAGCTCGAGGACTCGCGGAATCCGGACCTTACGATCGTCGTAACCGCTTATCAGTGGCGCTGGCATTACAAGTACCAGGACGAAGACCTGGCGTTCTATTCAAGTCTCGCGCTACCGAGCCTCGAGGCACGCCGCAAACAGTCCGGCATCGATCCGAATACGGTGGATAACTACCTGCTCGACGTCGATCATCCAGTGGTCGTGCCCGTTGGCGCGAAAGTGCGTCTGCTAGTGACCTCAAGCGACGTCGTGCACAGCTGGTGGGTACCGGAGCTCGCGATCAAGAAAGACGCGGTCCCCGGCATTGTGAATGAAGCCTGGTTCCGCGCGACCGAGACCGGCACCTTCCGCGGCCAGTGCACGGAACTCTGCGGCCGCGGCCACGGCTACATGCCAATCGTCGTTGAAGTCGTAGAACGTGATGCCTACCGCGCCTGGGCAGACACGCGCCAAGACGGCGCGCCGAAGGTCGCCAGCACAAAGTAGTTTAGAAAGACAGTCGTGCCGCGAGCAGCGCGGTCCGCAAATGGAGTAACCCAGTATGGCAACTGCAGCAGCAGACATCACCGAACACCACGACGATCACGGCCCGGCCAAGGGTATCGGACGCTGGTTGTTTTCGACCAACCACAAGGACATCGGGACAATGTACCTGTTGTTCAGCCTGACGATGTTTTTCATCGGCGGCGCGATGGCAATGGTGATTCGCTCGGAACTCGCAGTACCCGGCCTGCAGTTCGTCGACCCGGGTTTCTTCAATTCGATGACGACAATGCACGCGCTGATCATGGTTTTCGGCGCCGTCATGCCCGCGTTCGTCGGCCTCGCCAACTGGATGATTCCCTTGATGATCGGCGCTCCGGACATGGCGCTCCCCCGCATGAACAACTGGTCCTTCTGGATTCTGCCGGTCGCGTTCAGCATCCTGCTGTCGACGCTGTTGATGCCCGGCGGCGCGCCGGCCGGCGGCTGGACCATGTACCCGCCACTTATCCTACAGACCGGTGACGCCTTTCCGTTCCTGATCTTCTCGGTGCACCTGATGGGCATCTCGTCGATCATGGGCGCGATCAATGTCATCGTAACGATCATCAATATGCGCGCGCCGGAGATGTCGCTGCTTAAGATGCCGATGTTCGTCTGGACGTGGCTGATTACGGCATACCTGTTGATTGCCGTGATGCCGGTCCTGGCCGGCGCGGTAACCATGCTGCTGACCGATCAGTTCTTTGGCACCAGCTTCTTCCTTGCGGCCGGCGGCGGCGACCCGGTGATGTTCCAGCATATCTTCTGGTTTTTCGGTCACCCCGAGGTTTACATCATGATCCTGCCGGCGTTTGGCGTCGTCTCGGAGATTATCCCGACCTTCTCCAGGAAACCGTTGTTCGGGCATGACTCGATGGTGTACGCGGCATCGAGCATCGCATTCCTGTCATTCATCGTCTGGGCACATCATATGTTCACCGTCGGCATGCCGCTGACCGGTCAGATGTTCTTCATGTTCGCGACGATGCTGATTGCTGTTCCGACTGGCGTGAAAGTATTCAACTGGGCTGCGACAATGTGGCGCGGCGCTATGACCTTCGAGACGCCGATGCTGTTTTCACTGGCGTTCGTGTTCCTGTTTACGATCGGCGGGTTTTCCGGTCTGATGCTCGCCATCGCGCCGGCGGATATTCAGTACCACGACACCTACTTCGTCGTTGCCCACTTCCACTACGTTCTCGTGCCGGGCTCGGTGTTCGCCATCATGGCCGCTGTGTATTACTGGCTGCCGAAATGGACCGGATGCATGTACAACGAGACGCTGGGCAAGGTGCACTTCTGGACGTCGACGATATTCGTCAACCTGACATTTTTCCCGATGCACTTCCTGGGATTGGCCGGCATGCCGCGCCGCATTCCCGATTACTCGACGCAGTTTACCGACTTCAACACGATCGCCAGTCTCGGTGCGTTTGGCTTCGGCCTGTCACAACTGTTTCTCGTTGCCGTGCTGATAAACGCCTGGAAGGGCGGCAAAGCCACCGATCGCGTCTGGGA
>Ga0224508_10005479_pt1 | contig 10147 bp, 8 predicted proteins | sample SF_Jan12_sed_USG_4_FD_170157 | JGI IMG/M metagenome (GOLD analysis project Ga0224508, IMG submission 170157) | Sediment microbial communities from San Francisco Bay, California, United States - SF_Jan12_sed_USGS_21 | ecosystem: Environmental > Aquatic > Marine > Sediment | place: USA: California... | reverse complement strand
TTCGATCCACCCAGGGAGGGATCACATTGGAAGGCGGGGCCGGGTGCGGGAACTGACCCACATCGATTCGTCCGGTCAGGTTCGAATGGTGGACGTCGGCGAGAAGGCCCCCACTCGACGAACCGCTGTGGCCGAGGGTCAGATTCGCATGCAGGCGGAAACCCTCGCCGCGATACTGGCGGGGCGAGTGGAAAAGGGGGAGGCGCTTGCGGTCGCACGCGTCGCGGCGATCGAGGGTGTGAAACGGACCTCTTCTTTGATCCCGCTTTGTCACCCCATCCCCATCGACGGTGTCGACGTCGACATCGATCCCGACGAGACGCTTCCGGGGCTGAAGGTTCAGGTCCGCGTTTCGGCGGAGTGGAGGACGGGGGTAGAGATGGAAGCGATGACTGGAGTCGCGATCGGGCTGCTGGCACTCTACGACATGTGCAAGGCGCTCGATCGGGGAATGGAGATCGGATCCGTCCGTCTCCTGGAAAAGCACGGCGGGCGTTCGGGCACTTGGACGGCCTCCAGGCAGGACTAACGCGCCTCGAGCGTTTATCAGATAGATGGGGATGATGGAATCTGTGATGAGGAAGGGACGGGCTTTTCGTGCCCGTTCGATGCTGGCCCGGTGTCTCCGGCCTCTGAGGAGGTCCGGTGCCCGACGCACCAGCGCCGCGGCGCACGCCTTGCCGGTGCTGGCGGCGGTCGCGTCGCTGGGTTTCGAACACGCAGAGGCCGGGATCTTGCATGATCCACCCGTTACGAGCGGGCTCTCCCGTGCTACCCACGGTGAGCTGGCACTGCGCGAATCGGGTCTGCGTCGCACGGAGACGATTCGAGGGTACGCCGACCGATACGAGATCGGCTGGCAGCTTTCGGAGCGAATCTACGACGCCGCGCTTTATGCGGGGATCGACGTGGATCTGGCGTATCGGCTGGTTCGAGTCGAGTCGTCCTTCAAGCGAGGGGCGATCGGGCCGGCCGGATCGATCGGAGTCACTCAGGTGCAGCCGAACACGGCGCGTTGGCTTGATCCGAACGTGACGCGGGCGGACCTGTTCGACGTCGAGACCAACCTCCGGTTAGGGTTCGGGTATCTTCGGATGCTCATCGACCGCTACCGCAGCACGCGACTGGCGTTGCTCGCGTATAACCGCGGGCCGGGCACGATCAAGGAAGTGATGGCCGCCGGGGAAGACCCGGCGAACGGATACGCCGCTCGCGTTCTGGGGGGACGCAACCGGTAGGGGCCGCTCCGCGTCCCCGGTCGGTGCACCGCCGGACGAGGGCGACATGACAAGAGGCTGGCCCGTGGAACATAAGCGATCGCTGAAAGCGAAAATCGAGTCCGGGGACGCGGAGGTCGGCGTGCTCGGACTCGGCTACGTCGGTCTCCCGGTCGTAGTGGCGTTCGCCGAAGCCGGGTATCCGACCCTCGGCTTCGATGTCGACCAGGCCGTCGTCGATCTGATCTCTCGTGGCGACTCGCATATCGGGGACGTCCCTCCGTCCTCGGTCGCCGCTGTGGTCGGGTCCGGGAAGCTCCGTGCGACGACCGATTTCGATCTCCTGCGGGCGATGGACATCATCATCATCTGCGTGCCGACGCCGCTGTCCAAGACCGGGGACCCCGATGTGTCCTATATCGTGGACGCGATCGACGGAGTCGCGACCGTTCTCCGGCCCGGGCAGCTGGTCATCCTCGAGTCGACGACCTACCCCGGTACGACTCGCGATCTGGTCCTCCCCAAGCTCCAGGCGTCAGGGCTGGAGGCCGGGTCGGACTTCTTCCTGGCATTTAGCCCGGAGCGCGTCGACCCCGGGAACGAGAAATTCCATCTGAAGAACACACCCAAGGTGGTGGGCGGGCTCACTGCGGAGTGTCATGAGCTCGCCTCGGCCGCGTACCGACGGGTCATCGACACGGTCGTCGAGGTTTCTTCGCCCGAGGCGGCGGAGCTGACTAAGATCCTCGAGAACACGTTCCGTGCCGTCAACATCGGGCTCGTGAACGAGATGGCCGTCATCTGCGATCGACTCGGGATCGACATCTGGGAGGTCGTCGACGCGGCCTCCACGAAGCCCTACGGCTACATGCGCTTTACGCCGGGGCCGGGGCTGGGCGGTCATTGCATCCCGATCGACCCGCATTATCTCGCGTGGAAGATGCGCACGATGCAGTACCGGACCCGGTTTATCGAGCTCGCGGCGGAGGTGAACGCCGAGATGCCCCGTTACGTCGTCTCACGGGTGGCCGAAGCGCTGAACGCGGCGCGCAAGTCGGTGAACGGGAGCCGTATCCTGCTGCTGGGGATCTCGTACAAGCGAGACGTCGGCGACACCCGCGAGAGTCCGGCACTCGATATTCTCGAGCTGCTTCGGGCGCAGGGTGCCGAGGTCGAGTTTCATGACCCGTTCGTCCCCGAGCTTCGCCACGATGGGATCGATCTGACTTCGGTCGACCTGACACCGACGACGGTGGCCAGGACGGACTGTGTCGTCGTGACGTGCGATCATTCGGACATCGACTACGACATGGTGATCGAGCAATCGGAGATCATCGTGGATCCCCGCAACGGTCTGGAAGGACGTACTGGCTCTGGTCTCGTATATCCGATCGCCGGCCCTCCGCGATCCTCGGATTCACCGAAGGAGCGGAGTCAGGCGCCGCTCGACGTGGTCGTAAGCCCCGTCTGACGGGCGGCAGGTCGAGCCGGCGCGAGCGCGATCCTCCGCCACTTCATGGCAAAACCGACCACATGTAGCCAGGGGCTGGAGAGCCTGGCGAGCGAAGGCCGGGCCCGGGGCGCGGCAGCGAGGAACTCCTCCGCCCCCACGAATTCGGGCATCTCGGCGTAGGCCCTTCCGATCTCGAACGCGAAGTGGGCGTCCGACCCGGCCACGACCGGGAGCCCTCGACGTTCGGAGGCTTTGATCGCGGCATGATTCCAGATCGGCAGGAACGCGCGCGCATTGATGCCCTCCACCACGTCCGCCACGCGCAGTGCCCGGTTCGCGCGCCATAGCGCCCGACGCGCGTATGCATAGGGATGTGGCGCGTAGACGACCCCTCCCTGATCCCTAATTCGCTCGACGGTCTCCGTGAGAGACAGGCGCTGAGGAATTCTCTCCTTGAGAAAGAGACCGATCAACTCGGTACGACAGCGGCACCTGATCTCCTCTCCAACGATGACCAGATCGGGGTCGATGTCCCGGGCGAGCAGGGCCCCCTCGATCGTCCCGTGATCGGTGACGGCGATACGGTCCAGACGTCGCTCGCGCGCCCGCTCGACGAGGGCCCGCGGCGGCGTGTGCCCGTCGTGGGAGTATGACGTGTGTGAATGTAGGTCGACTCGGAACATCGCCGTCGCGCCCACCCGCAATGGTTGCTCGAATGCCGGGGGGGGCGTCCCTCCCGGATCGTCGATGTGTCCGGTCGGTGTGCAAGCGACGATCCGGCCGAGTGACGTCAGGGACGCCGGATGTAATTATCTGTGGTGTAGGTGGTTACGGTGCGCTGGCGCGCGGTCGCCGGTGCGGTCGCGCCACCCGGTTCGGGTGGTTTGCGGGGGCGGGCGTCGTTTTGCGCCGGGTGGCTGCGGGACGGCCGCTCGGGCTAGCGGCCTACCTGCAGGCGATCGCCGGGCTTGATCACCGTGGATTGGAGATCGTTCCAGCGCATCAGATCGCTCGTGGAGACCGAGTGCCGGCGAGCGATCGTCCAGAGCGAGTCCCCGCGCTGTACCACGATCGTCCGGGTCCCCTGCTCCTCCACTCGAGTCTCGCCCCCCACGTCGCTGGACGACGCGGAACTCGCGGAGGCCGACTGGTCGCCGGACGAAGACTCGCTGGGATCGCCCGTCTGTGGGCTCCGGGCCGCGGGGCGCGCCGGGCGCGGGATGACGAGCTGTTGCCCGACCTGAAGCCGTCTCGGATCGATGTTCCCGTTCGCGGCCCGCAAGGCCGTCACGGAGACCCCGTACGCCTCACCGATCCACCCGAGCGTATGCCCTCGCTGAACCACATGGAACGTCCAGGTGACGCGCTCATCCTCCGGGATCTCGACGTATGCAAGCTGAAACCGCTCCCCGCTGCCATCCGGCACCTTGAGATCGACTCGGCGGTCGGGCGGCGTGACCTTCTGTGGGAACTGCGGGTTCAGGTCACGAATCGTCTCCTCGTCCGTCCCCGCGGCCTCTGCCAGAACGTCGAAGCTCGTCGCGTCCGGAACCGAGACGATTTCGTACTCGATAGGCTCATCGGAGACCAACCGTTCGAACCCGTACCGCTCGGGGTCGTGACCGATCATCGCCGCCGCGATGATCTTCGGGACGTAGTTCCTCGTCTCGGACCGGAGAAGCCGCGCGTCGGCCAGATCCCAGAACGTACCCCCACCTGTGCGAGCAAGACCTCGCGAGACACGCCCCGGGCCCCCGTTGTAGGCGGCCGCCGCCAGGTACCATGAGCCGAAGCGATCATGCAGATCGGACAGATAGCTCAGCGCCGCCTCGGTAGCCAGCTCGGGATCTCGCCGCTCGTCGACCCAGAACGACACCTCGAGATCGTACATGCGTCCCGTGCTGCGGATAAACTGCCACAGCCCCACGGCTGCAGCCCGCGAGTAGGCGTTGGGGCTCATGCCGCTCTCGATCAGGGACAGATAGATGAGATCCTGTGGCATCCCCCGGTCGCGCAGCTTCTCGCGGATCATCGGCTCGTAGCGTCCCTTCCGCTCGAGATACAGACCGAAACGGTCCGGGATGACGTTCTGGAAGTAGTTGATCCACGCCTCCACCCGATCGTTCATCTCGAGTGGAAGTCGATTCTCGACTTCTTCCGGATCGCGGACCACATCCACCGGATCCGACCCGAGAAGCTCGCGAAGCGTGGCGTCGATCTCCTCGTCGGTCGGGCCCTCGAAGGCTTCGGGCGCGGGGTCCGGCTGGAGGGTCTCCTCGACGACCTTCTCTACGACCGTCTCTACCAGGAGAGAATCTGCCTCGAGAGGCAGGGGCGCAGGTGGCTCGGTCGGAATCTGCTCCAACGGCTCGCCGTTCGCGCCGGCGGCCGCGGGCCCGGGTCCGTTGACCGGTGCGGGGTTCGTCGCGCACGCGCCGGACAGCACCGCCAGCAGCACGGCTGCCGCCGTCTGCCTGGCGGTTCTCGTTGTCCGCTGAGCTCGAATCTCTGTCTCGCTCATGTCGTCTTACCCTGTCAGTGCCAAGAGGACTTTCAGAATCAGACGGATGGGGGCCGCCGGACGTTGCAAGCCGACGCTCTCCCGACGCGATCGAATCCGTCTACATGTGGTAGTTCGGCGCCTCTCTCGTGATCACTACGTCATGCGGATGAGACTCCCGCAGACCCCCTGAGGTAATGCGCACGAAGCGGGCCTTCTCGCGTAGCTCGTGGGTCGTCGCGGCCCCGCAGTACCCCATGCCGCTGCGCAAACCGCCGACCAGCTGGAAGACCGTGTCCGCGACAGGCCCCTTGTAGGGGACACGTCCCTCGATGCCTTCGGGCACGAGCTTTTGTGCCGAAGCCCCTTCCTGGAAGTACCGGTCGGCCGAGCCCGCCTCCATCGCAGAAAGCGAACCCATCCCGCGGATCACCTTGAACCGCCGACCCTCCAGAAGAAACGTCTCGCCAGGGCTTTCGTCGGTACCGGCGAACATCGATCCAAGCATGCAGCAGTGCGCTCCCGCCGCGATGGCCTTCACGATATCTCCCGAGTACTTGATCCCGCCATCCGCGATGGTGGGCACCTTGCCGTCAACACCCTCCACGGCATCGATGATCGCCGTGACCTGTGGCACGCCGACTCCGGTCACGACCCGGGTCGTGCAGATCGAACCGGGGCCGACGCCGACCTTGACGGCATCGACGCCGCGCTCCACCAGGGCAGCAGCCCCCTCTTTGGTCGCGACGTTGCCGGCGATGAGCGGGGTATCGGGGAGTTGCTCCCGGACCCTCGCGACAGCGTCCAGCACCGCCTGAGCGTGACCGTGCGCGGTATCCACCACCAGAACGTCCGCACCGGCATCCGCAAGCGCCCGTGCGCGGTCGAGGTCGCGAGCCCCGGCGCCCACGGCCGCCCCGACCCTGAGGCGTCCTCGTTCGTCCTTGGTGGCGTTGGGAAACTGCCGGCGCTTGAAGATGTCCTTCACCGTAATCAGCCCCTCGAGGCGGCCTTCGTCGTCCACCACGGGAAGCTTCTCGATCTTGTGCTGCCGCAGGATCTCCTCGGCATCATCGAGGGACGTGGAGAGCGGTGCGGTAACGAGGCCGTCGGACGTCATTACGTCCCGGACCGGTCGGCCCGGGTTGCTCTCGAAGACCAGGTCGCGGTTCGTGAGGATTCCGATCAGCAGTCCTTCGCCGTCGACCACGGGGACGCCACTGATCCCGTACTCCATCATGTGTTGCCGGGCCTCGCCGAGCGTGGCGTCGGGGCCGAGGGTGATCGGGTCCATGATCATCCCGCTCTCGGAGCGCTTCACTCGATCGACGTGCTGGGCCTGGGCGTCGATTGTCAGGTTCTTGTGGATGATCCCGAGCCCGCCCTCGCGGGCCAGAGCGATCGCCATCCCCTGTTCCGTGACCGTGTCCATCGCGGCCGACAGCAGCGGGATCGTCAGCTCGATCCCTGCGGTCAGATGTGTGGAAACATCGACGTCCGCCGGATGGACCTCGGCATGGGCGGGCGCGAGCAGAATGTCATCGAACGTGAGCGATTCGCGGATTGGAGGGGACATCAGCGCTTCACCGGTGACGGGCGTAGGGGGTGGATGCACGAAACCGCCCGTCCCGGACGATCGTGTCGCCGTCTGCACGCGCGATCTGCACTTCGTGATTCAGTATGGGCTTCCATTCGCCATGGTAGACGGGGAACCGCCTGCCGTCAACGCGCGATTGTCCCCGCGCCGGCGCTACTCGACGACGATTTCACGGTTCTCCGGCGGACCCTCCGACGCCGGCGGCGGCTCGGGCTCCGGGTTGCCCGCCTCGAGCTCGGCGAGAAACTCGCGACCCGCCTGCCGAAACGAATCCAGGACGCGGTCCGCGCGTCCGAGCACCTTCATCGTCGTGTTCACCGCATTCGCGCTCATCCGCCCACGGCGCATCTGCTGTTGCACGCCCTCGGCGAACTTTTGGAAGACCGGGGCCTCCGGAGCCGTCCGGTCCGCGTACTCGGAACCGAGAAAATCGATGAAATCCAGCACCTCGTAGACCTTCTCTTCCGGAAGGGCATCGAGCTTTCGCCAGATCTGTTTCTTAAGGATCTCGTTCATGGACTCCGTCCGTTCCGGTCCAGCCGCCGCACCCTGCATACTCCCACGAACCCGATAGAAGTTTCAAGTGCCAGTTGTCAAGCGCGCGGGAACGGCAGCTCCAGCGTGAAGCGGCAACCGCCCTCCGGCGGCCTATCCACCGCGAGATGCCCACCAGCCGCGCCGACCAGCCGCGCACAGATCGCCAGCCCGAGCCCGTGCGTCCATCCCGTCCCTCGATCCCGGGCCGTCGGGAGGGGCGCCTGCTCGAGACGAGTTCTGAGTTGCTCGATATCCGCACCGGCTCCCGAGTCCGTCACGGTCACCGCGAGCCCGGCGGCACAGTCAAACGCACGCACCTCGACCCGGTCGCCGGCGCGCGTCGCCTGGACCGCGTTCGAGACGAGGTTCATCAGGATCCGCGTCAGCACTCGACGGTCTCCGATCCGAGGTCCAAGCGTCTCGAGGCGAAATCCCAGATCGACGTCCGCATGTGCGGCGAGCGGGCCGACCAGCTGATCGACCTGCTGCAGCACGGCCTCGATCGAGAACGGTTCAGACAGGACCTCGATCGTCGCCGCATCGCCCAGACGGGTCACGTCGATCAGGTCGTTCACGAGCCCGACGAGCGATACGGCCGCCGAGTACAATACCCCGACCTGGCGGCTCTGCACTTCGTTCAGCTCCCCCGAGTGCTCCGTCGCGAGGGCGTCCGCGAGGAAGAGGATCGAGTTGAGCGGTGACCTCAGGTCATGAGAAACATCGCGGAGAAGAGCCCGGGAATCTTCGGTTCTGCGCCCCAGCAGGGCCGTAGCGAGGATCAGGAAGTCGCGGTCCAACCGGGCGTGGAGGGAGCGCACTCGCTCTTCTCCCATCTCTTCGCTCGCGTGAATCGCCTCGCGAACCGCCCGGATGGCCGCCGCCGCCACTTCTATCGTGTCCACCTCGGGGATGTCTCCCGCGGGCGGGGCGTCCGACCGAAGCCGCGCATCCAGCCACGCAGCGACTCTGCGGACTTCGACGGGCAGCCCGTGCAGGACTCGTTCTGAGTCCCACGGGCTCACGGCGTCGCCGTCAGATTCTCCGTTTGTGCGGGCCCATACCCGCGGAGGAGTGCTCACGGGGTCCCTCCGCCCTCTCCGGGCGCTACTGGACGAAGGCGTCTTTGGAGAGCTCGTGCTTATCCATCAGGCGGTACAGAGTCGTACGATCGATACCGGCCTGTCGCGCGGCCTCGGACATGTTGCCCTGAGTCCGGGCCACTACCTGGGCGAGGTATTCGCGCTCGAACCGTCCGATGAGCGCGTCCTTCGCGTCGTGGAAGGGCGCATGGAAGTCGATGAGCGAGGCCACGGATTGCGGGGTCGCCGACCCGCCACCCATCACCTCGAGCGTGGCCCCCTCCTCGAGGATCGAGAGGCGCTCCCGCTCGATGTTCTCGCCGGCTTCGGACAGAACGACGAGATGTTCGATCACGTTCTGCAGCTCGCGGACGTTGCCCGGCCAGTCGTGGCGCACGAGCGCCTCCATCGCGTCGGGCGAGAGTCGAGGAGGCAACGCCCCCGGCAACTGATGCCGACGCCAGAAGTGATCGATGAAGTGCTTGATCAGGACGGGAATGTCTTCGGAGCGGTCGCGAAGCGGCGGCAGATGCACCGGGACCACGCGAAGACGAAAGTAGAGGTCCTGCCTGAGCTGACCGTCCCTGATCGCGAGCTCCGGCTCGCGATTCGTGGCGGAAACGAACCGCACATCGACGACCGCATCGTCCTTCTCGCTACCGACCCGACGGATCACGCCGTCCTGGAGTACCCGAAGCAGCTTCGCCTGAAGAGGCATCGGCATCTCACCGAGCTCGTCGAGGAAGAACGTTCCCTGGTCCGCGACCTCTAGCAGACCGGGCTTGTCGCGCACCGCCCCGGTGAACGCCCCGCGTCGGTGTCCGAACATCTCGGACTCGAGAAGCTCACCGGGAAGGGCGGCGCAGTTCACGGCGACGAAGGCCTTCCTGGCCCGACGACTCTCGCCATGGATGTACTGGGCGATCAGCTCCTTGCCGGTCCCGCTATCGCCCGTGATGAAAACCGACGCGTCGGTTCGGGCGACCTTCATTGCCGTCTCGATCGCCTTCCTCATTGCGCTCGACACCCCGAGAATCCGCACGTTGCCATCGACCAGGACCCCTTCGCGACGCGAGGAATCCGACAGCGTCCGCTGCCTGAGCAGGGTATACGCGGCTCTACCGATCACGACGAGCAGCTGCGTCGCGGTAAACGGTTTCGGCACGTATTCCCAAGCCCCCGCCTTCATGGCGCGAATCGACGCCTCGGTCGTCGCGTGACCTGTCATCATGATCGCGATCGTACCCGGCGACCTCTGACGAACCTCCGCCAGGATGTCGAGGCCGTGGACCTGGGGCATGCTCTGATCGATCAGGACGATGTCGTAGCTCTGGCTCTTGATTCGGTGGAGGGCGTCATCGGCCTTGCGCTCGCACTCGCACTGATAGCCATCGGCGGCCAGGACCGACTCGCAGCTATCCAGGATGCTCTGCTCATCATCGATGACCAGGATCCGGATGCTCGCCCGCTCCTCGGGCCCGAGAACGGCGGACCCCGACTCGTCGAGGTCCTCGACGGCGGGTTCTCCCATCTGCGCTTCTTCGGCGATGTCAGGCGCTTCGATTCGCACGTATCCTCCCGGTTTCCGTTCGTGGCGTCGGCTCCCGCGAACCCCCAGTCTTGCCTCCCCGCTTCAAGCCGCATCGCGCATTGCTCGATCGCGATGCAACCTGCCGCATTTCGCGGCGCGGAGGCGACGGTCCATTGCGGCCTCGCCACACCTCTCCCCTCCGGGTCTCTCGAGTTGCGTCGCGTATGCAACAG
>Ga0224508_10005478_pt1 | contig 10147 bp, 8 predicted proteins | sample SF_Jan12_sed_USG_4_FD_170157 | JGI IMG/M metagenome (GOLD analysis project Ga0224508, IMG submission 170157) | Sediment microbial communities from San Francisco Bay, California, United States - SF_Jan12_sed_USGS_21 | ecosystem: Environmental > Aquatic > Marine > Sediment | place: USA: California... | reverse complement strand
GTGGAAAACTTTACTGGGTATCGTATTACTTATCGTCACCGGGCCTATCCTGGTCGCCTTCAGTGGCGAAGTTGATTTAAAAAGCCATTGGCGCACGGCCAGTCGCGAGTCCACCGGCATCGCACCCGACCCGACCGAACATCCTCAGGCAATTGTCTTAGTTTACGCTGCACGCGCTTATAACTGGCGTGGATTGTTCGCCGTGCATACCTGGATCGCCACTAAAGGAAAAAATGACAAACACTACGTTGTGCATGATGTCGTTGGTTTTCGCGGTTGGCGTCAACAACCCGTGCTCGGTGTTTACAAAGACGTACCTGATCGTCTGTGGTATGGCAACAAACCCAAAGTAGTGACCATGCTTAGTGGCGAGCATGCGGAACCGGTTATCGATAAAATCATCAATGCTAACGAAGCTTATCCCTACAAACGGCATTACCGTATGTGGCCGGGGCCAAACAGTAATACCTATGTCGCATACATAGGACGTATTGTTCCCGAACTCGTCATGTCGCTGCCGCCAACGGCCATCGGCAAAGATTATTTAATCAATGATAAATTGACTGGCAAAACCAACAGCGGCGATGGCTTTCAATTATCCCTCGCGGGTTATACGGGAATCGCTATCAGCAAAAACACCGGTATCGAAATAAATTTACTCGGAGCGGTATTTGGCATCGATATTTTCAGACCCGCGTTAAAGTTACCGGGCATCGGCCGTATCGGCATGTCACGAACTCCCAATTTAAATGGTTAACGACACTATCGCTCACCTGTCAGTATTACAAGAATAAACAGATTACGTCTAATGATCGATATGAAAACAACTAGATCAATCGGACATTTTGTTAACACGCTTCATACCTTGGGGGTACACATGAAATATTTTTTAACGGCAATAATTATTTTTCTACTAGCGGGATGCGCGCAGCCCCTAAGCGAGGAAAACGCTAAATATGTAGGACTATGGAAAAGCAATCAAACTTCCCTCCTTATTACGCAAGCAGGCAGACTCGAATACGAATCACAGAAAGGCAATGTCAGCACTTCTGTTTCAATGCCTATCAAATCAATTGACAGTTCTGGCATACAGGCAGGATTTTTGTTTTTTTCGTCGAACTTTGAACTGCAAGGAATTCCAAAAGAAGAAGACGGGATGCTGGTTCTGGTAGTCGATGGAGAAAAACTATACAAAACCGATGAATTAGGAAGAATGCCAAAATCGACGAAGGTCCCATCATTGGACAAACTACAACCCCTTGTTACGAACCAACTGTCTTTACTCTCCAAAGGTATTAAAGAAAAAGATTTCACCGCTTATCTTGAAGGTACATCCATGTTATACCAAAGTAATTTCAGCGCGGAAAAGCTGCTCGATATATATAAATCTTTTATCGAGAATAAAATAGATATTGGAGAGTTTATGGTCGGAGCCTTTGTATTAACGAAAGAGCCTGTAATAGATGAAAATGGCTTCTTGGTTGTCAGCGGCAAATATCAAACGTCTCCGAATTCACTAAAATTTTCACTAAGCTATGTATATTCGCATCCGAACTGGAAAAGCGTAGGGGCTAATATTTATATTGATGAAGAATGAAGCACAATGAGATTCCCGGACATTGACAGTAGCGAGGTGCAACATGATTCCATTGTAAACTTTGGACAAATTAAAACACACACACTTTATGAATGACGATGTTGTAGCGGACGAACTGGTCGGTGCCGTTTGGCCAGCGACCCAACCGGGCGAAGACCCGGTGTTGTATGGTCATGTCGAACTTGAACCACGTGGCGCATTCGAAGCACGCAGTCTGCAAACCTTTAAACTGGTTTATACCGTCGGTCGCTATGGCATTGACGACACCGGCAGCATACGTGTGGTGTTTCGCTTTATGGGTGACCAGGGCGATCTGCAAACCAACGACCCATGCGCTTACAACTATGTTAGCGCTCAAGCCAGCACTAACTCGCGTCTGTCTCTCGCCTACGGCAAAACTGCACACCAGCGGCCCTGGTTTCGCGCACTAACCGTTCGCTTGCACGGCGGTTACCTCAAAGAAGGCGATACCATCACAATCATCTTCGGCGATACGTCTCAAGGCTCACCTGGAATGCAAATGCAGACTTTTTGCGAAGCCGGTTTTGAATTCAAAGTGCTGGCTGACGTTTGTGCGGTTGGTCACTACGTTCCGTTACCGGATACACCGTATATTTCTATCGTCCCCGGTCAAGTGCGTGAATGGAAGGCCGTGTTACCGAGTCTGCGCCGCCCTGGTGAGCGTTTTCAATTTGGATTGAAGGCGGAAGATGCCTGGGGCAATCCAACGCCTTTGGCCCAGGGTCGAATCAAACTGGATTGTAATTTGCCGGTAAATGGCTTGCCGGAACTTGTCGATTATCCACTCGGCGAAAAATCGATAGTATTCGAAAACCTGTCTGTCGAACAACCCGGCACACTGCGCATTCGCGTACTCGATGAAAAAGAACATTACGTTGCCGAATCCGGGCCGTTGCTCATTCGCGACGGAGATTTTTCGGGCTATTGGGGTGATTTGCATGGCCAAAGCGGTGAATCCATCGGCATTACCACATCGCGTCAATATTTCGATTTTGCACGTAACAAATCCTTTCTCGATGTCACCGGTCATCAGGCCAACGACTTTCAAGTAAACAATGCATTCTGGCAATACCTCAATGAATTAACCGCCGAATATCATGAGGACGGACGCTTTGTCGTCTTCCCCGGTTACGAGTGGTCAGGCAATACCGCGGTCGGCGGTGATCGTAATGTATTTTTTCGCGCCGAAGGACGACAGATTCATAGATCATCCCATGCGTTGATAACAGACCGTTCCGATTTACACACCGATGCACCTACCTCGGCTAAGCTTTTTGAAGCACTGAAAGATGAAGATTGCGTGGTTTATGCCCATGTCGGCGGACGTTATGCTGATATTGCCCAGGCACACGATCCGATACTCGAAACCGCCATGGAAATTCACTCCGCCTGGGGAACTTTCGAATGGATGCTGACCGATGGTTTTCCACTCGGTCATCGCTGCGGCGTGGTATGCAATAGCGACGGTCACAAAGGCCGCCCCGGCGCCAGTTATCCCGGTGCGGCGACATTCGGTGCCTATGGTGGTTTGACCTGTTTTTTGACTAACGATTTATCACGCGATGGCATTTTTGAATGCCTGCGACGTCGGCATCACTACGGCACCACCGGTTGCCGCATGCACATGGACGTTAGCATGCATTTCGATGAACCCGCTAAATTGTTTGAACGCGACCCGAATGCGTTTCCCGACACAAACGCATGGCAAGTTAACGAAGTCATGATGGGTGACATCGTGCAAACCGATGCCATGGATATCGAATTCAAATTCAACATCGCCGCACACGCACCGATTGAACGCATTGAAATGCGTAATGGTACGGATGTTGTCGAAACCGTACGGCCTTACCAGATAAACGATCTCGGTAATCGCATTCGTGTTTTATGGAGCGGCGCGGAGTACCGTGGTCGTGGACGGCAAAGTACATGGATTGGCCGCGCCCGGTTTAAAAACTGTTCCATCTTGAAAATGGAAAAGATTAACGCATGGAATCATGAACGACTATTGGAACAACGAGGCAGCGACACCATCGAATGGAATGCGATTACTACCGGTAACTTTGGTGGCTTTGATGTATGGCTGGACGAAACCGAAAACGCCGAACTTGACCTAACGTCGAATCACGGTGAAATCAATAAATCATTAAGCGAAATTGGACTTGAAGATACCGTGCTGGATGCCGGCGGCCTGGAACGCAAAATTAGCGTATTTCGATTGCCTGACGCAAACCCTCACCGCGAATTCACACATAGCTTGCGTATCCCTCTGAGAACAACTGGCGATAATCCACTCTGGATTTGCGTCAGCACCGAAGATGGCTTCCAGGCCTGGAGCAGCCCAATTTTTATTTTTCGATAACACGTTTGGCGCAACACGTTGCGCTATCCAAGACCTAGCCATCCAACCCAAACTACTTAGAGGTTACCGCTTCTACACCCTGCAAACTCGAAATTGCGCGTTTAGCTTCCGAATAATTTGGATCGATCTCGAGCGCTTTCTGAAACGCTTTCTTCGCTTGTTTGTATTTAAATTGCGCTCGCAATACATATCCTATATTTAGGTATGCTTCTTCACGATCAGCGCTCTTCATACGTGTGGCTCGTCGATGATATTTTTCTGTCTCACTAAATTTTCCCCATCTAGCAAAATTCGCTCCTCGCAATAACCAAAACCATCCCGGCATCCTGCGTTGAACTTCAGTTATTCGACGATAAAGAGCCTCCACTTTGGCATAATTGTGATCGGCCTCATAAAATGCCGCTAAAGCAAGAGAAATCTGCGCAACCGCTTTTGGGTTACTCTGCGCGAGTCTCAGAGCCCGACCCAAAGCCACCCTCTCTTCAGTTTGCCGCCCGACAAACCTTAGGCCTTCCCCATACATATATCAGAATTTCGGAACTTTCGGGCGCAACTTCACTAAGTTACGCGAAATTTCTAAATATGCAATCTCTCGCCCAGAACCCCAATGTTCTATTGCTACTCGAGCCAATTTCTGCACATCGGCTGGGAGTTTTTCACTCATATTTAAATTTACAACACAAGACTGTGACAATCTGGGCACTTAAAGCATCGACGACAAACGTAACTCTTATGTTTATCGTAAGTCGCTGCAGAACGTTGGACTTAAAAGATCACCCCACAACGACCTAATGACAAAATAAAACCGGTATGGTCGAATTGTTTAACAACTCACTGGTGGCGCCACCGAAAATCATCTGACGCAAACGGCTGTGTGTGTAGGCACCTTTTATAATGAGATCGGCATTCATTTTTTGTGCGCAATCCAATATGGCCTGCCCTATAGCGACACCTTGCGGGTCAAAAGTTTCTGCGCTCACGTCAATACCGTGACGGCGCAATTGCCCAGCCGCCCGTTCTGCATCAGGGCCGGTGACGTTGCCCCCTTCCACCGTCAGGACCTTTACGGTGTTGGCTTTCTCCAAATAGGGCATTGCCATGGCAACGGCACGCGACGTCTCCGTACTGCCATTCCACGCGACTAATACATTGGAGCCTATGCTTTGAGGTGCGGCCTCACCGGCGACCATGACCGGCCGGCCGCTTTCGAACAAAGCCGTTTCGCACGCCGCTTTCCAATCAATGGTGCGTTGTTCATCCCGTGCAACCATAATTAAATCAAATACGCGGCCGTATTCTCCAATCGCCTGGGTCAACGTGCCCTCAATTTCACACCATCCCGCGCTGACACCCTCCGTTGCAACGTTACCGCTGGTGATACCGCGCTCACTCAAAGCTTTTTCAAACTTTTCTTTGGCGAATTTTGCCTGAGCCTGACTTTCCTCCGCCAACTGGGTCATATAGTCACCGGGCAGGGTAATGCCTTCACCGGCGATAATAGGTGGAAGTTGCCGCACAAATAGCCCTTCGATATAACTGCCGAAATTCCGTGCAACAACAAGTGCGGTGTCCAGTGCGGCGGTGGCAGTATCACTGCCACTGAACGGAAGAAGTATGGTTTTCATAATGGTTTCAGTCTTCAGTTCTATATGTGCTCTATCCTAACGAAAATAATGCAACCTCTCAAATGATGAGCGAAAACGCCTGGCTAACGCCAATAAGCAGGGATCGGCCCGTGTATTTTTCGCCAGATTTCATCACAACGCTCCAATTCATCGCTGCTAAGCGGATTGGAAGCAAAAACATCCAGACATTGATCAAGTTGTTCCAGGCTTGTCGCACCCAACAAGGTAACGTGAATAGCAGGATTATCCATGACAAAACGAACCGCTATTTCCACCGGTGTGCGGCCGGATTCCTCTGCCAATTGCACCAGTGACGCAGCAGCATCACGTTGTCGTGGATCCCAATAACGAGCGCGATAACCTTTATTACTTTCCAAACGCGAACCCGTAGCCGCTTCACCGTCAACCGGATGTTTACCTGTGAGCAATCCACCAGCCAACGGGTTATAGACACAAACACCCAGATCATAGTGTTGTGACATGGGCAACATTTCATTTTCCAATCCACGGGTTATCGCGTTATACATGGATTGCAATATAGTCGGCCGCACCCAGGCGTTTTCTTTGCAGTAGTGCAATGCCTGCACCACTTGCCAGGCAGCGTAATTGGATAACCCCAGATAACGCACTTTACCCGCTGACACTAAATCATCCATACAACGCAGGGTTACGTCTATCGGTGTATCGTGATCAGGCTGATGCAGGAAATAAATATCAGAGTAATCCGTTTGCAATCGTTCCAGGGAACGCTCGATTTCCCGCGTCACCACTTTTGGCGTCAAACCCATGGTCAATGGATCGTCACCGACTTGATAATAGACTTTGGTCGACAAAATAACTTGATCGCGTACACCTCGCTCTTTTATCCATGCACCGACAATACGCTCCGCCTCTCCTGCGTTGTACATATTTGCACAGTCGAAAAAATTTACACCACACTCAAAAGCACGATCCAATATCGCGAATGCCGCTTTACGATCCAATCGATCACCGATAGTCATGGTGCCAAATGCCAGCGGCGCCACTTTTAATCCCGTACCACCAAATCGAACCTTTTCCATTATTGAATCACCGCCAAATTATTTAGAAAGTTGCAGTGTTAGATGATACCTTACCTGCAAATTTCATTAACTCGTGACTATGCGAATTTTAACCACCAGCTTCTCGGTGTTACTTTGTTTGTTACTTGGCGCTTGTGTCAAACCGGCCGGAATCGGCAAGCCCGTCGACTGGTCAACACTGTCCGGCTGGGAAACCGACCAGCATGCCGAAGCCTGGCCGGCACTGGTAAATGGGTGCAAGGTATTGCCTGGGAAGACGGAGAACTGGAAAAATATTTGTAGAAACGCACATGACATCAAGAATCCAACGCACGAGCAGGCAAAGTCATTTTTTGAACGGCACTTTGAACCTCATCGCGTGAACAATGGCAAATGGAAGAACCAGGGTTTGATCACCGGCTATTACGAGCCGCTATTGCATGGCAGCTTTGAACCAACGGAACAATCCAAATATCCGATTTACCGGCGACCGGATGAGCTATTGACCGTCGATCTCGATGAGCTGTACACCGACCTGCAAGGGAAACGCACACGCGGTCGACTGCAAGATAAACGTGTCGTACCGTTTTATTCACGTAGCGAGATTGACGGGCCGGACAACCCCATACAAGGCAACGAGATTATCTGGGTGAACGATCAGGTTGCCTTGTTCTTTTTGCACATACAGGGTTCTGGCCGTATTCAATTGCCTGACGGCAATATCGTCAACGTCGGTTATGCCGACCAGAACGGTCACCCCTATGTTTCTATTGGCCGCGTGTTAATCGACCGTGGCGAGTTGCAAAAAGAAGATGTATCGTTATTCACTATTCGTGACTGGTTACGCGAACATCCGGATCAATCACAACTCTTGTTAAACCAAAACCCTAGTTATGTTTTCTTCAAACTAAGTGATAACGATACTCAAGGGCCTACCGGTTCACTGAACGTCCCGCTTATCGCGGAACGCAGCGCGGCCGTTGATCCAGACACCATCCCATTGGGAACGCCCATATGGATTGAAACCGAGTTACCCGATAGTGACGAATCGGCATTTAACCAACTTATTCTTGCCCAGGATACCGGCGGCGCAATCAAAGGTGCGGTGCGTGCGGATATTTTCTGGGGACAGGGTGAACGCGCCGAACAAATGGCGGGAAAAATGAAACAAAAAGGAAAAATTTACGCGCTGTTGCCAAAGCCCTAAAACGCTGCGGGTGTATTCTTATGCTCTGCTACAAGGGCGTTAAACCAAATCTGTTAACAGGCTTGGTGAGCCGGGCCAGAGTTTTCTCCAGTTCCACACCCACCGCTTTATAGCGCCAACCGTGCAGCAAAGGAGTGTCTTCACCGGTAATCAACGGGCTGATATCGCGGCGTGGTCCCAACAAAGTCGCACATATACCCAAAGCATCAGCGCGTTGTTGCAGTTGTTCAAATAATTCATTCGTCATCTTCTTTTGCTTGGGTGACAGCCGCTTCAATTCCGGCCACAATGCTTTAGCATTGTCAATCCCTTTGTTTGCCTTAACTATCAACAACAATTCCTTCCCCCAACGTTCCGCGGTTTTCGGCCCTATGCCATTGATAGTAGTTAACGAAGCCTCGTCCGTCGGCAAACGTTTTGCAATTTCGACTAACGCACGTTCTTTTACCACCCATTCACGCGGCAGATTTTTTTGCTGCGCACGGCGTTCACGCCAATCCGCTAATGCCCATAACACATGCTGATTAGTTGGACTTAACGATTTCCCCGCGCCAATCCGAAGATAAGCCTGTTCCGGACTTGTCTGATAGTTTTCGGTATTTAATAATGATTTCATTTCTTCGTCGGCCCAATCCCAAACCCCATCGCGCTTCAACCGGCCACTGAGATTCAGAAACAATTCGTACAAATAACGCACGTCATCCGCCGCATATGCGATTTGCTTTTCTTGTAGTGGACGTGCACACCAATCTGTACGCGTTTGGGATTTGGACAAGGTAACACCACAAATCTGTTCGACCAGATAAGCATATCCGAGTTGATCACCCAATCCGCGAAACGCTGCTGCAATCTGTGTATCGAACACCGGTCGCGGCAACTCGCCGAACAACTGGTATAAAACTTCGAAATCCTGCCTCGCAGCGTGCAGAATCTTGACGACTTCGGGGTCAATAAGCATCTGTCGCAATGGCTCCAGCGACTCTACTGCCAGCGGATCGACCAGAACAATTTTCTTTGGTGCCGCTAATTGGATCAGACACAATTTCGGATAATATGTATCCACGCGAACGAATTCCGTGTCCAAGGCAACAATTCCCTGGGTCGATAGCGTGTCACACGCAGCCGCCAAGGCCGCTGTATCGGATATGAGTTCAGGAGTGTTCATTTGGTTTTTTATTTACCTTCCACTTTGCAGCCGAATGTTATCATTAGATGCATGCATAATTTAATCAAGAAATTAATCCTCATTAGCCTGTTTCAGGCCAAACCCCAGGATTTACCCACTTCACGACAACTAGCGATTGCGAGCGGGTTTGTACTAGCACTGATTGGCGCGCTCGGCGGCAATATCAGTCTTGATGAAAATATTAGCACTGGAACCATGACTATATTTTCATTTATACAAATAATCGCGCTGGGGGCGCTCACCTGGCTGATCTTACAAAAAAAACAGCTAACGGAACGCTGGTATCAGTCAGTAACCGCCCTGTTTGGCACGCAAACACTACTCACCCTGCTGACGATGCCCATGATCAGTTGGCATTTAAGGATTGCAGGTAGCCTGGTATTTGATGAAAAACTCGTTATCACTGTGCCCCTACTCACCGCGGGAATACTTGCGTTATGGGCTTATGCGGTGGCGATTTATATCGTACGCATTACACTTGAAACGACGCTGTCTTCAGCATTCTTTTTGACGATTTTCGTCTTTGTCGCCAGCAATGTAATAGCTCTAACGCTGACCCCGAGATAATTACGCCATGACGCGTATTCATATTCTTGGAATCTGCGGGACGTTTATGGGTGGCGTCGCGCGATTGGCACGGGAACTTGGTCACGAAGTAAGCGGCTCTGACCATAATGTCTACCCACCCATGAGCACCCAACTCAGCGACATCGGCATTGAACTGCGGGAAGGTTATGAACCGGCTCATCTGCATCCTGCGCCCGATCTGGTCGTAATCGGCAATGCCTTGTCACGCGGCAATCCAGCCGTGGAATCGGTATTAGATACAAATATCCCATTCACATCCGGTCCCGCCTGGTTACATGACAACGTGCTGCGCGACCGTCATGTACTGGCTGTTGCCGGCACCCACGGCAAAACATCGACTTCGAGTGCGCTGGCCTGGATTCTTGAACATGCTGGTCTTGCGCCTGGTTTTTTGATTGGTGGCGTACCCGAAAATTTTTCCTGTTCCGCACAGCTTGGCGATTCGCAATATTTTGTTGTCGAAGCAGACGAATACGACAGCGCATTTTTTGATAAACGATCCAAATTCGTTCACTACCGGCCAT
>Ga0224508_10005476_pt1 | contig 10151 bp, 8 predicted proteins | sample SF_Jan12_sed_USG_4_FD_170157 | JGI IMG/M metagenome (GOLD analysis project Ga0224508, IMG submission 170157) | Sediment microbial communities from San Francisco Bay, California, United States - SF_Jan12_sed_USGS_21 | ecosystem: Environmental > Aquatic > Marine > Sediment | place: USA: California... | reverse complement strand
AGACGACCCGGATAAGCCCCGACAGACCGCTCATGTCGACGAGAAAGACCTTACCGATCGTGAGTGCCACGCCTGCCATCGCAAGTTGGCGAAGCCACATGGCCCGCTTCCAGAATGCCAGCAACAACAAACCAGCCGAGATCAGGAGCATGGCGACAGTGTAGCTATAAAGCTCGGGGTCGGTGATGCCCGAAACCCTGAGGTCTTCACCGCGCCAGTAATGGCGGATTGCGAGTGCAAGATACCAGATCGCGGGTAAAACCGCTGCAACGCCAAAGGCTTGGCGGTAAATTGGCGCCAGATGCGAAAGCCTCCATGCGCCGAAGGCGAGCGCCAGCGCCAGTGGGACATAGGCCACAAAGAGCGAATTGAAGACCGGCGGTCCGACCACGAGTTCCCCAAAGCTGATGAGCGGATTGAAAAACGCCATCTGCAAGGACAGAAACAGGACTGCCAGGAGCATGAATATCGCCGCAAGCAGCGTTCGAAAGATAAGCTCGAACCTGTCCGCACCGGCCATACGATAGAGTTGAGCGATCGCTGTGGTTGTCCAGATGGTGGCGAAAAGACCCATTCCCCAATGGTTGTCGATTCCGTTGCCGGGAAGTACTCGGATGAGCATCACGCACAGGAAAACCGCGCCGTAAGTCCAAATCGCGCTTTCGATGACCATCGCAGTTCTTGGCCGACCATTGCGGTTAATCACCCAGGCAGCGCCCAGGACAGTGATCGTGCCGAGATAGGCCAGCAACACTTCGACAAGCGGAACTTGTCCTTCATTTGTTGCCCATCCAACGCCCGGATCAACAATCAGTCGATACGAAATGACCGCGATGCCAACCAGCGCAAAGAGGCCCAGAACCGGTAGGTCAAATTTTCGGTCAACCAACGCAATCAGCAGGATCATTAGTGCAAGCGCCAGCGTCAGTGCCGTTTTGGTCAGAAGCAGGAACAGCGCCAAGCCGATCATAGTCGATGCAGCGACGGCAAAAAGAGCTACGCAAAGTAGCCGGAGGCTCAGGTGGTGCTGCCGTGCAGTGCGCTCGGCCAGCAAGGTCATGATCGCGGCAACAGCGAGGGTCGCCAATGCCCAGGGGTAAATCCCATAGACGCGCGAAGGATCCCAAAGGAATTCAAGGATCAGCACTACCGCTGGGGCAGAAACAGCCGCGCCAAGCGCCCAAAAAGGGGGAGCGTCCAAGGGTTGTGCGTCCGGCGATCTTGGCTGCGTCATACGCCAGAACGCCATCAGCGATGCGAGGGTCGCGAACGCCAGTAAGTGCCAGACAACTGGTGCCGGGGATGTCTCGGGCGGGCGGTCGATGCTTGCAATGAAATGCTGATAGAGTGTGCCACCCTGGAGCGCCTGAAACACCGTCAACAAGATCAGTGCTGCGGCTGGCAAAAGTGGCAAATCAAAAAGCGCTGGCGCCTTCGACATCCAGATCAGCGTTGCGACGAGCAAAAGCGCAATCGCGACCAAACCCAGATATCCGTCGGAAATATTATGGCCTTCGGCAACCACCAAGGACTGCACTGACACGGCGGCTACAACGCCGATGGCGAGACGGGTTGGGAATTCCGGGTACGTCGTGCCGCCACTGAGACTGCGGAATACACCGGTCATGGCTGCACCGGTCATTTGTGGGATCAAGCGACGCTCGGGGATGATGATCGCGGCGGAGGCAATCAAAAGCGCCGCCGCGAGGAAATGCTCTGGGCCTCCGGTGCCGACGTAAAGCAGCCATGTACCCACGAGTGTTGCAATCAATACAATGACCGAAACCCAGGCCCAGCGTTTGATGCTGTCGACAACGAGACCGGACACAGCAATGAGCACGAAATAATACTGGATCAGCCATGATGTGTCAGAACGGCCGCCAACCAGGAACGGCGCGGCCGTCGCGCCGATGATGCCCACGACTGTCAAAACAGGACCATAGAACCAGCCAAAGACCATCGCGATCAGCGAGACGATAAACAGCCCGACAAATGCCGGCCCGGGGCCAACCAGACCATAAAGAACACGCGCTGAAAGCACACCCGCGAAGAGCGTCAGAATACCGGCGCCCGCAAGGGCGGAGGGAAGAAATTCGAAAAGCTCGTCATCTTCGTCGCCAAAGCGGCGACGCAACACTTCACCGCCGACCAGCAGCGTCGTGCCAAAGCCGAGCGCCGCCATGACTCGCCAAAACGGCGTCAGTAGTCCGTTCTCCACGCCATATTGCACCAGAAAGATACCCGCGAGCGCCAATGATGCTGCGCCGGCGGCAAGTACCCAGTGATCTTTGAGCCAGGTTGCAAGCTCAGCAAGCTTGTCTTGTCGAAACACAAAGGCCCTGGGCGGTGAGGCAGAAGATGGGTCGGCTGTGACCGGGATTTGTTCGGCCGCTGGCGTCAGGCTTTCGTCGACGATTTCGTCAGCAGGGATTTCGGGCGACGGTTCTTCGACGTCTGTTGTGATTTCATCTGCAGTCTCGGCAGCCTGCGGCGCCGTCGGTTGTGACCACGGTCCCCGCTGCGTCGTCGTTGACGGGGCTCCGTCTTCGAGCATGGAAATGCGCGAGACAAGCTCGTTCACTCGGTTTCGCAGTTTGAAATGGGCGAAAAGCAGGACCGGCGTCGCGATCAGCCAAATTATTGCCAGTAACGCCAGCAAGCCAAGCGAAAAATCCATGAATGGCCCTTTTTCAATGCCTTAGCACGAGACGGTAGTTTTCCGTTTCGCCTGCCGCAAGCGTATCGAGTTGGTCGCTATATTTCCGCGCGGCATTGCGGAACCGAGGTCACACCCTGCTAGGGCGGCATTCTCGGCACAGACTGTTATTGCGGGGGACCGCCGGCGAGGGCGCACGGCTCCAATTAAATACGTTTTCGCCAAGGAACTCCGGCCCGCGTGCGTCTTAACAACGTGAATGCAAATACCAGGAGGATTCCCAATGCGGAAATTGCTATTCGTTGCAGCCCTATGGCTGAGTTTGCCCGCCGCCGCGCATGCCTTTTGCGGGTTCTATGTCGCGCGCGCAGATGGTGAGCTTTATAATCAGGCATCCAAGGTCGTCTACGTCCGCGATGGGCGACGAACGGTCATCACCATGTCGTCCGACTATCGTGGAGAGCCTAGTGACTTCGCTCTGATAGTCCCGACTCCCAAAGTTCTGGGCGAAGGCGATATTCGCACCGTCATGGCAGAAACCGTCGATCATCTGGACGCCTACAGTGCGCCTCGGCTGGTTGAGTATTTCGACCATGATCCGTGCCAGCGGATGGTTCTAGAAGATTTCAGGATGGGGAATCTGAGCGCGGTCACAGAGCAGGAACGCCGCCGCGATGCCGCCGCATTGGGCGTTCAGATCAAAGGCGAATATGCCATTGGCACCTATGATGTGCTAATTCTGAAAGCCGCGCAGTCCAATGGCCTTGTCACTTTTCTGACGTCGGAAGGCTATCGACTTCCCGATGGCGCAGAGCGGGTTTTGGCCGATTACATCCGCGGCGGAATGAAGTTCTTTGTGGCCCGCGTAAACCTCGACCGTCACGAGGCGGCCGCGACACGCGACCTGCCGCCGCTTCAGATTTCATTCACATCGCGCCACTTCATGCTGCCGATCCAGCTTGGAAAACTGAACGCAGACGGCCCGCAGGACGCCTTGATCATGATGCTCACCCGAAACGGCCGGGTCGAGGTGGCGAATTACAACGAAACTGTGCTGCCGACGGACACGAATATCCCGACTTTCGTCGAGGATATGTTTCCCAATTTCTACCGCTCGGTCTTCAACAAAGCCGTCGGCAACGGTGGCGGTATCGCGTTGGAATACGGCTGGGACATGGGGTGGTGCGATCCCTGTGCCGCGGATCCGCTATCGCGCGAGGAGCTTGAGGAGCTGGGTGTCGGTTGGCTCGATGATGGTAGTAATGCCGGCCAAAACGTTTATGTGACGCGCTTTCACGCCCAGTATACCAAGGACCAGATGCCCGAAGATTTGGTGTTTCACGAATCCAGCAATCGCGCGAATTTTCAGGGCAGGTATGTCATGAACCGTCCCTTCACGGGCCGGATCACCTGCGAATATGGCCGCGAGTATGTGAAGGAGACGCAATTGCGGTTGCGTCGCGAGGCTTTGACGCTGGCGGAGATCACCGGTTGGAGCCCGCGCAATATCGAGAAACGTATCCGCGATACGGTGCCGAATAGTTACTGGTGAAACGGGTTTGATTGGGCTAGGCGGACCCCGAATGGAGGTCCGCCTATGCACGTCATTTCGCTGATCGCGCGGCCGGGTCGGCTTGATCCGGCGTTGGTCTCATCCCTCCAATCCGCCTGGGGTGGCGGTGATGCGAATTGGCTGTCGCCCGATGAGGCCGCCGAGTTTCCCGTAGAGGCATTGCCCACAAATCTGGTTCAGGTCCGCGCGGACATCGCAGAAATGGACGCCGATCTGAATGGGCTTCCGATGACGGGCCGCCGAAAACAGATTCTGATTGCCGACATGGACTCGACCATGGTCGAGCAGGAATGCATTGACGAGCTGGCTGCCGAGGCGGGCGTCGGTGAACGCGTTGCAGGTATCACCGCGCGGGCGATGAACGGCGAGATTGAATTCGAAGCGGCAATTGACGAACGGGTTGAATTGCTCAAAGGCCTGCCGGTCGAGGTCATCGATAAAGTGCTGGACGATCGGATCACACTTGCGCCCGGCGGCAAGACGTTGGTGTCCACGATGAAAGCGCATGGGTCGCACACTGCACTCGTCTCGGGTGGGTTTACGCAGTTCACGGCCCGGATCGCCGAGCGGCTTGGGTTCGATGAAAATCGCGCCAATACATTGCTTGATGCGGGCGGCAAACTGACCGGAAAGGTGGCGCGACCAATACTTGGGCGCATGGCGAAGGTTGAGGCGCTGATGGATTTCGCTGCACGACACGGATTGACCCCGGCCGATGCCATTGCTGTAGGAGATGGCGCGAACGATCTTGAAATGCTGGACCGCGCCGGACTTGGTGTTGCCCTTCATGCCAAGCCCAGCGTCGCCGCCGCGGCGCCGGTCTGTATCGACCACGGCGATCTGACCTCGCTTCTATTTTTGCAAGGCTATGCCCGGACAGAATTCGCGCATTGATCCGGGCGGCACGTCGTCACCAACCAAGCCCGCTTGCTGGCCTGACCGCACCCGTCACGAGCCCGTCCCAATTCGAAATCGGACGATCCAGATAGTGCGACACTGCGGGATGATTCCGGTCCAGGACGCGAAGCTGCACTAGCAGCGCCGCGATCGCCGCTTCTGAAGCGCGGGTTGCGCCGTCGGCAATTTTCAGTGCTACGCCCAGACCCTGCTTTGGAAGGATTGCTACAAATACCCCTTCGGCGCCGGTTTTGAGGGCCAAGGGCTCTTTCGCCGCGCTCATCAGATTGCTGCAGGCGCGGTTCTTTCCCGCAACCAGTTCCGGGTGCGCAATCATCGCGTCGCGCAGGCGCGCTGCAGCGTTTTCTCGCGAGTTTCTACCGTCGCGGGCGTCGGCGAACACCGCCATCGCGCGGCCCAATCCTGTGAGTGTCGTCGCAAAGTTGGGTGCCGAGCAGCCGTCGGTTCCAAAGCCGGGGCTTGGCGCGCCGGTCACGGCTTCGAAGGCTTCGCGAACCGCAAGTTGAACAGGATGATCCGGGTCAACATATTCGTGATCGGCCCCAAGATGCTGGGCTTGCATCAAGAACCCAGTGTGTTTGCCCGAGCAATTATTGAAAAGCCGCGTGATAGGTTCGCCGGTCCGGATCATGTCCTCGGCCAGTGCAGCGTCGCGTGACGGCTGCGGCCCACACTTGAGCGCGTCGCCAGACAAACCCAGATCAGATAACCAGCGCGCCACCCGCTCGACATGTCGCCGTTCGCCGCTGTGCGATGCACAGGCAAGTGCGAGCTGCTCATCGCCCAGTCCGGCGCCTGCACCACTTTCCAGAAGCGGCAAGGCCTGGATCATCTTGGCCGAGGATCGTGGTAGGGTGACTATATCGGGGTCACCCCAGGACTCGACGATCCGACCGTCTGCGCGGGCGATAACGGCGTGGCCGAGATGAATAGATTCGACAAAACCACCGCGTAGGACTTCCGCCATTGGCACAGCAATCGGCATGCGCGACCTCGCGAATTTGTCACGGCGATTTTTCGCCGCGGGGGGTTCCATCCAGTCGCGCAGATACGCTATTCAGGGCGCATTGGTAAGGGGCGTTTCCGGTCCTGAGCTCCTGCAAAGACAGGGACATGGACCACGAGGAAAAGGCAGGACGATGACGGCACGGGCGACAGTAGTATTTTTGATGGCGGCCTGCGTCGCCGGAATGGCGGCAGCGCAAGAGGTCACCAACCGCGTGGCGGCGGATACCGATTGGGCGGTATTCGAGGGCAGCGAACCCAAAGAGTGCTGGGCGGTCACCGCGCCGAAGGAAAGCACCAACACGCGCGATGGCCGGTCGGTCTCGGTCCGGCGTGGCGATATTCTATTGTTCGTGACCTACAGACCCGAGCAAAGTGTTTCGGGCGAGATCAGTTTCACCGGCGGTTATCCCTTCGCTGAAGGCTCGACCGCAACGCTGGACGTGAGTGGGTCGACCTTTGAGCTCTTTACCGAAGGCGAATACGCCTGGCCCGCGACCCCTGCTGAGGATCTGAAGATTGTGACGGCTATAAAACGCGGCGCTAACGCCGTCGTGACTGCCCGGTCTTCACGCGGGACGGAAACCAAGGACACGTTTTCGCTTCTGGGCGCGACGGCAATGATCGAGGACGCCGAGAAACGCTGCGCGGGCTAGCATCAGGTCTCGTTGATCGAGCCAAATACTGCTGCTGGATATAGCCACCAGACGAGATGTACAAAGTGGCCCATGAAATCCGACCAGCCAAAAGAGAAGACGCGCGCTTCCTTCTCCCGCTCATTAATCGTGCATCCGAAGGGTTAGCCGAGCACGTCTGGGCTAAATTGGCTGAACCAGGGCAGAATGCCTGGGATTGTGGGCTTGCGCGTGTTCAAAGTGACAACGCTGGTATTTCATTCAAAAATGCATGGATTGCAAAATCGGGCGGTCAACCGGGCGGTTGCCTGATCGCATACCGAATACCCGATGTTCCCGAAGACATCGGAGAAGATGTTTCGCCGCTATTTCGGCCGCTTCTCGAATTGGAAAATGAAGCCTTTGGCACCGGCTAAATTTACGTTCTGTCCACCGTTTCTGAAATGCGTGGTAAAGGTATTGGGTCGTCATTGCTTTCTTTTGCGCATCGCTATCGAGGTCCTCGGGGCATGAGCCTTATTGTCGCTGACAACAATACCCGCGCGCAGAGCTTGTACGAACGGAATGGTTTTCGAGCCGTTTCAAGTCGAAAAATGGTCAAGAACGGCTGGCAGAGCGAGGGCAACAACTGGATACTGATGATCGAGGGCGCCGAGAAGCGCCGCGCTGGCTAGCATCAGGTCTCGTTGATCGTCAAAAAATTGGAAGGTCCGCTTTGCGGACAAAGCGGCGTTTCACAGAAATCACCGATAGGCCCTCGCTTATCAAATCACACCAAGATAGATCATCAGCGCTGACGTCGGAGAAAAATTCCAGTTTGCAGCGGCGCACACGAGCGATTTGCAAAGGCTGCGTGGCGTGTATTTGAGCATCCGCAAAATCGAGAATGCCGAACCGATGATCGCGATGAAGTTCGGCCCCTTGGTTTAGCTCTGGCGCGACAGCCCGAGTACAGTGAAGGCCGCTTTTGTCGCGATACCGACCTTGGATTTCGGGTAGTGCCTATCCTCAGGACCAAAGAGTTTTCCCGTGTGATCACCGTCGTCAAGAATGGCAGGTTGTTCACAGAAACGCCTTTGCTGGTGCTCGCAAAAAAAGCACTCCGCGCCGAATTGGTCGGCTGCAAAGATGGCACCGGCGCAAATCCATTGCCGCGCCGGATAGGAATACCGGACGTGCCGTCCCCGGCATCGCCGGGCAGGTGGGCGAGGTCTTCTGGCACCATATCAGTAGCAAGGCCCGGCAGCGCGCTCTGGGCGTCCAGAGGCGCTATTGGCAGGCAAATTACGGACAATACGGCGCCAAAGGAACTAAACAGGAAACTTTTCACGGCGGACCCCTTGTTTGGACCCAAGACCGGGCCAGACATCATTCTATAAGGGTCTCACATTGCCCGCAATTCGATGAATCACATCTGGGTGACAGGCGCGCGAGCGCGCCTCCCAACATCTGCGTCCAAACGAACTTGCGCGCGCCGAGTGTTTATTAGCGTCGGTCTGGTTCAGCACTATGGCTGGTCGGAAATACTTTGGCAAAAGCAGCTCGATCGCCTATATGCGCGGTCTGATCTGGAAATTGGGACCATGAGCTCCAGCGCACCGATCACTCAGGACGTCGTGACGATCCCCCGGAACTTGCCGGAGGGGCCGGTCAATCTTGTCGGGCTAACCCGCGAGCAGTTGAGCACGGCCCTGATCGAGATCGGCACGCCGGAAAAGCAGGCACGGATGCGAACCGGGCAGATCTGGCAGTGGATCTATCACTGGGGCGTGCGCGATTTCGCAGATATGACGAACCTGGCAAAAGATTACCGGGCGATGCTGGCCGACAATTTCGTGGTTGCTCTGCCCGAAGTCGTATCGCGCCAGGTCAGCACCGATGGCACCCGAAAGTATCTGGTGCGGATTGCCGGCGGGCACGAGGTCGAGACAGTGTATATCCCCGAACCCGATCGCGGTACGCTTTGTATTTCCAGCCAGGTTGGATGCACGCTGACCTGCTCGTTCTGTCACACTGGCACGCAGAAACTGGTGCGAAACCTGACGGCGGGGGAAATCGTCGGTCAGATCATGATTGCCCGCGACGATCTGGGTGAATGGCCGGAACCGGGGCAGGGATCGGGTGTGGCGGGGCCGCGGCTATTGTCGAACATCGTGCTGATGGGCATGGGCGAGCCGCTGTATAATTTTGAAGCCGTCCGCGACGCGATGTTGATCGCGATGGATGGCGAAGGCATCAGCCTTTCCCGCCGCCGGATAACGCTTTCTACTAGCGGTGTGGTGCCCGAAATTTCCCGTACCGCCGAAGAGATCGGTTGCATGCTGGCTGTCAGCTTTCACGGCACCACGGACGAGGTGCGAAATGGCCTTGTGCCGATCAACAAGCGATGGCCCATTGCCGAATTACTGGATGCGCTTCGCGCCTACCCAAAATTGTCGAATTCGGAACGGATCACGTTCGAATACGTGATGCTGAAAGGCGTGAACGACAGCGACGAAGATGCGCGGCGACTGGTCAAGTTGATCCGGGGCATACCGGCGAAAATAAACCTTATCCCCTTTAACGAATGGCCCGGTGCGCCTTACGAGCGCTCGGATCCGGATCGGATCGAAGCATTTGCCGATATCGTGCACAATGCGGGTTACGCGTCGCCAGTTCGACGGCCGCGCGGAGAGGACATCATGGCCGCCTGCGGTCAGTTGAAATCTGCGACAGAACGGGCGCGGAAATCTAGGGCCGAGATCGCAGCCGAAGCCGGGGTTTCGACTTAAAAGCAATAAATTTCAACTGGTTGGATTATTGTGGCTGGTCTGTTAGGATCGGTTTATGCGACAAATAAAAAGACCGGAAGATTTTGAAAAGTTCTATTATCGCTATGTCGGTAAGGGCGAAGCGTGTGGTTGTGCCGAAAAGATCATTGATGTGCACGAATTTAATCGTTTGGCGGGGCGGACCGGGGAAGAGCCAGCGAGACGGCCACAGCTTTTTGGCTTCCTGAAATGGCTCGCACGGCGAGACGCGTAGACCGCCGCTGGGGCAGTCTATTTCCGACAATGAGATTATGGGCATTCATGCAGGTCTTCCGGAATTTCAGGGAGGATTTTCATGGATATTCGCATTGGCAAACTTCGCATCAATCTTAGTGCGCTGGCACTCTACGAGCACGGCGACAACCCGGCGTTGTCGACATGGATCAACAAAAAAATAGCGCCCAGGCGGATATATACCTGGGATTGCGCTACGCAAACCGGTCGGCCTGCTGTTCGAAATCCCAATTTCACCGCAGCCACTGAATTGACGTTTCTTGTCACGACGAACCGAGGTCAAGAGGACCGGCGTTTGAGCAGGCTTCTGGCCGAAGACG
>Ga0224508_10005475_pt1 | contig 10152 bp, 9 predicted proteins | sample SF_Jan12_sed_USG_4_FD_170157 | JGI IMG/M metagenome (GOLD analysis project Ga0224508, IMG submission 170157) | Sediment microbial communities from San Francisco Bay, California, United States - SF_Jan12_sed_USGS_21 | ecosystem: Environmental > Aquatic > Marine > Sediment | place: USA: California... | reverse complement strand
TGGCGTCGTGGCCCTGAGCGATCAGACTAGCGATGACACCGGTGAGCACATCGCCTGAACCACCGGTCGCCATTCCGGGGTTACCCGTGGGGTTGACCGAAACGTCGCCTCCCGGCTCAGCGATCACGGTCAGGTGGCCTTTCAGGACCACGATCGCACCGCTCTTGGCTGCCGCCGCCCTCACCGCCGCCAGCCGATCTTTCTCTACTTCCGCCGTCTGGACTCCGAGCAAGCGGCCCAGTTCACCCGGGTGCGGGGTGAGAACGGTCTCGGCCGATCGGGAAGCGAGATCGGCCAGCCGGCCGGCAAAAGCGTTCAAACCGTCCGCATCGAGCACCAGAGGCACCGCCGCTTCCGGGAGCACCGAGTGCAATAGTGCCACCGTCGAGTCCGCGGTTCCGAGACCGGGCCCCGCGGCCAGAACCTCCTTTCCTTCGAGGGCGTCGGCGATCTCGGCGGCGGCAGCCTTCGCCAGGCCACCGTCCGCGGCGACCGACAAGGGCAGCGACATGCTCTCGATCGACCCGGCGTCCACTACATCCACCACCGAAGTGGGAACCGCTGTCGTCACAAGCCCGGCTCCAGCGCGCACCGCGGCCTGCGCGGTCAACACCGCGGCGCCGGTCTTGCCGACCGAGCCCGCCAGTACCAGTACGTGACCAAAATCTCCCTTGTGGGAAGGCGGGCGACGCGGAGAAAGACTCGGCGCCAGCTCGGCAGCCTGGAGAAGATCCAACTTGCCGGGAGCCTCGGCCAACAGACCGGAGTGGAACCCCAGATCCGCAACGACCACCTGCCCCACCGAATCCGCCGCCGGCGGGAAAATGTGCGCGATCTTGGGCGCCGCGAAAGTCACCGTCAGATCCGCCCTCAAATGAGGCCCCGGAAGATCGGTGCCGCTGCCGGAGAGACCGGTGGGCAGGTCGACAGCCACCCGAGGAAGCGATATCGAATTGAGCGCTTCGACCAGTTCCGCCAAGCCGCCCTCGAGCGGCCGCTCGAGACCGGTGCCGAGCAAGGCGTCGATCAATACGTCGACCTCCACGGTCGTTGCCGCTCGCGCCACCTCTCTCGCATCGGCTTCCACGATGGCAAGACCCAGGTTTCGGCAGACCGAAAGTTGGGTTGCGGCATCCGCGGAGTACTCCCGTCCAGGGATCACAAAGAGTTCGACCCTGTATCCCCTGGCGTTGAGATGGCGTGCGATCGCCAAGCCGTCGCCACCGTTGTTCCCCGCACCGCAAAACACCGCCGCCGAGGACGCCTCGGGATACTGCTCGGCCAGCGCGTCGACCACGCCGACCGCCGCATTCTCCATCAATACCAGGCTCGGGATGCCGATTTCCTCGATCGCCCGCCGATCGACCTCCCGCATGGCCTCTGAAGTAAGGATCTTCATCCCGCTTCGGCCCTCCGCAGACGGCCCCAAGACTCGAGCACCTCACGCGTAAGCGGGCAGTCGACGGCTTTGGAAGTACGGCAATTGGTTACGTTCAGCGCTTCGATCAAACGATCGAGATCGGCTGGAGTGTCGACATCATGGCCGCTTTCGAGCAGAGCGAGATCGAAGTCCAATTCACGACACCGTCTACAGGTCTCCGCAAACACTTCCGACGTGCTCCAGGGAATGCCCTCGAAAAGGGCTCGAGTGATCTTCTCCGAGCGCAAACCGATCAGATAGTAGCCACCGTCGGCCGCCGGGCCTACGACCACATCGCTGCGGGCTTCCAGAAACTCGAACGCCGCGATGACCGTGTCCAGAGAAAGCTCGGGATGGTCACTTCCGATCGCCACGACAAAGGTGTGCTTGCGCCCGGCCTCCCTGAGCGTTGTGTGGAGCCGCTCGCCCAGACTGGCGCCCCGCTGCCGCCGGCCCGCAATCCCCCACTCCGACTCCTCCGGCAACCGCTCGGCATCGTCCACCGCCCAGGCGATCTCGATGTCGAAGGGGCCATCCCGAAACCGGTTCAACACATCACCGAGAAACGCCAAGTGGAGCTCGGCCGCCTGGTGAGAGCTCAGTTTGCCGATCAACCGTGTCTTTACTCGTCCGGCCCGCGCCGGTTTTGTGAAAACGAGCAGCAAGCGGTCGGCGTCCATGGCTTGATTCTACCGGCACGGAGCATCGAGCAGCCCCTTGCTTCGCACTCCCCCCGGCGCGAGATCATCTTTGGGTGCCGGTCGTCACATCGTGACCCACTACGGGCAGATCTCTCCGGGTGAGCCAAGTCTATTGGCCGGTTCGCTTGGCACCTTCGGCACTCGGAGCCAGCCTGGCAGAACTCTGGCAGATCCAACCCGGGATACCGGTCCGGATAGAGATCGGAGCCGTCCCAGCGGCCAGCTAGGATTCACGATAGAATCTTAGAAATGAGCGAACACGGAGCGCCGCCAAGCCGGAAGGAGTCGCCATGACGAAATGGGAGTACAAGATCATCAACATCCGGAGCGAGAACTACCGGCTCGACCCCAACGCCGCCTCGCAACTCAACGTCCTGGGCGAGGAGGGGTGGGAGCTCATCTCGATCACCTCGGTCAACTTCAAGAGCGGCGCCACCGACAACATCGCCATGGTGTTCAAGAGACCGTCCGAGTAGAACGCCCGCAGCGAGGGGGAGGGCTCGCATCGCGGTCCGATCTCGGACCATGAACGGCTAGCCGGACCTTCTCACCAGCGTTCAGGGCGCTTCGTCACTGGACCGCGTGTCGCTGCGCCTGTGCCGCTCTCCGATCCAGCGACCCGACCACCAGTCCCGATACTCGGACCAGTGCCGCTTCACCATGGCCGCGGGCTTCTCCAATCTCTTGATCCGCAACCAGCCGATCGTGGCCAGCAAGAGCGCCGAGACGAGAAGAACGGTAAAGACGAGGAGCACGGCACCCCAGCGGGGAAAGGAGAAGGCCAAGAGTTCGACGGCTAGAAAAGCCAGCGCACCGAGCGCCCAGAAGAAGCAAAAAAGCGCAAGAAGTATGAAAACGGTCGACCGCCCGAGCGTCCTACCCGAGTCCTTCAACTCTCCGGACAACGAGTCGCTCTCGGCCCTTGCGAGATCGACGGCCGCCCGGCCAAGCGCTCCAAACGACTCGGCCTTCTCCTCCAGCAACCGTTTCATCCGCTACCGATGGTGACCGCTCTGGCGAGAAACGACTCGGTCGCCCCCATCTCGTCCCGCACACCAACCCCTATCCTCTGGTTGCCGACGCGCATCTGCACCTCGACTCGGTGGGCCCAAGACCTACCCAGCGCATCTTCCAACTCATCGCTCGGAATCCGGATATCCACCGGCATCTCCTGTACATCGGACATCCCCCCCGTCTCATCCATGGCCGAGAAATACACCTTGACCCGTCCGTGATGAAAATCGCTTCGCGGTATGAGTACGACCTTGTCGAGCGGCACCCGGATCTCCATCGGCACGACGTAGTGGCCGCCCTCCCCGGGGTTTCCTGTGCCCACTGCCAGACTCACGGCCATCGGATTGCGCTCGAAGCCGTAGAGCAACGTCGAAGTGGTGCCATCGGCCATACGTGTAAATGAACTCTTGCCGCGGTAGCCCTCGCGGTGCCGGACCTTGACCCCTGGCCGATCGACTTCGACCTTGATCCGATGGTAACGACCGTCTTCGCTGGCCGTCGATGGGTAACCCAGCGAGTAGTAGTTGTTGAAATCTCCCGCCATCCTGTTGAGACCCGACGTGGGGTCGTTGGTATTCACAATCGCAAAACCGCCCGTCTCCTCGGCCATCATCCGAATCGTGCTTTGCAGGTTGGAGAAGTTGATCGAGTCCACCAGCGTGTCGAAGTTCCCACCACCGCTGCGACTCGTGACCGAGACCGAGCTCGAAATCCGCAAGCCGGCTGCATCGATAGTGTAGAAACTCACTCGATTCGAGTTGGCACGCGCCACCAATTCGTTGAAACGGCGAGCCGCCATGTAGTCATTCGATCTCGAGAGCACGGAGCTATCCGAGAATTTCCGCAGCAGCGCATGGTAGAGATCCTCGCCGGGCTTCATCGCCAGGCCGTCGCTCACGTACAAGATCGCTTTTCTTCCAGGAAGCCCTCCGAGTGACCCCACCAGTTCCCGCATGGCGTCGATGGTAAAGCTCAGGTCGTTGTACTCGGTCTCGGCATACTGGCGCACCCGCCATTCGACCTCGCCGAGGCTATCCGCTTCCACAATCGCCTCCAAAACCTCCTCGCGATCGGAGTCCTTGGTCATCGCATGACCGACATTGTCCTCGAGGTCGAAAAGAGCGCTCGAGATCAACCTCGGATCGCTTGTAAAGGGGTGCCGCACTGTGAGTGTGCGCTCGTAGGACACCAACATCACGCGATCATCGCGATCGAGATGTTCGGCGAGAAACTGACGCACCCGTTTCAACACGCGGTTCCGGTTGAAAGGCCGAATGTTGAAGTTGTCGATATAGAGGACCAGACTGAGCCGTTGTTGTTCCGGAATCGATGGCGACGCGTCTGGCGCCGACCTCTCCACCGCCACCTGAGGCGCTTCGGGCGGACTCTCGGCCGCCTCGGCGCCCACCGATCGGCCTTCCTCCATGACATAGAAGTTCGTCACCGCCACTGGCCGTTTGTCTTCGAACACCCGAAAGTCGTCTTGGGTCAGCCCGGTGATCGGATGACCCTTCTTGTCTGTTACATAGACTTCGACATTGACGACGTTGACGTTGACGGTTTCCGAAAAGAACTCCTCGGAGGCAGCCTCTGCCTGTGCTTGATCCACCGGTACTTGAGCCGCCAGGGATCCGCAGACGCCGATCGTCAAGGTCCACCCGGCAACGGTGACCAGTACTCCTTTGAAGAACCTTGGTTTCACGGATGTCGGTTGTTCCGGCGGTCGTTGGGCGGCTGGATCTCGAGACCGGTGGAGAGGATTCTACCACTCAGCGGATCGTAGATCGCCACCACCACCCGGTGCCGTTTGCGTCTCAGAATAAGCGTACTCTCGTAGTTCCCGCGGGCCCCAGGCGACGGTTCCGTGGGCGACGTCAGACCCAGCGGAATCACCGGCATCTCTGCCTGCTGCCCGTCTTCGTCGACGACGCCGATCCGCAGTTCGAGCTGCGTCGCGAGCCCTCCATCCACGGGGAGAAAGGTCACTCTATCCATGGGAATCGCGACCTGGAGCACCACACTCATCCGGTTGCGGCCGGCGAGCACCGGTTCGGCAACCAGCGCCTCCAGAGTGGCACTGCCCGCGGAGTTCCCGAAAAGCAGCGAACTCTCGATGGCCATATTGACCTCTCGGTGGCGCGAGGAGTCCAGAAAGCCACGACGCGAGCGAACAAGAAAGTCCGCATTCTTGACTTCGACCCGAACCGAGTGCCGCTCGTCGTCCCAAACGCGGGCGGGGCTGAACCCCAGCCAGTAGAAAGACCGGGTGTCCGCAACTGCGTTCGCAAAGGCGTCGAATCGCTGTGCGTTAATCATTGCGCGCCCCCCCGTCTCCTGGGCGAGAAACCGGAGTGTGTCGTGTACCTCCTGTTCACGCAGAAACCCACTCTCGATGGCGCCGGTTTGAAGAGAAGTGCGTCGCGACACGTCGACCGACGACTGGTTGAATCCCGGTAGATCCACCGGGTAGATGGTGTAGCCCAGCAGATTGGCTGTCTCGCTCAGTCGCCGGTAGAGGTTGTCCCCGAAGGGGCCCTCACGATCCACGATGGCCCGACTTATGTCTCCAACCACAAAATCGGCTGGGATAAAGGGCCAACCACCGGAGAGCAGGACCATCACCTTGCGACCCGGTGGCTTGGCAAAGCTGCGCAGCGTCGCGGCGGCGGCCGCCACCGAACGGTTGAGCTGGTCCGACAAACGCGAGACATAGGCTCGTTCGTCCACCCCCAGTTCGGTGCGAAACGTCGGCAGCCCGTCGGCGGCGCCGGTAAGAACTAGCGACTCGAACGGCGAAGAGGCCAACTCGAACTGGCGTCGTTCAACCTGACGTTGGAGTCCTCGAGCCGGCCTGTTCTTGGCGTCGCGCAGAACCCGACGCAGACGCTCGGCTGATTGGCTCCAGGTCGAGAGCATCTCCAGGTCGCTGCCATCAAAGGCGACCACAGCCATACGGTCCTCGGGCGCCAGGAGGGGGAGATCTTCGATCATCGTGTCCAGGACTCGGTCACGGTCAGTCGCCAGCGAGAAGAAGTCATCTACAAAAACCAGATAGCTGGTTCCTACCGCCTTCCCCGGCCCCAGGGCGGGCACACCCGGCAACAACTCAGCTCCGCCGGCCTCTTCGTCCATCACCACCCCACCGCGAATCTCGCTGAAGTAGTCGACGGGCACCTCCCGGCCATCAACTAGAAGGCGGAAGTCGTCTGCGCTCAGCCCGCGAACCGGAATCCCCGACCGGTCGGTGACGACCACCTCGATATTGACAACCCGGACATCCAAAATCTCGCCAAAGATCCCGGGAAGGGGCGACGGTGCCCCCGGGCCTTGGCCCCCAACGATCCCGGGCCAGACTGCCCCAAGCACCGTCAGACCCGCCCCCAATGCGAGCCGCTTCGTCATTCAACTCTAATCCTATCCGACACTCTCAGGCTCCTTCTCTCCTCGCAGCCGCCGCGACAGATGCTCGACGATACGGAGCGCATGCTCGCGGGAGTTCTCGATAAAGATGCGGCCCAGGTCGGTCCCCGACTGCAGAGTCCCGGCCACATACAGCCCGGGGATGTTCGACTCACAGGTCTCGGGATCGAACACCGGCACCAGGGTCTCGGGATCGACTCGAACTCCGCAGCGGCGTTCGAGCTCGGCGTCCGGGGAATAGCCGATCAACACATAGACCGCTTCGGTTTCCAAGACGTCGTCTCCCCCCGGACCCGAGAGCCGTACCTCGTTGTCTCCAAACGAAGTGACGTGGCAGTCAAAGCGCGCCTCGATCGAACCTTCCGCGACCCGATTCTCGAAATCGGGTTTGAGCCAGTACTTGACCGTCGGTTTGACCTCGTTTCGCCGATGCACCAGAGTGACCGACACACCGTTGCGCCAGAGCTCGAGCGCCGCCTCGACGGCGGAGTTACCGCCGCCCACAACGACAACACGCTCTCTGAAGTGCCCGTACGGTTCGATATACCGCGAGCGGACCCACGGCAGATCCTCGCCCTCGACACACAGACGCCTAGGCCTATGAAAATAGCCGGTCGCGAGGGCAACAGCTCGGGCAGGGCGACGCCGCTCCCCCGCGCCAGAGCGGGTACTAACAACAAAACCGTCCTCTGTCGGCTCCGCGGCGACGACCTCTTCACCTTGCGCGACCGGCAGCTCGAACTTGTCCGCCACAGCCCGGTAGTAGGCTAGCGCTTCCCTCCGCGTTGGCTTGTCGTGCGGGATGGCAAAGGGCACGCCGGCGATCTCCAGCAGGTCGCGGGTGGTGAAGAAATTCATATACGCCGGAAAACCGAGGAGGTTGGCCGCCAGCGGACCTCGATCCACCAGCAGCGGAGAGAGACCGCGCCGCCGCACCTCTGCGCCGATAGCGATCCCAGTAGGTCCGGCCCCCACTACCAGAAGATCCGGTACTGGCTCCCGGCGAGTCACTCGGCGCCTCGGGCAAGGTGATTCACCGGTCCATGCCCGGCACCGAGAACGAATGACTGCTCGAGCGCGCGTTGGAGATAGCCGATGGCGCCCGAAACCGCCGTCACGGCGTCATCGCCTTTGGCCAGCCGAGCGGCGATGGCCGCCGAAAGGGTGCATCCTGTCCCGTGGGTCGAAGTGGTGGCGACCCGAGGGTGCCGAAAGACGCTGCTCTTGCCGGAGACTCGAAGCACATCGACCACTTCTTTTCCCTCGGCGTGCCCGCCCTTCAACAGGACTCCACGAGCGCCCCGCGAAATCAGCTCATCGATCAAGCCGTCGGCTGTCAGCTCCCCGGGCACCGAATGAGCGAGGATCTCAGCCTCAGGAATGTTCGGAGTCACGAGGTCGGCAAGCGGCATGAGATGCTCTTCGAGAGCCGACACCGCTTCGGTCTCGAGGAGCCGGTCACCGCTTTTCGCCACCATCACCGGGTCGAGAACCACCGGAATTCGTGGCCGGCTACGTAAGGCGTTCGCCACCACCCGGATGGTCTCGGTGTTCCCGAGCATCCCGATCTTCACGACGTCGGCACCAATGTCGTCGAGAACCGCTTCGATCTGCGCCGTCACAAAGGCGGAGGGAACTGTATGCACCGCCTCGACGGACACCGTATTCTGAGCCGTCACCGCCGTAACGGCAGTCATGCCAAAGACCCCATGGGCCGCGAACGTCTTGAGATCCGCCTGGATCCCAGCTCCGCCGCCCGAATCCGAGCCGGCGATGGTCAACAGCCGCGGAGGCGTTGGCTGGTTCACGCCGTCCTGATGGCGGGCCGACGACGCCACAGGATCGCGACCACCCCAAACAGGAGCAGACTCAAGACCTGGGCGGCGGTGAGCGGTCCAAAGAACCGGTCGTCTTTCGCGCGCAGAAACTCGACGCCAAATCGCTCGATTGCGAGCAGCGCCAGCACCACCAGCAATGCCGTTCCGGGCCGAGAACCGCGGCGGATCAGCCACCACCCTATGAGAAAGATCAGAATCCCTGCGGTGGTCTCGTAGAGCTGGGTGGGGTGAACGGCGACCAGCTCCTCGGCCGGAACATCGCCGGGGATATCGGCACCGTACGCCGAACGCAAGAAGCCGGCGGTCGTCGGACCGGGAAGCCCAAACTGGAACTTCACGCCCCAGGGCAGTTGCGTCGGATAGCCGTAGTCGTCTCCAACCAAAAAGCAACCGACACGGCCTATGGCATAGCCGAGCGCGGCCGACGGGGCCGTCGCGTCGAGAGTCCGCCAGCGCGGCAACCGACGGCGACGGATCACCCAAAGCACCGCGAGAGTGCCCAGAATGAAGGCGCCGTACCAAACGAGGCCGGAGCGATCAAAGAACAAACGCCAGTCCCGGTACAATCCCGCGTAGTAGATCTTGGCACCCACGATTCCGCCGATACCTGCCGCCAGTAACAAGGCACTTGCGTCTTCATCGTCGCCGACACCCAGGCGCCGGACTCCCCAGCGCAACTGAGCCCAGGCGGCCAGGAACGCGACAACCATCAGCACGCCGAACGGGCTGATGGCCACGGGTCCGACGCGGAATAGCTCTTGGATCATGGGGTGGAACGATACGGGTGCCGAGAAGGCCGCTCATCGTAGCAGAGCAACGGCACCACCGTCTCGACTTTCACCGCGAGGGGCTAGGGCCGCGGTCTGTCGTTGAGCGACCAGTCGTACTCGAAGTAACGGACCGTTACATCGGCCGATTGAATTCGATCAGAGACCCCTTCAGAAAGATACGGAATAACCCACTCGAGGACCTTGGAGCGAAGAAAGAAAGCGACCACAGTGCTACCACCGGTGAAGTCGCCCGCGTACCACTTGAAAATCGGCGATAGCGACAGGGCCGTCGCATCCTCGTCATAGAGGGAGCCTTTCTCTCGGTTGGCGAGGAAGGCTCGCGTCTGGGTGTCGAGTTGCTCTTCCAGGCGAACGGCATCGTAGGCCTCGTGCAACAGATCCGGACAGCTGTGGGAGGCGCAAACCACTGCGAAATGCACTCTGGGCTCCGAAAGAGCCAGCGCTCGGCCCTCTATTTCGTCCAAGGTGAGCTCCTCTCCGGCGACCCGGACGGCGCGTCCGTCGAAGAAACCATCGACTTCCTTCACCGAGGTGACACCAGGGTACAGATCGACAACAAAGCGAGCCACGACGGCGTTGTAGGCGTTGATCCAGAAAGCCAGCTGCTCTTCCCGCGACGCTCCCGCCACATGCGCTTCGCTCAGCGCCGAGAGATAGGCGTCCAATTCCTGCGGCTGCGCTTGAAGACCCGCATAGTCCAGACCGCCATCGTGTTGAAACTGCTCCAGAACCCGGCCCCAGTTCTCGTGTGATGGAAGCGACCCGGTCACCGCGCCAACATCTCCCGCGCCGCAGGCCGGCGACGACAGGCAGACGGCCAGAAGAAGGACTGCGAACGATCGGAGCGATCCATCCAGCGTAGGTTCTACCACGGCAGTTCTCATCTCGATCGGAATGCTATACGAGACCTACGGGCCACCGGTTCACTCCAGCTGGCAAAGGTCCGGCAGGAATCCGCCCGTCGCCGT
>Ga0224508_10005474_pt1 | contig 10152 bp, 6 predicted proteins | sample SF_Jan12_sed_USG_4_FD_170157 | JGI IMG/M metagenome (GOLD analysis project Ga0224508, IMG submission 170157) | Sediment microbial communities from San Francisco Bay, California, United States - SF_Jan12_sed_USGS_21 | ecosystem: Environmental > Aquatic > Marine > Sediment | place: USA: California... | reverse complement strand
CATCACAAACGTCGCCGTATCCCCCACAAAACTCGGAGAAGCCGTCTCCACCTTCGTCACCGACACATCCACCAACGGGACGACGTCGACAAAGGCCGTATCTTGCTCGACGAGGTCGGGTCCGGAGGTCGGGACGACCGTGGCGGTTGCGGTGTTGGTCGTGTCGACGGTGAGGACCGTCGAGCAGACATAGCCCCAGATCTCTCCGGGATCCAAGACGTTGTTCGTGTTGGTATCTCCGCTAGCGGGGCCGGTGACCGGAGCACACGAATCATCGGTCACCGTGACGTTGGCGACCGGGAATGGCTCGGTGCCGGTGTTGTCGAGTGCGTACGAGTAGGCGGCCGTGTCTCCGGAGTTGATGATCGGGGTACTGGTCGACTTGGCCAGCGTGATGGCGGGAATCGCGTACCCAAAATCGTTGTCGGGATCCGTCTGGTCATAGGCCGTACCGAAATCGATCGCGCGCTGTGCGACCGTCGTGAGTCGGGATCCAGCCGGAAGGGTGCCGGCAACCACTTCGACAACAAAGGCCCCGCTCGCACCCACCGTGAAGCTGTAGAAACCCGATCCATCAGACGTGGTTGTGGTCAGGATGTCGTTGGCGTCGAGCACCAGATCGAGGTTGACGTCGTCGGCATTCGTGAGTAGCCCGTCGCCATTGACATCCCTCCACAAATTGAGCGTGTGACCGGCCGTGCCGGTATCGCCGGGGCCGAAGGCGGCGTTCACGTCAGCATCGAGAAAGACCGTACCGGTGATGGTGTTGGAGAGTGGTCCCGCCAGGCGATAGCAGCCGAGCGATTCGAAGTCGGAGCCCGGACTGAGCGCAATGGGGTTGGTAGCGATACCGGTGAGGGGATCGATGTCATACAAGTCGGCACCAGCACCCGTTGTTCCCCGCAGCCCTCCGATGTCGTTCCAGCTGAGGCCTTCCATGTCGAGTGGACCGAACTCACCGACCGATTGGAGCACAGCCCCGGTGGCCTTGTTGATCGTGATAAGGGTGTCTTCACCCCCGGCGTTGGCGACTCCCCACAGCGAACCGGTGGAGGGGTCAAAGGCAAGGTCATCGACGTCGAAAAGGACGTCGCCCTCGTTGTCAACCGCGCCCGAGATCGGTCCGATGACGGTTACCCCTCCAGTCACAATGTCAACCGTGGCGAGGTCGTCGTACACGCCGCTTCCCCCGCTCTGCCCGTCGGCGCGGCGGACGGCGCCATACATGAGACCGGTAAACGGGTCGAGTCCCAGGCCGTCCATGTCGAGTCCGCTGTCGGTGCCAATCGGCGTGAACGAACCGTCGGTCTGGCTCAGTGTCCCCAGCTGACCGGCGTCCATCGCGTAGAGGATCGAGTTGATCGGATCCCAGGAGATCGCCTCAATCCGGGGAACGCCGACCGCTCCGATGGTCTCGTAGAACGGACCTCCGTCGTAGTTGTACCGATACAGAGTGTCATTACCGTCCGACACGGTGAAGCAACTCTCTCCCGGCGCGGCCTGGGCGGGGGGGAGAGGGTTGGTAGGCAAAATGCCGGCCATGCTGGTGGCAACCAACGCGGTCACTGTGAGTATTCGCAGGGAGGCCGCGACGGCTGAGCGGCGGAAGAAAGTCTTCATCTATCGATCCGGTTTCTTGGGAGGAACGAAGCAGGTATCGGTTCGCCACGCAGAGCGCTTGACGCCTTCTTGACACGTTCCAACAGCGACTTCTCTGACGCGAAATCACGTCGTTCATCATCGACGCTAGAGACGGTGCCGGAGCTTCTCGTGGTTCCAAAATAGCCCAGGTGAAGGCTGGCGGCTCGAGACCATCTTGCGATAATCGAGTCAATGAACGTCATCTTCAGTTCCGAGTCCAGCCGCCTCGCTGTCGAGGACGGGCTGGTCGCCGACGAGACGGCGAGGTCGGCTCGTGAGATCGCAGTGGACGGCTTCATCGTCCCCGGCCTACGGGATGCCCACTTCCATCCCATCACGTACGCAGCTTCCCTCGTCGTCCCTTCGCTGAAGTCGGCGCAGGACTTCGCGGAGATCAGTCAGCGCCTCAACCAGGCTGCCGACGGCATGGCGCCCGGTGTTCCCATGAGCGCCATTCGCCTGGACGATGAGACCCTGGCTGAGGGACGGCTCCCGAATCGTCACGACCTCGACACGATGGCCGGAGATCGGCCACTCATCATCCACCGCTACTGCGGGCACATCGCCATGGCCAATACCGCTGCTCTGGCACTGGCCGGGGTTACCTCGGCCACGCCCGATCCAGTGGGAGGGACGCTCGACCGCGACGCGCAGGGAGAGCCCACCGGGGTGCTCCGGGAAATGGGCATCGAGGTGGTGTCGCTCCCTCTGGCCGAGCAGTCGGGCCCGGCGGTGACCGACGATCAGGTGGTCGACGCCATGTACGCCCTGGCCTCGGTGGGGCTCACGAGCATCGGAGGGATCGTCGGCTGCGGAGACGGTCCGTGGGCCGACCTGGGTGATCAGTTCTCCCAGCTCGTGCGGATCGCCGATCGCCTTCCCATCAACGTCCGCGTGCTGGTCATCGGCCAGGATTCCGATCAGCTGCGGGATGCGGCCCGGCGAATCAAAGAAGTTGGCTCGCGGCGGCTCACATTCCTCGGGGTGAAGATTTTCGGCGACGGAAGCCTGGGGGGCCACACCGCCGCCATGCACGAGCCGTTCGCCGATGCCGACACCACCGGCCAATTGCGCTTCGACGCCGCCGTCTCCCGGCCCCTCGCCGAAACCGCCCTCAACCTGGGGGGCATCGTCGCCATCCACGCCATCGGTGACCGGGCCAACGCCGCGGTCCTCGATTTCTACGAAGACATCGTCGCCGGCGGCGGCGATGCCAACCGCCTGCGGATCGAGCATGCCTCGGTACTCGGGCCCGATGAGGTGGCCGCCTTCGCCCGCCTCGGGATCACCGCCTCGGTACAGCCGGCCTTCATGGCATCGGAGACAGAATGGTTGGAGAAGCGGGTGGGTCCCGTTCGACTGACCCAGACCTATCCCCTTCGAACGCTGCTCGACGCCGGCGTCCCCCTCGCCGGCGGGTCCGACTGCCCGGTCGAGCCACCCCATCCACTTCCGGGCATCGCGGCGGCCCGGGATCGATGTGGGATCGTTCCCGCCCAGGGCCTCAGCGCCGCTGAGGCGCTCAGCCTGTTCACCACCGGAGCCGCCCGGGCACTGCTCGAGCCCGAGCCGCTGGTGGCCGGGAGCCCTGCCGACTTTGTCGTCCTGGATGTCGATCCCCTGGCGGCCACGCCGGACGAGCTGCGGGAGGCGAGGGTGTTGGCTACCTACGTCGCCGGCGAACTGGTTGAGGTGCCGGACGGCATAGTGACCTGGCAGGAGTGAGGGAACCTCCTCGGCCATTGGCGGAACCTGGGGCTGCCCCGTATGATCGGTACTACGGGGCCCATCGGCGGCCCCATCTGCTTGCGAAAGGCACACCCGAATGGGAATGATCGACGAATTAATGGGCGCAATGGGAGGCGAGGGCCTCGGAGCGCTCGGGGGCTTGCTCGGGGGAGCAGATGAGAACGTAACCAAGGGAGCGTTGGGCGCGGCGCTGCCCGCCATCCTTGGTGCCATGGCCGGCAACGCCAGCAAGCCAGGCGGGGCCGACTCGCTTCTCGGGGCCCTCCAGAAGGATCACGACGGTTCGATCCTCGACAACCTCGGCGGGTTCCTGGGTCAGCCCAATACCGCCGATGGCGACGGGATCCTCGGTCACGTGTTTGGAAACAACCGTCCACAGGTTGAGCAGAACATTGCTCAGACGAGCGGGCTCGACCTGGGCACGATCGTGAAGTTTCTGCCGGTAATCGCTCCGATCATCATGGGCTTCCTCGGTAAGATGACCCGCCAGAACAACCTCGATGCCGGCGGCCTCACCAAGAGCCTGCAGCAGGAGAAGGAAGCGGCGGAGGCGGGAGGCTTCGACTTTGGCAGCATTCTCGGCATGCTCGACGGCGACCGCGATGGTGGCGTCAAGGACGACGTCATGAAGATGGGCGGCAGCTGGCTCAAGAAGCTGTTCGGCCGCAGGGGCTAATTGTCAGAGAGCACGGGAACGCGCTCTCACCCCACCCCCAGCCCCTCCCACTTCGTGGGAGGGGGGCCAGAAGGCTCTCTCGTCGCGCAAAGGCCCAGCATGGGGTTCCCGGCAAGGGAACCCTGGACCAGGCCTTGTGAGCTCTACTGCGAGTAGTTGCTGCTGGCTCGGAACGTCTCTTGCATGTGGACGTTGACGAGCGCCGGTAGCCGCGAGGCGCGGGCCTCTTCGAGGGCCGGGACCAGCTTGCTCGCTTTGCGAACGAAGCTCCCGTGTCCACCCAGGCCGGACACCATGGCGTGGTACGGCCGCACTCCGAGATCGGTTGCGACCAATCGGTCTGGATAGAAGGCCCGGTGAAACGTCTTGATGTTGTTCCATACTCCATCGTTTCCGACCACTCCGATAATGGGAAGGCCGTGACGAATGAAGCTATCGAACTCCATCCCATTGAATCCGAAGGCGCCGTCGCCGAAGACAATGCCAACTTCCTTTTCGGAGTGGACCACCTTGGCGGCCAGGGCGTAGCCGGGTCCGGTTCCCAGCGTCCCGAACGGTCCCGGATCGAGCACGTGACCGGCCTGAGACACCTGCAGCCACTTGGCGGTGGTTGACACGACGTCGCCTCCGTCAACTGCCACGATGGCGTCTGACCCGAAGAACTCGCCAACCGCCCGCCCAAAGCCCTCCGGGTGGATGGGCGCGTCTTCGGAGTCGGCCAGAACGACTGCGGCCGCCAACTTCTCTGCCTCGCTCGACCGCAATTGGTTGGTCCAGGCTGCAACGTTGCTTGGGCCGAAAGTGGCCTTATGGTCGCCCAATCTCGTCAGGAAGCGCCCCGGGTCGGCAACGACGCCTTCGTGAGCCGGCCGGTTCCAGCCGATCTTGGTGGCTTCGGCGTCCACCTGGACAACCGTGGCCTTCTCGTTGATCTTGGCGCCATACCCGGTGCGGAAATCCCAGTCGACCCCGAGCGCCAGCACCAGATCGGCCTCGCGGAAGGCTTCGCTGCGGGTGCGATTCCCAAGCAACTGATGGCCGAACGGGATGGACCCGCGGGCTGCCCCGTTGAGGTAGACCATGGCGCCGAGCGCTTCCACCACCGGTAGCAAGGCTGCCGCCGCCCGTGGGCGAAGCCCGCCGCCGGCAAAGATCACCGGGCGGGAAGCCCGCAGCAGAAGCTCGGCCACCCGTTCAACGACCGCCTCCTCCGGCCCGGGTCCATGAGTGGGCCGGTAGTCCTGTGGCCATTCGATCGAGTCCTCGGCCACCATGTCCGCTTGCACGTCGAGCGGCACGTCGAGAAACACCGGCCCACCACGGCCGGCAAAGGCCTGCCGGGCGGCAGTTGCGATGTACTCGGCCAGCCGCCCGGTCTCCCAGGCGGTGGCCGCCCAGCGAGTGACCGGGCGGACGAGTTGAGGGTGGTCCATCTCTTGCAGTCCACCCTTTTGCTCCTGGCGGATGAAATGCCTGCCCCCCAGCAACAGCATGGGAGTGCCCGAGAATTGGGCGGCGGCCAGGGCGGTGATGGTGTCGGTGACGCCCGGCCCGGCGGTGACCGCCGCTACCCCCAGCTTGCCGGTCAAGCGGGTGTAGGCCTCGGCGGCGTGAGCCGCCGTCTGCTCGTGCCGAACGTCGACGACCCGAATGCCCTCCTGGACGCAGCCGTCGAGAATGGGCACGATGTGCCCGCCGGTGAGCGTGAAGATCGCCTCAACACCCTCGGACTTGAGGGCTCGAGCGATGATCTGTCCGCCATGGATTCCTGCCATGGCTTCAAACTACTTGAAGCGGTCCCTGTCCACTACGGCCCGCCACACCCGGGCGACCGCTACCGGCGAGCCCTGGCCGTCGGCCACCGTCACCGTGAACTGCAGCCGGCCCCCATCGACATCCACCAGGGTGGCATGAGCGGTGACCCTCTCTCCCACCCGGCTGGGCTGCAGGTGGTCGCATTCGACGCGGGTGCCGACGCTGGTGGACTCATCGGGCAGTTGCCCGGCGATGGCGGCCACGGTTGCCTCCTCGCACAGCGCCACCACTCGCGGGGTGGCCAAAACTGCAACATCGCCCGATCTGACTGCCACGGCGGTATCGGCTTGGGACACGGTCAGCGCTATCTCAGCGGCCAGGCCTGCTTGCACGAACGTCCTCCCGATTGGTCATCTCGAAGATACTCGCCTGAATTGGCGACTAGCCATGCGGCAGCGCGGCCGGTGCTCCCTCCGGAACCGCCGGACGGGCCGGCGCCACCGGACCGACCGCCCGGTACGGCTCTCCGGGGGCGGGGCGGGGATCGTCGTCGCCGGAGTTGGGCCACATCGCCATGGCCCGTTCGGCCATCGCGGTGATGGTGAGTGACGGGTTGACGCCCAGATTGGCGGCCACCGCCGCCCCATCTGCGACATGCAGTCCGGGATAGGCGAATACTCGGTGGTAGGGATCGACAACCCCGGCTTCCGCCGCGTCGCTGACACAGGCCCCGCCGAGGATATGGGCGGTCATCGGGATATCGAGCAGCACCTCATTCATCGAACTGCCGGGAAAGCCGCCCATGTGAGCGGCGCCGGCTCGCGCCGCCTGATTGGCCACCGGCAGGTAGGTCGGGTTGGGCTTGCCGGTGTCGTGAGTCGAGGTAAGCCGGGTGCCGAACAGCCCCCTCCTGGTGAACACTCGCAGGCTGTTATCGATGCTCTGCATGACCAGGAGGATGACGGCCCGCTCCGACCAGCGCCGCACCGACAGCGACCGCACAAAGGTTACCGGGTGACGGGCGGCGGCGGCCGCGAACTTGAGCCAGCGGGGGACCCGCCCCCCGCCGTCGACAAGCATGGTTGTCAACAGGCCCATGGAGTTGCTGCCCTTCGGGTAGCGGACCGGCTCGATGGTGGTATCGCGGTCAGGATGGATCGAAGAGGTGATGGCGACGCCGTGCGAATAGTCGGTCTTTACATCCGGGGCCAGAGCCCCGACGAGGGCTTCGGAGTTGGTTCGCACCTGGTAGCCGAGGCGATCCGATAACCCGGGCAGCCGCCCGGCATCGCGCAGCTTCAAGAGCAAGCGGGTGGTGCCGAGCGCTCCGGCCGCGAAGACCACCTGTTCGGCCGTGTACGTCCGGGTGCGCCGGAACACCCGGGCGCCGGGTTTGCGGGCCGTGATCCGGTAGCCGCCGCCGTCGAGCGGCTCGAGGTCCACCACCTGCTGGTCGGGATGGATGGCGGCACCCCCCTTCTCGGCAAGATAGAGGTAGTTCTTGTCGAGGCGGTTCTTGGCGTTGTATTGACAGCCGACCATGCAGCCACCGCAATGACGGCAACCGGCCCGGGCCGGGCCCTCGCCGCCAAAGTAGGGATCGGGCACCTCCTGGCCGGGGTTCCCGAAATGGACGGCCACATCGTTGAGGTGGAAGGTGTGCTCCACCCCGAGGTCGCGACCGATCGCCCGCATCACCTCATCGGCGTTGGTCTCGAATGGCACCCGCTCGGCCCCCAGCATCCGCCTGGCCAGGTCGTAGTAGGGGGCCAGCTCCTTCTTCCAGTCGGTGATGTGACTCCATTGGGGGTCGTCGAAGGCATCGTCGAGCGGCTCGTAACAGACATTGGCCCACACCAACGAGCCTCCGCCCACGCCGGCGCCCGACAGGATCAACACGTCTCGGAGCAGAGTCAGGCGCTGAATGCCGCGCAGGCCCAGCTTGGGGAACCAGAAGAACTTGCGCACGTTCCAGCTCGACTTGGGAAGCGTGTCGTCACGGTACCGGCGACCCGCCTCCAGGACCCCCACCCGGTAGCCCTTTTCGGTGAGCCGAAGGGCGCTCACGCTTCCTCCGAACCCGCTCCCGATGACAGCAACGTCGTAATCGAACACCATGTTGGGAGGCTACGGCAACGTCCTCGACGTTGCTACGGCAACTCTCTCCCCCCGGAGGGGGGAGTCCGGCGTAGCCGGGAGGGGGGCGCCCCCTCCGGCCCTCACGGGCCACCTCCCCCTCCGGGGGAGGAAACAACGACCCGGCCCTCGGGCCACCAGGCCTCCCCCGGAAGGGAGGCCTGGCTCAATGGCCAAACGGCCCTGGATCGCGAGGCCCAGATCTCTTACATTCTCACCACACCCCGTATGAGGAGTTCCCCATGAGCCACGAAAGCTGGGCCGAGCCCTGGAAGATCAAGATGGTGGAGCCGCTCCGCCTCACCACCCGCCGGGAGCGGGAAACCGCTATTGCCGAGGCCGGATACAACTCGTTTCTCTTGCGATCCGACGACGTCTACATCGACCTCTTGACCGATTCGGGCACTTCGGCGATGTCGGACAATCAGTGGGCGGGCATCATGCTCGGTGATGAGGCGTATGCGGGTTCGCGTTCCTTCTACCACCTGGTCGAGGCAGTCCATGAGGTCTACGGCTACGAGGAAGTGGTGCCCACCCATCAGGGCCGGGGCGCCGAGCACATCCTCAGCCAAATCCTGATTGAACCGGGAGACGCCATTCCGGGGAACATGTATTTCACAACCACCCGGTTCCATCAAGAGCATGCGGGCGGGACCTTCGTCGATGTCATCATCCATGAAGCCCACGAGCCCGACAGTTTGTTTCCGTTCAAGGGCAACATCGATCTCGATAAGTTGGCGGCGGTGGTCGACGAGTACGGCGCCGAGCACGTTCCGTACGTGTCATTCGAGACCAACGTGAACATGGCCGGCGGCCAGCCGGCCTCAATGGCCAACCTCCGGGAGGTATACGAGTACTGCTCGGCCCGCGGCATCCTTGTGATGCTCGACGCCACCCGGGCCCTCGAGAACGCCTACTTCATCCAGCAACGCGAGGCCGGCTACGAGGGCCAGTCGATCCAGGCCATCCTCCGCCAGATCTGCTCCTACTCCGACGGCGCGACGGTGTCGTCCAAGAAGGACAACCTCGTCAACATCGGTGGCCTCCTCCTGCTGCGCGACCCGGAGCTGGCGCGCCGGGCCCGGGCAATGCTCGTGGCATTCGAAGGACTCCACACCTACGGCGGGATGTCGGGCCGTGACATGGAGGCCCTGGCTCGCGGTATCGAAGAGATGGCGGCATCCGACGACCACGTTCGCTCCCGGGTGGGCCAGGTGGAATACCTCGGTGACGGGCTCATCAAACACAGCATCCCCATCGTGCGACCGGTTGGTGGACATGCAGTGTTCCTCGACGCTCGGGCCATACTTGATCACCTCCCGCAGGATCACTTCCCGGCCGCCGCCCTGACGGCTGCCCTGTATGTGGACGCCGGCGTTCGAGGCATGGAGCGGGGGATCGTTTCCGCCGGGCGCGACAAAGCCACCGGTGAGAACCACCACCCCCAGCTCGAACTAACCCGCCTCGCCATACCCCGCCGCGTATACACCCAGTCCCATATGGACGTGACCATCGAGTCGGTGGCCCGCGTGTTTGAACGCCGGGAGGACGTGCGCGGCCTTCAGTTCACGTACGAGCCCGAGGACCTCCGCTTCTTTCAGGCCCGTTTCGAAGAGCTCCCCGCGCCGTCCTCCTAACCTCAGCGGATGCGTGAAATCGTCGTAACCGGCGGCAGCGGCAAGGCGGGAAGAGCCGTCGTGTCGGAGCTGGCCGAGCATGGTTACCAGGTCCGCAATGTCGATCTGGCGGCGGGCCGCGACCCGAATGCGCCGACGCTTGACGCTGATCTAACCGACCTCGGGCAAACCATCGACGCCCTCAAGGGGACTGACGCCGTTATCCACCTGGCAGCCATCCCGGCTCCCAACGTCCTCCCGGATGAAGCCACCTTCCGGATCAACACGATGAGCACATACAACGTGTTCTCGGCGGCCGTCACCCTCGGCCTCAAGAAAGTGGTGTGGGCATCGAGCGAAACCCTCATCGGGATCCCATTCGATCGGGAACAACCCCGCTACGCCCCAATCGACGAGAAGCACGAGCGGCTCCCGGAGTTCCACTACGCCCTGTCCAAGTTGCTTGGGGAGGAGATGGCCCAGCAATTCGCTCGCTGGAGCGGCATCCCATTCGTCGGGTTGCGGTACTCGAACATCATGGAGGTCGATGACTACCCGGCGTTCCCCACCCATTGCGAG
>Ga0224508_10005473_pt1 | contig 10153 bp, 9 predicted proteins | sample SF_Jan12_sed_USG_4_FD_170157 | JGI IMG/M metagenome (GOLD analysis project Ga0224508, IMG submission 170157) | Sediment microbial communities from San Francisco Bay, California, United States - SF_Jan12_sed_USGS_21 | ecosystem: Environmental > Aquatic > Marine > Sediment | place: USA: California... | reverse complement strand
GTCGTTCCGCGCCGGGGTGCGTCCGCTGAGATCAGGTGCTGCCACTGGGCTTCTCCAGCCGCTCGCGGGGCGGCTCGATGATCATGTGCGAGAGCGGGGCGCCGGCGGGAATCATCGGGAAGACGTTGTCTTCCTTCGACACCTCGGCGACGACGAGGCACGGCCCGTCCGTGATTTCGCGGGCCTCCTGAAGCTTGCGATCCACGTCGCCGGGCCGCCGGATCCGGATGCCTTTCACGCCGTAGGCCTCGGCGAGCTTCACGAAGTCGGGGTTGCCCTCGAGGTCGACGCCGGAGAGGCGATTCTCCCAGAAGAGCTCCTGCCACTGCCGCACCATGCCCAGGAAGTTGTTGTTGATGACGAGCACTTTGACCGGCAGCTTGTTGACGGCGGCGGTGGCGAGCTCACAGAGAGTCATCTGGAAGCCGCCGTCTCCGACGACCGCCCAGACCTCGTCACCACGACGCCCGAACTGCGCCCCGATCGCTGCGGGGAACCCGAAACCCATCGTGCCCGCGCCGCCCGACGTGATCCAGCGGCGTCCGTCGCGGGTCCGGCAGAACTGCGCGGCCCACATCTGGTGCTGTCCCACATCGGCCGTGATCACGGCGCGGCCCTCGGTGATCGAATCGAGGCGATCGAGTACGTGCTGCGCGCGCAGCCCGCCCTTGCGGGGGTACTTGAGCGGGAAGCGCTTGCGCCAGCTCTCGCACTGCGCGAGCCATTCTTCGGTGGCGAGCGGCTCGACCCGCGGAATGAGCTCCTCGACGACGAGCCGCGCGTCGCCGAGAACGCACAGATCGGGCTGGAGGATCTTGTTGAACTCGGCCGGGTCGACATCGATGTGGATCTTGGTCGCGTGGACGCAGAACTCGTCGAGCTTGCCGGTGATCCGGTCGTCCCACCGCGCGCCGATCGCCATGATGAGGTCGCAATCGGTGACCGCCTTGTTGGCGTACGCGGTTCCGTGCATGCCGAGCATGCCGAGATGAAGCGGGTGGGTTTCGTCTGCGGCGCCCTTGCCGAGCAGCGTGTTGACGATCGGGGCGCGCAGCTTCTCCGCGAGCTCCATCACCGCCTTGCCCGCTTCCGAAATCACGGCGCCGTGCCCCACGTAGAGCACGGGGCGCCGGGAGCGCTGAATGAGTTCGGCCGCCCTGTCGAGCAGCTTCGGGTCAGCGTGCGACGGGACCGTGTACCCCGGGAGGTCGACTTCGTCCACGAACGGCGCGGAGCAGGGCGCTTCGCTCACGTTCTTCGGGACGTCGATCAGCACCGGGCCGGGCCGTCCCGTCGTCGCGATGTGGAAGGCCTCCCGAACGATCCGCGGCATATCGTTCGGCTCGCGGACCATGTAGCTGTGCTTGACCACCGGGTAGGTGATGCCGGTGACGTCGGCTTCCTGGAATGCGTCCGTGCCGAGCGCCGTGGTCAGCGTCTGCCCGCAGAGCACGATGATCGGAGCCGAGTCCATCAGCGCGGTCAGCAGGCCGGTCACGGTGTTGGTGGCGCCCGGGCCGGACGTCACCAGCACGACGCCCGGCTTCCCGGTGGCGCGGGCGTAGCCGTCGGCCATATGAGTGGCGCCCTGCTCGTGGCGGACGAGAATGAGTTGGATGGAAGAGTCGACGAGCGCATCGAAGATCGGGATCGCGGCTCCGCCCGACAGCCCGAAGATGTACTCGACGCCTTCCCGCTCGAGGCAGCGGATCAGCGTTTCGGCGGCGGTCGCTTCCGGGTTCGGGCTCGACATGCCCAACTCCTTCATGTGGCCAGTTGAAAGTCGAAATAGCCCATGCTTTGGCATCGGATCTTACGAAAGCAGCCTTGAGATGGCAAACTAGATGGCCCTGAGGGGAGTTCGAGCATCATCTCAATGGATGGACGGCCAACTGGTTAGCCCCGGGGGGATTCTCTCATGAATGGACTCCATGAAGTGCTCCGAGAGCTCATCGCAGCCGACACGGTGAGCGCCAAGGCCAATGTGGCTGCATTCGAGCGGGTCGCCGAGCGGGTCGAGGCGCTCGGCTGTCGCGTGCGCTTGCAACGGTGGGAGGAGGCCGGTGCCGAGAAAGCGAATCTGATCGCGTGGGCGGGACCGCCCCGAGAGGGGGGCCTCGTCCTCTCCGGGCACATGGACATCGTCCCGTTCGAGGATCAGCCCGGCTGGACGCGAGATCCATTGGTGCTGGCCGCCGAGGGGGACCGCCTCTATGGACGCGGGACGACCGACATGAAGGGGTTCATTGCGCAGTGCATCCAGGCCCTCGAGCGACTCGACTTCGGCTCTCTCACGCGCCCGGTCGCGCTGCTGTTCACGAGCGACGAGGAGGTGGGGTGTCAGGGCGCGGGTCGTCTGGTCGGGGAGCTGCCGGCCCTCTTCGAGGAGTGTCCGCAGCCGAAGCTCTGCTGGATCGGAGAGCCGACCTCGTGGCGAGTTTCGCAGAGCCACAAGGGCATCGTCGTGCTCGACGTGAGCGTGCGCGGGGAGGGCGGTCACTCGAGCCTTCCCGAAGCCGGCGTCAACGCGATCTCGGTCGCCGCCCGCCTGATCGGAGAAATCGGGACCGTGCAGGCGGAACTCCGTGGACGACGCAGTGGAAAGTGGGCGGCCCTCTTTCCGGAGGCGCCGTACACGACGTTCAACATCGGCACGATCCGCGGCGGGACCGCGTCGAACATGATCGCCGAGGATTGCCATTTCGACGTCAGCTATCGGCCCCTGCCCGACGAGGACCCGCGTCAGGTCGCGCGTCTGGTTCGCGAGCGGCTCGAGGCGCTCGATCCAGTGGAGTGGGGTTCGGAGCGGCCGGCGCGCGTCGAAGTGAGCGAGACGCTCGTGGCGCCGGGGATGGACACGCCGCGCGGGAGTGCACTGGAGGTCGCTCTCGGCGAGGTCGTCGGCGATCGGGAGCCGGGCGGGGTGCCGTTTTGCACCGACGGAGGGCAGCTCGCGGCCGCCGGCATCGACTCCCTGGTCTGTGGCCCGGGCGATCTCGACCAGGCGCACCAGCCCAACGAGAGCTTGTCGCGGGCTGCGTTCGAACGGGGTCCAGACGTGATCTGCGACGTGGTGCGACGACTCTGCGCCGACGCAGAGGCGGGCTAGGAGCCGCTCAGCGCCGCCGGATGCGTATGCCGCCACCGGTCGTCCAGAGGTCGAGGATGGGACCCCCCGGCCCGAGCTGGCCGTCGGCTTCGGTGCGCTCCGCTCGGCCCGAGAACTGAAGCTCGTCGTCGATGTCCACGGTGCCGCCGGTCGACCGCGCGCGCAGCTTCACGCCGCTGTTTTCGGGGAGTTCGACCTCGATGCTCCCGCCGGTCGTTCGCAGCTCGCCGGCCGGTCCGGCGGTCCAGGACACCCGGATCGAGCCTCCCGTGGTGTCCGCTTCGACCTCGCCGTCGACTTCTTGGACGCGGATCTCACCGCCGCTCGTGCGCGCTTCGACGTCTCCCGTCACTTCTTCGAGCCGAATCGAGCCTCCCGTCGTCGTGGCTTGCGTGTCCCCGACGATCTCGGTGGCGTCGATCGTGCCCCCGGTCGTGTGGAGTTCGAGGTCTCCCGAGATCTGATCGACGTCGATGTTTCCGCCGGTGGTCCGCACCTCGACGGTGCCGTCGACCTCCTCGACGTCGACGCGTCCGCCGCGTGTCGTGACCGCGACCGAGAATTCGCGCGGGACCCGCGCCCGGACGCGGACCTCGCGTCCGCGGAACAGGTTCAGCCAGCCGCCGCGTACGCGTCCGGTGAGCCGTACTTCGTTCCCCGACTGCCGAAGGTCGAAGTCGACGGGGCCGCCCCGGGCGTCGGCCTCGATCTGCACTTCGGATTCGTCGTGACTCTCGACATCCACCGCTCCGATGTCGAGTTCGATCTGGAGCTCGCCGCCCGGCTCGACGGGCAGTGTCTCGTCGATTTCCGCGGACCGCGCGGGAAGGGCCGTGCACAGGCCCGCGGCGAGCGCGATCGCGAGTGCAAGAGCGAGCGTCCGGTCGGAGAGGATCGAGAGGTTGGTCTGCATGGTTTCTCCCCGACTAACGTCGGCTCAGCCTGATTCGCCCGGTCGTGGCGCGGAGCCAGAGTGGGTCGCCGCCTCCGCCGAGGGCGCCGACGGCCTGTCCAGAGGCGTGCTCTCCCTCGAAGGCCACCCCGGCGCCGAGCTCGAGCGTGGCGCCCCGCGCGTCGAGGTCGGCGGCTGCGGCGGTCGGAAAGCTCACGTCGATGCCCCCGTCGACCGTCTCGATGGCTCCGCGCGGATTGCCGCGGAACCCCGCTCGGATCGCACCGGACCCCGTGCGCACTTCGATGGGCCCCTCTACGCCCCGGAGGTCGACGTCGCCTTCGGCGGCGCGTGCGGCGACTGCGCCGGTGACGCGCTCGATGTCGATGTCTCCGAGTGTCGTCCGCGCACGAAGCTCGCCGTCGACGCCGGCGATCTCGAGCTCGCCGTCGGCGGTCTTGACTTCGAGTGCACCCGAGACGTCGGCCGCTTCGACCGATCCGGTGAGCACGCGCACCTTGATCTCGCCCGACACCTCACGGAGTTCGACGTCGCCGTCGTCCGAGCGGATCCGGAGGTTTCCCTGCGTACCCTGCACGCGGACCGGACCCGCGGTGGTGCGAAGGTCGAGGTCGTACGGCCGGGGGACGCGAATCCGCACCTCGACACGCGGGCCGCCGAACAGCCAGGAAGTGGCTCCCTCGACACGCGCGGCCAGGCGCACCCCGGTGTCGTCGCGCTCGAGCGTGAACTCCACCGCGTCCGCGCCCCAGCCGGTCGTCTCCGTCTCGACGGCGACGACCGGCTCGTCGTGACCGATCACTTCGAGCGCGCCGCGGTCCTCGCGGAGGCCGATCCCGAGCCCCAGCTCCACGACGAGTCGGCCGCCGGGTTCGGCTGCGACCGTCTCCTCGAGGTCCGCTCCCTGGGCGGGCGGGGCGAGCAGGAGGAGGGCCAGAAGGAATGCGGAAGAGATCCGTTGGCGGTGCACGGGAGCAGGCTACAGCAAGCTCCGTGCCCGCCCAGGACGGCGCGAGAGGGCCAGAGGCAGCCTCGGACGAGGACCGGGATGCAGTCGGCAGGCTGCAGGCCGCAGCTCCGAGGCTGCAGGCCGCGCTCACGGGTGAAGCCCGAGCCGCCGATACGCGCACAGACTCCCGAGGGGAGTGCGGAGCCCGTTCGAGCGCGTTTCCGGGGGAGGGCCAGACCTTGTCGACGCTGCTGGTGATCGAGGATTCGGCGAGTCAGCGCGCCGAGATCCAGGCTGCGCTCGCCGAGTCGGTGGCGTTCGACCGCATCCTCGAAGCGGAGGACGGCCTGCAGGGGCTGCGCCTGTTGGTCTCGGAAGACGTCGACGTCGTCCTCTGCGACCTCCATCTGCCGGGCCTCGCCGGCGAGAAGCTCCTGAACATGAGGAATTCGACCGCCAGCCGTGTGGATGTTCCGTTCTTGTTCCTGACTGCCGAGCAGGACGCCGGACGCAGAACGAAGCTGCTTCGGGGAGGGGCCTCCGACTCGATCCTCAAACCTTTTCATCCGGCGGATCTCGTCGCGCGGCTCGAGCTCCATCTGAAGATCGTCCGCCTGCAACACGAGCTGCTTCACAAGAACGAGATGCTCGAGCGCCTGTCGACGACGGACGCGCTGACAGGGCTGCGCAATCGGCGCTTCCTGACCGACATCCTGTCGGTCGAGTTTCTTCGCTCGCGGCGATTCGAGCTGCCCCTCTCCGTCGTCATGCTCGATCTCGATCACTTCAAGGCCGTCAACGACCAACATGGCCACGCGGCCGGCGACGCGGTGCTCCGCGCGGTCGGCGATCGACTGGCCGCGATACTTCGCGGCAGCGACCACGGCGGTCGCTACGGAGGCGAGGAGTTCCTGATGGTGATCGGGAGCACCGACCTCGAGGGAGCGCTCGTCTGCGCGGAACGACTGCGCTCGAGCATCGAGGAGTGCGAGGTGCGCATCGATGACGGCTCGGTCTTGAAGGTCACCGCGAGCCTGGGAGTCGCGGCGATCTCGGAGGCGCACGAGACCCCCGGCGACCTGGTCGCCGCGGCGGACGAGGCGCTCTATCGGGCGAAGGAAGGCGGCCGGAATCAGGTGCGAGGCGCCGCCAGCTGAGCCGACCCCTAGCCCTGGTCGAGGAAGTCGCGGAGCGCGCGCTTGACCGCGAAAGCCTTTTCGCCGCGCCAGCCTCCAATCGTCGAGAGGACCAGGAACACCTGCTCCTGCAGGGCCTCGGAGCCGCCCTGGCGGATGGCCTCGAGCGCGCCCTGGGCATGCTCGCGGACCGCAGCATGCGGGCACTGGTCGCGGACCGACGCCAGAGCCTCGATCACTCCGAGCGGGCGTTCGGGGGCGTGAGTCATCGCGGAGAGGGTAGGCGAAGAAACAGAGAAGACGCCCAAAACACGAAAGGCCCGCGGAGGACCGCAGACCTTTTCAGCGACGAACGAAATAAATGTTAGCACGACTTCCCGATCGCGCAACCCCTGGTCGAAAACTATTCGACAGAGCCTTCGGTCAGCGACTGAAACGCTGTTCTAGCCATTTGCACGGCCGGTCGGCTCCCGAGAAACGGTCGAATCGCGGGGTCACTTTCAGTTCGTTTTCCGAACTGAAAGTTGGGCGAAGGGCCCGCGAGGCGAATCGATGGCGAAACGAGTCGCTCGATCAGTCGCTGGGATCGCGGGTGAACACCAGGAAGTTCACGTTGTCGGCGCATTCCCGGGCCCCCGAGGCGTCTTCGACCGGCCAGAACTGCCCTTCGTGTGCGTGAAGGAACCAGCAGCGAAGGTCGAGCAGCGACGCGAGCGCGAACAGCGTCGGCGCCTGCCAGCTGATCCAGTCCTCGTAACCGAAGAGGTGCCGGCGGCTCTTCTTGTCCCAGACCTCGAGATTGAAACTCATGTGGTTGGTGAGCGGGTTGGGCTTCACGCCCTGGGTGTCGATCAGCCCGGTGAAGAAACCGGCGTCCCTCATCTCGGGCCGGGTCAGCTCTTCTTCTTCGTCGAGATCGCCGACCAGGGAAGGCTCCGGAACTTCGAGCATGAAGTAGTCGATGTAACGCGTGCCGATGTCGAGCATGTGGTAGAGCTCTTTGGCCCCCAGGAAGTGGTGGCTCTGCTTCCCGATGTAGCTGAGCGAGGGGCCCTTGCTGCGTTGCTGGACCTCCTTCCACATCCCTTCGTCGAGCACGTTGCCGATCAGGTAGTGCCGCTCGGTGTCCGGGAGCCAGCGGCGAGCCTGAACGTGGTCGCGAGCCTCTGGATCGAGGTCGAACATCACGTAGCGCAGATCCGGGAACCGGAAGTGCCCGCCGTACGCGAACTCGGCGCTGCCGGCCATCGGTTCGACGATCGTCCCGACCTCCTTGCAGAGATCGGTGGCGACGAAGTCGTCGACCCCGTAGTCGTGGGTCCCGAGAACGGAGGCATAGACCTGGAAGGGGTCGAGCGCGTCGAGGCCACCCTCGAGATACGGGGTGACGTAGTCGTAGCTCTCGATGTACGGAGAGTCCCAGCACTTCGTCCAGCCGGAATCCGAGAAGTCGTGGAACCCGTTCTGGGCGAGGAGGCACCAGAAGGTCAGGCGTCGCTTGCCGGTCAGCTTGTGCTTGCGGGGGCGAAATCCGCGTCGGACGGCGCCGTGGATGCGACGGACCAGCGGCGCGAGCCTGTCTTCGGCGAGTCGCTCGATGCGGCACTCGCCTCGCAGCTCGATCCACTCCGGCTTCGCGACCGCGCCCGACTCGATCTCCGTCAAGAGCTCGTCGAGCGCTTCCAGTGAGCGCACCCGTCGCGTCGCATCTTCGGCCATGATTCCCCCCAGAGCAGCCAGCGAACGGGGCTTAGCATACCAACGTCCCTGCTACGTTCCCGCCTGATCCGATGTGTACTCGTGTTTCATCTCTCGTTGCCCGGGTCGCGGCCGTGCTGGGACTGGTCGCTGCGGGCCTGATTGCCTCGGGCTGCCGCGAGGCTCCCCCGCGGCACAGCGCGCTCGTCATCACGCTCGATACGACGCGTGCCGACGCACTTTCCAGCCTCGGCGGCCGCGCAGGCACCACGCCGCATCTCGATGCGCTCGCGGAGCGCGGGACGCTTTTCTCCGAGGCACGCAGCGAGACGAACGTGACCGGTCCCTCGCACGTGACGATCCTCTCCGGGCTGCGGGCGATCGATCACGGGGTCCACTGGAACGGGGCGCCGATCCCCGAGCAGGTCGAGACGCTCCCCGTTGCGCTGCAGCGTGAGGGCTGGTCGACCGGTGGGTTCGTCGCGTCGCGCCATCTCTCGGCAGAGATGGGCTGGCGCGGTTTCGACTCCTTGCCGGTCGTGGAAAATCAGCTGACGGCTCGGGAGGTCACCGATCGCGCGCTCGAGTGGCTCGCGGGCGAAGCCGGAGAGCCGTTCTTCTTGTGGGTCCACTACTGGGATCCCCACATGCAGTACTCCCCTCCGCCGGAGCTCGCGGCCGAGTTCTACACGCGAGATCCCACGGCCGGCACCGGGCCGCGGCTGGCCGACCATCCCTATTTCACTCTGTTTCCGAGGGTGGGGGTGGCCGAGTGGCTGGGGGAGGTTCGGGACCCGGAGTGGGCCAAGGCGATGTACGCCGCAGAGCTGCACTCGGCGGACGCGGAGATCGGCCGCCTGCTCGCGGCCGCCGAAGAGGCGGCGCGCGGTGGCCTCGTGGTGGCGGTCACCGCAGATCACGGCGAGAGCCTCGGAGAGCACGGGATCTTCTACGGCCATCGCGGACTGTACGAGCCGCAGCTGCGGGTCCCGCTGATCGTTTCGGTGCCCGGCGGGCCCGTGCAACGGGCCTCGGAACTCGTCAGCACGCTCGATGTCGCGCCGACGGTGGCCGAACTCCTCGGGGTCGAGTTGGGATCTCCGGTGTCGGGCACCAGCCTCGCGCAGAGAGTGCGGGAGGGATCCGAAGTCGCGGGCCTCGCCGATCGCGTCCACGTGTACGAGAACGCGCGGAACCAGGGCGTCGCCGTGCGAACCGGAGACTGGAAGTTGATCGTCGGGATCGAACGATCTCACCCGCTCTATTCGGGCCCGCCGCAGCTCTATGACCTCGGTCGGGATCCGGGCGAGACGGTCGATCGCGCGGCCGAAGAACCGGAGCGCGTGGCCGAGATGATGGCGCGGCTCGAACCGTGGCTCGAACTGGGTGTGATCCAGCGTGGTACGATGCCGCACCTCGACGACGCAGCGGTCGAGCGGCTCCGCGCCCTTGGATATCTCGAGGATTGATGATGAGTGATGCACGCGAACGGGAGGAAGGGCTCGTGCCCCGCCTCGACTTCCAGAAGCTTCGCAAGGTCGGCGAGCAGGGCCAGGACGTCGTCCCGGTCGTGTTGCAGAACGCGGACGACGGGACGGTGCTCTATCTGGCGTACGCCAACGAACTGGCGCTGCGCGAAACCCTGAAGACGGGCCGTGCGGTCCTCTGGTCGACGTCGAGACGCGAGCTGTGGCGCAAGGGCGAGAGCTCGGGCGACGTGCTCGAGGTGGTGGACGTGAGCGTCAATTGCGAGCAGAACTCGCTGCTGTATCGGGTGCGGCCGGTCGGTGACGGCGTGTGCCACACCACCGACCCGGCGACCGGGAAAGCTCGCGATCGCTGCTACTACCGCCGGCTGACACCGGATGGTGAGAAGCTCGAGTTCGCCTGAGTTCAGGCCCGGACGGGTGAGATCCCGCGGGGCGAATTTCTGAATTTCTAAAGACCGTCCCCGTTTCTAAACCGTCTCCATTTCTAAGGAGTGGGTTCGCAGACGAAGATGGGGATGTCGCGGTCGGTGCGGGTGCGGTACTCGGCGTACGGGGCGTAGTGCTGGTCGCAGATGGGCCAGAGCGCGGGCTTTTCCTCGGGCGTGGCGAGCCGGGCGCGCAGTTTCATGTTTCGGCGCCGATGGGTGACCTCGATGTCCGGATGCTTCACCAGATTGCGGTACCAGACCGGGTTCTTGGGGGCGCCGCCCTGCGACGCGACGAGCAGTACGCCTTCCTGATGGGGGACGTACATCAGCGGGATCGTCAGGCGACGACCGCTCTTGGCTCCCGTCATCGTGACGAAGCAGACGTCGTCACCGCCGAGCTTGTTGAATGCCCTCCCGCCGCTCAGGCGAT
>Ga0224508_10005472_pt1 | contig 10153 bp, 9 predicted proteins | sample SF_Jan12_sed_USG_4_FD_170157 | JGI IMG/M metagenome (GOLD analysis project Ga0224508, IMG submission 170157) | Sediment microbial communities from San Francisco Bay, California, United States - SF_Jan12_sed_USGS_21 | ecosystem: Environmental > Aquatic > Marine > Sediment | place: USA: California... | reverse complement strand
CCGTCGGCCGTTATTCGCGCAACTTTTGCAAGACGAAAAGCTCAGTGAGGAAGAGATCGATTATTTGCGGCAGCTTGTCGATGAGGCGGCTCAGGAGCAATCGTGAATCAGCTGGCCGAACATCTTCTGCCAGCGCTGTTGATCAGTCCGGCCGCGCTGATCGCGTTGCACATGGCTCGCAGCGCGGTCCGAGCGACGATTGGGCCTGGGCGCAGGAACGCGCCCGACCGGAAAACTGCGAAGGCTAGGGCGGTTATTCGACTTTCGCGCTTTCGATCATCGTCGGTTTAGTCTCGAGAGAGTCGAGATACGCGCCGCCGTCGGACCAAAGTCGGCCTTGATCCAGACCCATGCTTGGATCGCCGACCGCAACAAAAGATTCGATGAACTCCAAGCCACTCACGATCTTGCCAAAGGTGGTGAAGTTATCGCCGGCAAGCTGGTTGTTTTGACCGTAATTGATGAAGACTTGCGTTGAGTTTGTGTTCGGTCCCGCTTTGGCAAATGCCAGCGTGCCGGGATCGAGCGCGAAAATAGTGGGATCGTCGTCAAAGTTGCGTTCGCGCCAGGCAATGTGGGGGTCGCGCCAGTTAACTCCGAACTGTGCAACAAAACCCGGCACGATACGAAAAATCGGCGTGCCATCGTAGTAACCGGATTCCACGAGCTCAGTGAATCTTTGCGCAGCGTTTGGTGCGGCCTCAGGGTAAACCGCGATCCCAATCTGTCCGGCGGTTGTCTCGAACACGATGTTGGTTACTGTTGTAATTTCAGGTACTGAATCTTCCATACCGGGTAATGGGACTAGGTCATGCACAATGGGCCCTCCGCAGGCTGTAATTCCGAGCGCGATCGCGAGTGCGCCGAGGCGGCGAAAAGAAAGTTTGATCATAGGTTTATGCGCTTGTAATTAATGCGTCATCGAATAGATAACGTAGTTTACGCCAAATCGATAGGCTAACGCAGTCATCTCGACCGGGTAGCCGGGGTCGTCGGCGTGCTCCCAGGCATCGCCCATATCGATATTGTGATTGATTGCGACCAGCATTCGCCCTTCAGCGTCGTAGATCGCGCGCCAATGGGGCGGACCTCGCATGCCCTGATAGAGATGACGATCACCTGGAATCTGCGTTCGCTCGTCAACATCGAAAATAATATTGAGCAGCGGGTTGTCCTCGCCAATATCAACGATTGGATATTCCGGCAGTACGCGCGTGATGGCGTACTGGAAATTCTGCCACTCGTTTTCACCATGAAAGTCGTCGGCAACCAGAAAGCCGCCGCGCAATAAATACTCGCGCAAAACTGTGACTTCCTCATCCGAGGGATTCCAGGGGTTGACGCCGGGTTGCTGAATCAGCAGAAAGGGATAGTCAAAGACTTCTTCATCGGTCAGGCGTATATGCGCGCTGTCTTCGGACGAATTGATACGCGTGAATCGTTCGAGCGCTGGTATGAAGTGCATCTCGGCAAGCGGATAGTCGATGGCCCAATAGGAATTACACAGCCCGCGAGATCCCGCGCAACCAGGCGAATAGTAGGCGAGACGCGCCATGTGGAATTCGGCTTCCGGATACTCGGGCAAAGGGTTTGGGTCCCGCCCGCGTCCACCGAACTGGGCAAAAGCGATGCCTGTGACGAGAAACGCACCAATGCAGATTCCGAGCAATCGCTTCATGGAGCACGAGTTTATCAGAAAGGCGCTAGCGAAGATTTGAATCAGGCAGTCGCCGGATTCTGTGCCTCAAATCGCTGTAACCAATCGATGAACTCCTTCTGCGGCAGGGGACGCGAGTAGTGATACCCCTGCAAACGGTCGCACTCCAATTCAGCGAGGATTCTTGCCGTTCTTTCGTCTTCGACTCCTTCGGCAGTGACCTCAAGGCCGAATTGCTTCGAGAGATGAATAATTGCACGAACAATTTTCTTGTCCCCAACATCATCGAACATGTTTAGAACGAAAGATTTATCAATTTTTAGCTCGTCGGCTGGAATATTCTTGAAGTAGGCCAAGGACGAATAACCTGTTCCAAAGTCGTCGATAGAGATTTTCGTACCGAGTTCGCGTAGACGGATCAGCAATTCAAAACTCGCCTCAGGATCATCCATGAGCGCGCCCTCGGTAATCTCAATCATCAGGCGACTGGGTTCGAAATCCCACATCTTGAGCGCGCTCGCGACCATGTCAACGAGGTCGGAACATTTCAGCATCTTCGCCGATACGTTTACTGAAATGCTGAGGTCTTTTCGCCACTCAGAGGCTTGTTTCAGTGCGGAATTCAACACAAATGCCGTTAAAGGCTCCATTCGCCCGATCCTGTCAGCCAGTGGAATAAAAATTTCGGGCGATACGAAGCCTCGATCGGGGTTGTTCCATCTAATTAGAGCTTCTGCGCCGCAAGGCTCGAAGCCTTGCGTCGATATTTTCGGCTGGTAGTACAGTTCAAAATCGTTCTGCTTGATCGCCAATTCGAGTTCAATGTCGAGGCGAAGTGAGTCGGAAGCCTGCAGGTGCTGATCAGGGCTATAAATCGAGAAATCGGTTTCTTCGCTGACTGCCGCTAGCAATGCGGTTTCGGCATTCTGCAACAAGGTTTCTGCATCGCGCCCCTGCTCCGGCCCTGTCAGCATCCCGATGCGGAGGTTCGTCTTAATCTCTTTCTGATCAATCTTTAGTGGGCGTGACGCAATCTTGCCCAACTTGTTCGCGGCTAGAACAAGAATGCCCTGGTTGGACAAAGGCGCGATGATAATGGCAAATTTCGATTCGCCGATTCTGACAACTTTGTCCTGCGGCCGGACGTTGCTCATGAGCTTCTCAGCGAGCGCCGCGATGAGCTGGTTTCCAACCTGATAGCCGAAAGCAGAAATCAGTCGATCGAAGTTTTCCAGTTGGACGATCAACAGTCCGAGAGACTGCTGTTTTTCCGCAGCCCCTTTAATCGTCTGTCCGAGCAAACGCAAAAACGAAGCGGGGTCTGTCTGGTTGACCTGCTGCGGGGGCATGCGGTGATCGTCCTACAGGTAATACTCGGACGGATCGAGACCATAGTCTCCTGGCGCGAGCCCCTTTTCGATCCACAACGAAGTGTCTCCCGTCTCATTCGAAAGCTGGTTGCGCAGATCGACGATCTTGAAATGAACCAGTGGCGCCCTATTTGAATCCAGCAATAACATGACTTTCGGGCGCAACCGTCTGACTCGATTTTGAGCGATTATGATCCCGACTTCTCCGGTATTCAGCTCGACCATTGTGCCAACCGGAAACACGCCAATGGCCTGAACAAATTGCTCAACCACTTCTTCAGGAAACTCAACACCGGCAAAATTGTTGAGCTGCCTGATCGCGTCGTAAGTAGACAACGATTTGGCGTAAGGTCGCGGAGTTGTCATCGCGTCGTAGGCATCGACTATTCCGGCAATTCGCGCGAATACCGGGATTTCGGTGCCGGACAGACTCTTTGGATACCCTGTGCCGTTGTAGCGTTCGTGGTGTCCGGCCACCATTTCGATGACGCGCGGGTCGACGCCTTTGATTTTACTGACGATCTCGACACCGAATTCAACATGGTAACGGACCAGTTTGACTTCATCAGGCGTCAGCTTGTCCGGCTTGACGAGCAATTCGTTTGCGATCTTCGTCTTTCCGACATCGAGAAACATCGCGCCTGTGCCGAGCACATGAACGTCACCTCGATCGAGGCCCAGGTGCTTTCCGAAGATCATTGCCCATATCGATGAGGCAATCGAATGATCGTATATGTAATCGTCCTTTTTTTTCATTCGGACTAACCACGACATCGCATCATCATTCCGCATGATGCTGTCGATCATCGGATCGAGAGATTTCTGGACGCCCGTTGCATCAATTTCCTCGCCGGCGCTTAGTTTTTCGAACAATTTTTGGACGGTGCGTTCTGCCGAGTCGTGCGCCACTTTTGCGTGCGCGATTTCAGCCTTGAGAAGTTCAGTTTCATCGTCTTCCGTGGATTTGCTGGATATAGACGTTGGTTCGACTTTCGCAGGTCTGGGGTCGGCCTTATTCTTCGATGGTATTTGCTTTGGTGCCGAGTGCTTTCCATTGGGGGAAATCAAGGATTCGTCGGTACGTTCGACGTCTACGTAAACGAATTCGCAATAGTCGCGAAGCTCGACTATTGAATCTTCGCTTTCAATCAGGAAACCCTGAAAGAGAAAGGGGGTTTCAACCCACGGTCGGTCCAGCGCCGATACGAACATCCCAACGGTTAGGTCTTCGACGGGAAAAGCCAGTTGTTCAACGTTCAAAAGAAGATCCCTCTCGCACAGCCGAGACATAGGGCCAGCGTTGTGCCCCTTAGCTGTATCGGCAAGCGGTTGAAAAACTTGATTATTCGGCTGAAAATTTGGATCTGGAACTAGAAATCGAGAAACAGAAAGTCTTGAAAAATCAGTAAGATATAGCTACTTCCTTACAGTGAGTCTCGATAGAGCGAGGCGCGTTACGCTTCGCTATCCGTTCGACAAGTCACGTGAATCTGGTGTTGCTCGTCAACTGAAACAATGACGTTGATCGGACGGCAGCAAACGAAGCAGTCCTCCACATAGTCTTGATGCTCGATTGAGCTGTCGATGACCAGTTCAATAGATTCTCCACAGTAAGGGCAGTCGATCGCTTCAGTGGGCAGCACCAGCCGCTTCCGGTCACTAGTTGTGCGCTATTGGGTCGCTGGTAAATAAATAGTCTTTCAGTTCCTTATCGAAGCGTGGGTCCTTGCGGCGAATCCATTCCAGAACCATCGCGGCATGTTCCTTTTCTTCGTCCCTGTTATGCGCAAGGATCGCTTTAAGATCCGTGTCTTTGCAGGCATCCACTCGCTGGTTATACCAATCCACGGCTTCCAATTCTTCCATTAAGGAAGTAATTGCCCGATGCATGTCTCTGGTTGCATCTGACAGTTCGCTAATTGGTTCGTGATAGCCCTCGTTTGCCATGCCGATCTCCAGATTGTAGTTTTTGATACTGAAACTGCTTGAAGGGATATTTCGTCCCAACTCCTAAACTAGCATTCTAGTGCGCGCATTTGGAGCTTCAAGCCGTTTGGGTTGGCCAGCACGACGATTATCTGTTTGAGTGACCGGACCATCGAGGTGTAAGCTGAACCTATCTCGGTTGTCCTGATGGTCGCCCAAAGATGTCTGCACGACGATTCACGATCGGGCGGTTTGTTCTCCTCGGGCTTTGCGCAATTGCGCTGCCTCGTGGCAGCGATGCTCAGCAAGCCGAGCCAGGCATAGATCTTTTTTTCGATGCCGCATCGATCGTTCCTGATACGTCACTTGCAGCGCAGGCGGAAATTGCCGCGACCTGGCGCGACGGCTACGCCTCGATGTTCGTCGATCTGCTCGATATCCTGCGCCGCACGGGGTTTGTCGATCCGCGAGGCTTTGTGCAGCTGGCTCAATTGGCGGGGTATCTCAGCGAGCAGACTGGACAGACTTTTGGTAGCGATGTCGTGGGTTGGCGGCGCTGGATCTGGAGTCTTCCCTATGAGCCACATGCTGATTACGGTGAGTTCAAAGGACGGCTTTTCGCAAGTCTCGATCCCGGATTTGTGGAATTTTTTCGCCCGCCCGTCAGGTCGTCCATCCGACTGGATGAGATCCAGTGGGGTGGCGTTTCGATCAACGGAATCCCGCCGCTCGACCATCCGGCTATCGTGCAATCCAATGAAGCCGAGTATCTGAACGACGGCGATATTGTTTTCGGACTTTCGATTAACGCTGTTGCGCGCGCCTACCCGAAACGCATTCTTGCCTGGCACGAGCTCGCACTGGATCGTGTCGCCGGGCAAGAGCTTACGATTGTTTATTGCACACTCTGCGGGACGGTCATTCCGTTCTCTTCCGACGTTGGTGGCGAACACCGGACTTTCGGCACAAGCGGCCTTCTGTATCAGTCAAACAAACTGATGTTCGATGCCGAGACACAGAGCCTTTGGTCCAGTTTGACCGGTGAACCGGTCGTCGGGCCGTTGGTCGGAACCGGTCTGGCTTTGACCGCGCTGCCCGTTGTGACGACGACCTGGGGTGAATGGCGGCGACGGCACCCGGAAACAAGCGTGTTATCGATCGATACGGGGTTTGCGCGCGACTATTCAGAGGGCGCTGCGTATCGAAGTTACTTTGGAACCGATCAGTTGATGTTCGATGTGTCGTTGCGCGATGGGCGCCTGCCGAATAAGGCGGAGGTGTTGGTGCTTCGTTCGCTCGGTAGTGGATTCGAAGCCACGGGTCGTGAACTGCCCGCGTACGCTATCGCGGAGGAATTTCTCGCGGCGAGGCCGGTCCATCATTTGACGGTAGATGACCAGGATCTGGTGGTTCTCACCACCGATGGCGGTGCAAACCGCGTCTACGCCGTGGATTCCTACCGATTCGACTCGCTCGAGACACAGAATCGTGTCATTGATTCAGACGGGCGCAGCTGGACCTTGGACGAGGCCTGGCTAACTGCAGACTTTGACGAGGATCTGCGCCTGCCGCGGGTGTCAGCGCACCGCGCCTTTTGGTTCGGCTGGTTTGCACAGCATCCGGAAACCGTGCTGATCCGCTGACAAACGGTATTGCCACGTCCCGAGCCGAGCGAGAACGCTGGCTCCGAGAGCAGGCTCCGAACGCCAGAAACACTGGACCGTCGCAGCGGCCGGCATGCGGTCCTATACCCGGATCGCTACTTTTTCGTCAGCGCGCCGGCGACGTTTTCGGACACGATGCCGAAAAGCGCGCCAACAACGATCGAAATAACCGTTGGCACAAGGGCGTTACCGACCATTGCTTGTGCGCCGAACAGAGCGTTGCCACCGAGCAGCCAGAGTCCGGCGATTGATGCGAACCCATAGACGCTGGCAGGTATTGCAGCGAGTGACGAGATGCTTGATGCGAGCACGATGACTGTTGCGCCCAATCCGACGGCAATCGGTGCTGCAAAGTCGCCCAACGAGCCGAGATGACCTGCTAGATAGATTGCAAGCATGCCGATCACGGAGCCAAAGCTCATGCACACGATGGTGTCGAGTGTTCCCTTAATTTTTCCGCCGCAGTGGTAATGCGAACCCCATGCGACAAAGGCGATCCAGACTTGCGCGTCCCACCTTGCCAATGGCACGCCAAACAGCCAGGTCGCAATGATGGCGAGTACTCCGACCGAAGTCGCGAGCGCGAATAGTGCAGGCATAATAGTGTCCTCGTTCTTGTTGATTTTGTTTGAACGCCCCCCCAGGCATCGACATTAGTCTCGACGAAAGCGCCGGCTGGTGCAAGCCGTGCCGCGCTTGTTGTGGTTTTTCCGCTAGGGATCATAGATGAGAAAATTATTGAAATCATGGGTGCTGAAGCACCGCAAGCGGCGAAATCTGCGTCTCGGGCTTAAGAGTCGTGACCCATTTGTCATCATGCGACGGCTGGTCGATGCTGAAGCACCGCTTATTCTCGACGTGGGGGCGCATATTGGTCTGGCTGCCACACGATTCCGCGAACTGTTTCCCCGTGCGACGATTCATTGTTTCGAACCTTTTCCGGAATCCTTTGAAATACTAGAGAAAGCGGTCGGTGAGTTGTCACCGATTCAGCTTCACAACCTGGCGCTGGCGGCGACGGAAGGTCAGGCGGATTTTTCAGTCAATCGAAATTCGGCCACAAATTCGCTGTTAGCCAGCGATGACAGCGCCGAGATGTACTGGCGCAGCGATGCGCCAAGCACCACTGGAACACTGACTGTCCCCACCGCGTCGCTCGATGCTTTTGCGCGGGAACATTCAATTGCCCAGATCGAAATCTTAAAGATGGACGTGCAGGGCGGAGAATACGATGTACTCAAAGGCGCAGCTGAACTGCTGGGGCGACGAGCTATCGGCCTGATTTATATGGAGCTGATAACTGCTCCAACCTATATCGGGCAACGCCGGATCCGCGAGTATCTCGAGCTTTTTGATGCTGTCGGCTACGAAGTATTCGATCTATATAACTTTGGCCGCAGCGATGGTCGCTTGTTGCAGACTGATGTCATCGTTGTCAGCCCTGAGACGCTCGCTCGATACGAGCAACGACTGAGCTTGATCCCTAGTTGAGTCGAAGCCGCGTCAGGTAGGCATCCGCGGTAATGAACAAAGTCGATCCGTCCGCATCGAAGGTGCAATTCGCGGTTGCCTGGCCGGTCAGTATCGAACCGATGTGCCGACCGTTGGGATCGATGATCAATACGCCACCCGGTCCTGTCGCCCAAAGATTGCCGCGCGCATCAATCGTCATGCCGTCAGGCACGCCACGCCGGCCGTTTGCATTGAGATGGCCCGCGTCGAAAAACACCCGCCTCGCGCCGAGCATGCCATCCGCCTGTATGTCGTAGGCATAAATAAACGGGTGATTGAAATCGGAATTCGCGACGTAGAGCGTTTGCTCGTCCGGCGAAAGCCCAATGCCGTTCGGCCGCGACTGCTTTGCGAGCAGAACGACTTCATTGGACGGGCGACGCACCAAATAAACGCCCTGGTAGCGAAGTTCCTTGTCCGGGTCGTCGACCTGGCCGGGTAGGCCGTAGGGCGGGTCGGTGAAATAGATATTTCCGCTGGAAGAAACGACGAGATCGTTCGGGCTGTTAAACCTTAACCCATCGTTGCGATCGGCTATCGTCACTTTATCGCCATTCGGTTCGGCAAGCGATTCGAGCCTGGCGATCCTGCGGTTGCCATGCTCCGCGAGCAGCAGGGAACCGTCGCGATCCATTGCGAGCCCGTTCGAACCGGGTTCTCTAATATCGGTTCGGCTGCCGTCGTAGCCGCTTGGGTTCATAAACAGAGTGACGCCTTCGTCTTCTGTCCAGCGGTAGATACTGTTCGGCGGAATATCCGAAAACAGCAGGTAGCTGCCATCGTCTACCCATACCGGTCCTTCAGACCAGTCGAAGCCTTCTGCGAGTAATTCGATTTCTGCTTCCGGCGGAATCAACGTGTTGATCGCCGGATCAAGCCGTTCGATTTCGCCAACCACCGGGTAGGGCGACTGATTGGAAACGACCGTGGCGGCGGCTGCCAGCGCCGTTTCCGACATGCCCCGGGGTGAGCAGGCGCAAGTCAGCAGGATCGGCGCGAGCATCGCCAGCGGAACGATTGAATGTCCAGTCTGAAAGACGTTGCGTTTGTTGTTCACAGAGCAGGTACCGTTGACGAAATCCTAAGCCTAATCCTAGCAGAGAGGTCTCTAGAGCCGTTACAATCTGTCTCGCCTCGAGTTGCAGGGGAATACCGTGATACAGAAGTGGTTGACCAGAAAGATCCTGACGTCCGCTAGCCGGCCATTACATGTCGTCGCGCAGGCAAGCACACTGTTTCTGTTTGCACCCTTATCAACAGCGTGGTCGCAACTCGACAATGAAGATGCGCCAATCGTCCTTGGTCATTACACCTTGAATGTGTCAAACGTGGCGGATCATCGGCGCTTTTGGATCGATACGCTCGGCGGCGAGCTCGTCGATATGGGCGGCGGAAACGAAGCGATAAGATTTCCCGGTGTCTTTTTGTTTCTCGTTGAACAGGAACCCATCGGTCCGACCTATGGCACGACATTTGACCACATCGGTTTCGCAGTTCCCGACGTGCCGGCGCTCGCTGCCAGGGTCGTTGAAGCGGGTTTTGGGCGAACCGTTGGCCGTGAGCCGGCATCGGATGCCGAAGCGAGCCCGCCGACAGCCGGAACCTATGGCCGCTTTGAATACCTGCTGGGGCCGGATGGCGTCAAAGTCGAGCTGGTCACGGCCGAAGGCGATGATGCCCCGCCGATAGCGCACCACCATGTCCACTTCGTCAATCGCGATTTTGTCGCGATGCAGCAGTGGCACATCCGTGCATTGAATGCAACGCCCAGAGAAGGCGAGTTTGACTTTTTCGCTGGCGCCGACCTGCCTGGCGTCGGTTACATGTTGAATTATTTCAGCTGGCTGCCGGATCAAGACCTCGTTGGCACAGCCGGCCGAGCAGTCGACCACGTGGGTTTCGAGGTGCGGGGACTCGCGGCTCTGGTCGAAGAGCTAACCGCAAAGGGTATCGAATTAACCGAGCCCTATCGTATTCAGGGTGAATTTGGAACTGCCGTGATTACCGACCCATGGGGCACGGTG
>Ga0224508_10005471_pt1 | contig 10153 bp, 10 predicted proteins | sample SF_Jan12_sed_USG_4_FD_170157 | JGI IMG/M metagenome (GOLD analysis project Ga0224508, IMG submission 170157) | Sediment microbial communities from San Francisco Bay, California, United States - SF_Jan12_sed_USGS_21 | ecosystem: Environmental > Aquatic > Marine > Sediment | place: USA... | reverse complement strand
AGGTCCTCGAGAAGCTCGCGCCGCCGGCCATCGTCCCCGAGTCGAAGGCGCCACCGTTCGCAGTCACGGTGTGATCGCGATCCGAGACGTTGGTCCACGCCACCGTCGACCCCGCCGAGATGCTGGTCGATGCCGGGCTGAACGACTTGTCGAGGATCGAGACCGATGCCGTGGTCGGGCCTGGTGCCGGACCAGGTGCTGGTGTGGGACCAGGTGCGGGCGGTGGTGTGGGACCCGGTGCCGGTGGTGGTGTGGCCGTCACGATGATCGTGCCGAAGTACGCCAGGTCGTGGTCGTTGCGGTGGTCCTCGTATTCGTAGGTACCTGTCACCGTCAACACGACCTGGGCCGACGCACCGGGTTCGATGTCGCCGGTGTCGAAGTCCTCGGGCCCGGACGACGACCGCATGCGGTGACGATCGGTGCCGTTGTTGACGAACTGCACGGCCTGGCCCGGTGCAATGGTGACGTTTGCCGGTGAGACGTGGTCGGTCACCGTCACGGTTGCGCCGACGGCCGCGGCGTGCGCGGGTGCCATGGACGCGAGCACGAGGAGAACGACCACGAGGGGAAGAAGGACTGCACCAAGACCGGCTGGCTTGACGAGTCGCATGGATCGGCTCCCGGCTCCCGAGGTAGTTCAATGTTTGACTATGTCCAGTACTTCACTATGACAGGGTGTGGCCGCGCAGAAAGGGTCGAAGGTCCCTTGGTTGATGTGATTCACAAGCGCACGGTGGCGACCCCGGTCGTCCTAGATTGATCCGGTGCCACCGCCGTCGTCGCTCGCGACCTTCGCCGTCACCGCATTCCTGATCATCGTCGTGCCGGGCCCGAGCGTGATGTTCGTCGTCAGCCGGGGTGTTGCGCTCGGTCGGCGGGCCGCGCTCGCCACGGTGGCCGGCAACGCCGTCGGCGTGTACGTCCAGGTGCTCGCGGTGGCAGTCGGGCTCGGCGCGGTCGTGGAGCGGTCGGCGGTGCTCTTCGACGCCATCAAGATCGCCGGTGCGCTCTACCTGATGTTCCTCGGTGTCCAGGCCATCCGCCATCGCCGGGCGCTGAGCGACTCGCTCCATGACCCGACCGCGGCGAAGCCGTCCAGGCATCTCTTCCGCGACGGGTTCGTTGTCGGCGTCGCCAACCCGAAGGCCATCGTCTTCTTCGCCGCGATCCTGCCGCAGTTCGTCGCCGCCGATGGTGCACGGGCTGGCGTGCAGATCGCAGTGCTCGGCCTCATCTTCGTCGCCATCGCGCTCGTGTCCGACAGCGTGTGGGGCCTGCTGGCCGGCACGGCCAGGAACTGGCTCGCCCGGTCACCGCGACGACTCCGGGGGCTCGGGACGACCAGCGGGCTGGTCATGCTGGGCCTCGGCGTCCGCTTGGCACTCACCGGGCCGACCGAGTGATGACGGGGCGAACGGTCGTGTCGATCCACGTCTCGCCGTCCACCCGGCTGCCCATGAAGTCGGTGCAGCGGGCGCAGGTTCAGGCCGGCCGAGGCATCGAGGGCGACCGCTACGAGAACACTCGCCATCGCCACGTATCGGTCCAGTCGACGGGCGAGCTCGCCGAGGCATCGGCTCGGTTCGGAGCCACGATCGAACCTGGTCTGACGCGACGCAACATCACCGTCACCGGCGGCGGGTTGCCCCGCACGCCCGGGCACCGGATCACCGTCGGCGAGGTCGAGCTCGAGGTCGTCCGAGACGCCGCACCGTGCCGGATCATGGATTTCGAGATCGGTGAGGGCGCCAGGGCCGCGCTCCGCCGCCGGGGCGGCGTGATCTGTCGTGTCCTCTCCGGCGCCACGATCGATGTCGGCGCCTCCGTGGCCGTTGCCGAGGAGGTCGAGTCGAGCCCGTAGTTGCCCGCTACGGTGCCCGAATGCGCTGGTCCCAGCTGTTCGTTCCCACCCTCCGCGATGCCCCTGGCGACGCCGAGGCCGTGAGTCACAAGCTCTTGGTCCGCGGCGGGTTCATCCGGCAGCTGTACGCGGGCCACTACACGCTGTTGCCCCTCGGGTTCCGGGTCCACGAGAAGGTGGCCCGCATCGTCCGCGAGGAGATGGATGCCATCGGCGGCCAGGAGTTCCAGCTCCCGACGCTGCATCCGGCGTCGCTGTGGAAGACGAGCGGGCGCTGGGACGTCATGGGCCAGGAGATGTTCAAGTTCGTCGACCGCAAGGGAACCGAAGTCGGTCTCGGCATGACCGCCGAGGAGGTCTTCGCCTCGTTGGCGCTGGAGCTCAACAGCCACAAGTCGTTGCCACAGATCTGGTACCAGATCCATGTGAAGTTCCGTGACGAGCCCCGCCCGAAGAGTGGCCTGCTCCGCGTCCGCGAGTTCACGATGAAGGATTCGTACTCCTTCGACATCGACGACGCCGGCCTCGACGCCAGCTTCGACCGCCACCACGCCGCGTACGGGCGCATGTTCGAACGTCTCGGGCTCGACGCCTTCCCCGTCGAGGCGTCGAGCGGGGCCATGGGCGGTTCCGACAGCGTCGAGTTCATGGTCGAGTCGCCCGCAGGTGAGGACGACGTGGTGCGATGCGGAAGCTGCGGGTATGCAGCGAACATCGAGCGGGCGACTTCACAGATCGCAGCCATCGCCGACGGACCCGGCCCCGACGAGCCCGAGCTGTTCGACACACCTGGTATCCGCACGATCGCTGCGCTGGAGGAGGCCGGCGCCCCCGCCGATCGCCAGATCAAGTCGTTGGTCTACGTCATCGACGGCGTCCTGACTCTGGTGTTGCTCCGGGGCGATCATCAACTGAACGAACAGAAGCTCGTCGACACCACCGGTTCGACCGACATCCGGCCCGCCGGGCCCGACGAGATCCAGGCTGCCCTCGGCGCGCTCCCGGGCAGCCTGGGTGCGGTCGGGGTGACCGATCACCCGATCATCGCCGACGACGCCCTGCGGGGACGCGCCGACATGACGACCGGTGCCAACGTCGACGACAAGCACCTGCGGGGAGTGTCGGTCGAGCGGGATGTCACCGTCGGGTCGTGGGCCGACCTCCGTGAAGTCGCAGCCGGGGAGCCGTGTCCGACCTGCGGGACCTCCCTCTCCGTCGTGCGGTGCATCGAGGCCGGTCACATCTTCAAGCTCGGGCGCGAGTACGCCGAGGCGTTCGGCGTGATGGTCGCCGACGACAGCTCCGAGCAGCGCACAATCACCATGGGCAGCTACGGCATCGGGATCGGCCGCAACATGGCGGCGTTGGCCGAGGTGTACAACGACGAACGCGGGCTGACGTGGCCCGTCTCGGTCGCGCCGTACGAGGTGGTCATCACGATGGTGAGCGTCAAGGACGACGCCACGAACGCCGAGGCCGAACGCATATACGGCGAGCTGAAGGCGGCTGGGCTCGACGTCGTCCTCGACGACCGCGACGCTCGGCCGGGTGTGAAGTTCGCCGATGCCGAGCTCGTCGGGATCCCGTTTCGGATCACCATCGGTCCTCGGGGCCTCGAGAACGGCGAAGTCGAGCTGACCACCCGCGCGACCGGCGACACCGTCACCGTCGCCGTCGGCGATGTCGTGGCCACGACCGCAACCGAGGTGCAGGCCCGCCGCTGACGCACGAACCGGCCCGGGCCGATCGCGCTGGGCTCGACTCAGTTCCTGCGTACGGTCGACGTCTCGTTGCTGTGCGCGGCCAGCCTCGCCTCAGCGCCACGATCGCGCTTGAGGTGGAGATCGAAGAACGCGATGGTGCTCGAGACCACCACATCCTGGAACGTGCCCTGCTCGAACCACTCGGCATGGCCACCGGCCGTGACCGTGACGAACCACGTGGGCGTCGTCGCCTCTGCGAAGGTCCTCTCGGACTCGCTGAGGGCGACCGTCTCGTCGGCTTCGCCATGGATGAGCATCAGGGGCGGGTGGTCGAGGACGAAGTCGCCGCCGGCGAATCCGAAGCGGACGCCGGCGTTGATGACGACGGCGGCGACCCTCGAATCACGGGTCGCCGAGTGGAACGCGGCGCCGTACACGGTCGCGCCGCCGAGCGAATGACCGGAGAGCCCGATTCGCTCGGGATCGATGAGCCCGGCGACCGGTGACGTGAGATCGGTGTTCAGGGCCAAGAGCGCATCGGTGATGAATGTGACATCGGCCGGCTGGTTCACGTAGTTCTCGAGCGCGCGGAAGTCGTCGCCGAACGAGGTCTCGGGGAAGTTGGGCGTCGCCACCACATATCCGGCCTCGGCGAGGCGTTCGAGGACCAACAGGTGCTCTCCGTAGTCGCTCGAGATGCCGTGGGCATACACGATGAGCGGGTACGGCCCTCCCCCTTCGGGGTGATGGACGATCGTCTCGAAGCTTCGGCTGTCGGCCGCCTCGTGGAAGTCGGGAACCTCGTTCGTCGGGCGCGTCTCGTCGACGAAGGTCTGCACGAAACCGCGCGCCGTGAGGCTTGGCATCGGGTCAGCAGATCATGCCATCGCCGACGGGGCAAGACAGGCTGCGGACGGGGCCGGCTCGATGCCGGCTCAGCCCTCCTGGAGGTCGTCGACTGCGTCGAGCAGATCCGAAACCTGACTCTGCACGCTGAAGCGTTCCCGTGCCAGCACCGACGCGGCGCGACCCCTGGCGGTCTTCCAGTCCTCCTCGAGCGCCCTGGTGATGGCGACCCGGAGCGAGGTCGCCAGCTGCCCGATGTCATCGGACTCCGGCACCAGCGTGCCGACGGCGTCGGTCACGAAATCCCTCGGCCCGCCCGAGTCGGCACCGATCACCGGGGTCCCACACGCCATGCACTCGATGAAGACCAGACCGAACGGTTCGTCGCGAGACGGGAAACAGCCGACATCGGCACAGTTGAAGATCGTGGCGAGCTCGTGCTGGGCGCGGGGACCCACGAAGTAGGTGCGTCGAAGGCCCAGCTCGTCGTATGCGAGGGACCGGAGCCGCTCCTGGTCGTGACGGGGCCCCGATCCGACGATGACCGTTGCGATCCTCGGGCCGGTCGCCTCGTATCCGGAGGCGGCGTGCAGGAGGGCGTCGAGGCGCTTCCAGTCGGCGAACTTGCCGCAGAACACCACGACGTGGTCGACATCGGTGTCGATCGGGCGGCCGTCAACCGTTGCGAACCGGCCGAGGACCTCGGATCGATCGTCGTACGTCGCGTCCGACACCGTGAAGACGTCCTGGTTGTAGCCATTCGGGGACAGCACCACCCGGTCACGGGGGAATTCGGGGAAGACATCGAGCAGCGCCTCGACCTGTTGTGACGAGATGGCGGCGCACAGGTCGACGTGGCCCGCGCCGTCGGCGAGATCGAAGACGCCCTCGTCTCGCATGTACGGCAGGAACCGAGCTGGGAACTCTGGGTGACCGGCGCGCTCGTTGGCGTACATCTTCAGCGCCGTGCCGTGGGCGAAGCACACGAGCGGCATCGGGCGACGCCCGGCAGCAGCTCGGTCGCGAATGACATCTCGTAGCACGACGGGATTGAGGAAGGTGTGGTGGGCGATGGCGAGCGAGAGCTCGTTGCCCGTCCGGGTCTCGATCTCGGTCATCCACGCCGCGACCTCGGTCGTGAGCCGCCGGCGATAGCGGGCAAGGTCGGCATCGCTCATGGCGTGCCACCGGTAGCTGCTGACGGGAGAGACCGACTCGCAGATCGGAATGTCGTGATCGAGCTCGAAGACTCGGACATCGTCGGCATCGAATCGTTGCACCCTCGACGGGTACATCGAGTAGCTGCTCACACCGGGTAGGGCGTCGAAGGCCCGATGATGAGCCTCGTGCAGGATTCCCGATCCGGGTGCGAACTCGCCGTCTCGTTGCCAGTTGTTCGTTCCGAGCTGGAAGATCGATCTGTCGGCCATCCCCATCCCTTCGGCGGCGGATCCGGGTCGTCGAGCTCGACCGTGCTCGAATCGCACGAGCGGTCGACCATCGGCCAGGATCATGCCATGGACTTCGATGTCGAGATCCAACCGGTCACCGCCGACGACGACATGCTCCGGTCGGTCCTCGCCGACGCCGACCTCCCGCCGCTGCTGCCGGCGCTGGCCGCCGTCACGGGCGACCTGACGATGCTCCGCGACGATCTCCATCTCGACCCACTGCACATGCAGGAGCCGCAGGGCGGCTGGACCGACGAGCAGGTGGCCACCGCTCGCGAGCTCGCCTTCGAGGCCATCCGGGCGTACCGCGACGGCGGCAGCCGGCCCGCTCCATCGCCGTCGGGGGACGACCTGGGCCGGATCCTTTCGTGGATGGCCGGCACCGAGCTGTCCGGGACCTACCTTCCAATGCTCACCGAAGAGCTCGCGACCGGTGCCGCGGACCTGCGAGCCCCGGACTGGCTCAAGGCCGACATCGCCCCCGATCGTGACTTCCGCGTCGCGGTCATCGGCGCTGGGATGTCGGGCATCCTCGCCGCTCACCGGCTCGAGCAGGCCGGTATCGACCACGTCGTATTCGAGAAGAACCCCGCCATCGGCGGTACGTGGTTCGAGAACACCTACCCGGGGTGCCGAGTCGATGTGATGAACCACGTCTATTGCTACTCCTTCATGCAGAAGCACGACTGGCCGCAGTACCACTCGAGCCAGGACGTGCTGCTCGACTACTTCACATCGTGCGCCGAGACGTGGCACGTGCCCGACCGGGTTCGTTTCGACACCGAGGTCACGGCGGCGGTCTACGACGACGTGACGTGCACGTGGACGCTCGAGCTCGACACCCCCGACGGCGACCAGACGCTGGAAGCCAACGTCGTCATCAGCGCCGTCGGCCAGCTCAACCGGCCGAAGTTCCCCGACATCGACGGCCGGGACAGCTTCGAGGGCGACTGGTTCCACTCGGCGCGTTGGAACCACGAGCTCGATCTGGACGCAAAGCGGGTCGCCGTCATCGGTACCGGCTGTTCCGCGACGCAGTTCATCCCGCACGTGGCTGAACAGGCGAGCGAGCTGACAGTGTTCCAGCGCACCGCGAACTGGCTGGTCCCGCGGCCCGAGTACCAACAGGAGCTGCCCGACGAGCTGTTGTGGTTGTTCGATCACATCCCCGGGTTCAGCAACTGGTACCGCATGCGACTGTTCTGGCGGACCCACGAGGGGGCGCTCCCCGCGCTGGTCGTCGATCCCGACTGGGATCGACCGACCGAACAATCGGTCAGTGCGCTGAACCAGGAGCTCCGCGACCTGCTGACGCTCTACCTCGAGCTCGAGTTCGCCGATCGGCCCGATCTGTTGGCCAAGGTCGTCCCGACGTTTCCCCCCGGGGCCAAGCGGGTCGTCGTCGACGATGGCACCTGGGCCCGCACCCTCAAGCGCGACAACGTCTCGCTGCTCACCGACGACATCGACTGCATCACGCCCACCGGGGTCCGAACCGCCGACGGCGTCGATCACGACGTCGACGTCTTGATCTACGGCACCGGCTTCGAGGCGTCCCACTTCCTCACGCCGATGAAGGTCGTCGGCCGACGTGGCATCGATCTCCACGCCCACTGGGACGGCAACGCCCGTGCCTATCTCGGCGTCACGAGCCCCGGATTCCCGAACTTCTTCTATCTGTACGGGCCGAACACGAACATCGTGATCAACGGCAGCATCATCTACTTCTCCGAGTGCGAGGTCCACTTCGTGACCCAGTGCATCCGATATCTGTTGGAACACGACCGCAACGCGGTCGAGGTCAAGGCCGAGGTGCACGATGCCTACAACGAACGTATCGACGAGGGGAACCTGCAGATGGCCTGGGGGGTGTCGGGCGTGAACAGCTGGTACAAGAGCGAGAGCGGCCGGGTCGCGCAGAACTGGCCGTTCTCACTGCTCGAGTTCTGGGAGCAGACCCGCGAGGTCGACCCCGACGACTTCCATGTCGTCTGACGGCTCGGCGGGAATCGGGTGCGGCGGCAAGGGGTTCTGCTGACGTGACCAGCGCCAGGCACAGGGCCGTCCACCTCACCGCCGATCGGTTCGACGATGCGATCGCCGATCATCGTGTCGCGCTCGTCGACTTCTGGGCCGGGTGGTGCGCTCCGTGTCGTACCATGGCACCGGACCTCGATCAGGTCGCGCGCGAGGCACCGGACGATGTGCTGGTCGCCAAGGTCGACGTCGATGCCGAGCAGGCGCTGGCCGAACGGTTCGCCATCCGGTCGATGCCCACGATCATCACCTTCCACCAGGGTGAGCTCCACACGCGTTACGTGGGAGCGGTGCCCGCCGCGGGGCTCCGCGCCGCCCTCCAGGAAGCCGACTCACCGCGCCGTCGTGGACTGCTCCGACGCATGTTCAGCCGCTGAGCCGGGGATCGGTGGCAGGCCACCAGGGCGGCGAGCGCTCAGGTCCCGGGATCTTCTGCGTCGAGACGAATTCGTGAGAGGTCGAGGCTCATGCGGGCGCGCGAGAGGTCGCCGAGCGCGCTTCGGAGCTCGTTGATCACGGCGCTGATCTCACGAACGGCCTTCATACCCCGCTGGGCCCGGCGGATTCGTCCCGGCCACGACTGGTGGACGGACGCGGTCTCGGGCGACACGACGGTGACGATTCCTCCCACGTGGGGCAGGATCACCTCGTCGGGCACCCGATCGAGCCGGTCGGAGAGCTCCGTCGCGGCCCGGGACGCCTTCTCGGCCTGGTACCGGTTGATCGTTCCGACGCCGCGGCCGGAGTTGACGAACCTGGTCGCGAGCTCGGCCCACCGTCCCCGCCAGGCGCGGTCGGGTCGGTGATCGGTCGCCGCCCGGAGCCGGGCTATCCGGTCGAGACCGATGAGCGAGCCGAGGAGATCGTCGAGCTCCTCGGCCGAGTCGATCGCGTCCCACACCAGCCGGGCGACTCCTCCGACCTCGTCGCGATCGGTGAGCTCCATGGGCCGATTGTACGGAAGCTCGCGGCGGCGTCGAAGCTGTCGGGACGGCGCGGATCTTGCGTTGCGGCGGTGCGTGTCGGACCATTGGTGGCCAACACGAGACGCGGGGGTCGACACGATGGCAAGCCACTCGATGGTCCTCACCGTCGTGACCGTGCCCGGCTGTCCGGACTGTGATCTGACGAGACTGCTGGTCGAAGAGATCGCCCATGCGAACCGTGCAGCCTCCATCGACGTGGCGTGGGTCGATGCCTACGAGGACGAAGAGGCCGTGGTCAGGAGCCGGACGCTCACCCATCCGACCGTCATCTTGGCCGTCGACGGCGAGGAACGGGCCCGCGTCGCGGGCGCCACGAGCAAGCGTCGTCTGCTCCACAAGTTCCTACCGACGATCTACCGGGATGATCAACGCGCGCTCGCCGAGCTTCGCCGCCAGCTCGGTTCGTCGACCGAGACATTTCCGACTGGTCCGCTCCGGGGCCGCGTCCGGCAGGCCGAGAAGGTCGAGCTCATTCGTCGCGTCGGCCTGTTCGGCGGTCTGAGCCGTCGCCAGGTCACCCAGGTGGCTCGCCTCGCCGACGAGCTTCGATGCGTCACGGGCGCCGTCATCATCGAACAGGGCGAGAGCGGTGACGAGTTCTTCATCGTGGCGGAGGGAAGCGTCGACGTCCGCAAGAACGGTCGGAAGGTCGCGGCGCTCGCACCCGGAGAGTGGTTCGGTGAGATGAGCCTGCTCGACGGCGGACCGCGCTCGGCGACGGTGACGACAGCCGAGGACTGCGTGCTGGTGGTCCTTCATCGGGATGACTTCGAACGGTTGCTGGAGGCTGCCCCCGAGATCATGCGCGTCCTGCTCACGACGCTCTCGAAGCGGCTGCGCTGAGGGTCGCTATGGCGCGTCGGGGCGCCACCCGGTCGTGATGAGTCGTGCGCCCCGCTTGAAGGTGAGCCAGCTCCAACCCCAGCCGAAGAGGACCAGCGCTCGGCTCCTGAACCCGATCAGGAGCGCGATGTGGACAGCCCACCACAGCACCCAGGCGAAGAAGCCGGCGAAGCGGAAACGCCCGAACTCCGCGACGGCCGCCGAGCGACCGATGGTGGCAAGCGATCCCTTGTCCCGGTAACGAAACGTCGGTCGACCGCGGCCGGCCAGGTCGGCGCGGATGACGGCCGCCACGTGCCTGCCGCCCTGGATCGCGGCCGGAGCGACACCAGGGACCGGCTCACCGCGGGACGTCGCAGCGGCCATGTCGCCGATGACGAGCACACTCGGGTGATCGGGCACCGCGAGAGAGCCATCGACCGG
>Ga0224508_10005470_pt1 | contig 10154 bp, 6 predicted proteins | sample SF_Jan12_sed_USG_4_FD_170157 | JGI IMG/M metagenome (GOLD analysis project Ga0224508, IMG submission 170157) | Sediment microbial communities from San Francisco Bay, California, United States - SF_Jan12_sed_USGS_21 | ecosystem: Environmental > Aquatic > Marine > Sediment | place: USA: California... | reverse complement strand
TCTGTCTCGATGGGCTTTAGCACATAACGAAAAACCTGGCCGAAGTTGATCAGGTTGATCATGTCGCTCGTATCTCTGCCATTGCTGACAACGATCGTTACGAGGTGCGGCATACGTTGTTTCAGCGCGGCAACAATCTTCTTCAGGATCGAGTTGTTGGTCGTGAAATCCGTAACAAGTACACCCGCATTTTGTTGCTCGATCGCTTGTGCAACCTTGACGAGCGTAGTGGCCAGGATCGCATTTCTGTCAGTTGACGCGGCGCGAAATGCGGTAGCAGCAAAATCGGAGTCAACCGTGAATATGACAACGCCAACGTCGTTTGTGCTCAAGGTAGACGAAGTCAGCGCAACATTTTCCTGCGTTGTTTCAACGGTATCTTCGGACATCACGACGTTTGTTACCGACTGCCAGTGCGAGGGCGCAGGCTCGCTCGGGGCTGGCATCGCGGATTCATCGAGCGCGCGCATCGCCGGTTGTGTCTCGTCGTTGTCGTGTATTGGTTCCTGGGCCGGCAACTCCTGGACCGGTGGCGCAGGCTGAGGAGCAACAGTCGGTGCAAGCGGAGTTGCGCGTCGGGGTATGGGCTCGGCGATTTGTTGCGCTGCAGGACTGGCAGCCGGTTGCGCAGCGACTGTCTCAACGGGATTGGTGCGCGACGCTGCAATCGCGAGGCTCAACGTCTCACGCAGCATTTTCGGCGGGCACGGTTTGCTTAAAAAGCGGAACACTTCGCCGATGTTGATCGAGCCCTCCACCGCGCTTGGGTCTGCATAGCCTGTCAGGAGAACGCGAACGGTGCGCGGTGATTGTTCTTTAATCCTGGCCAGCACTTCGATGCCGGTCATACCGGGCATGCGCTGATCTGCGACGATGACATCAATATCATTTTCTACTGCGATTCTGACGGCTTCGGCGCCCTCACTGGCCAGGAACAGCTCGTATTGCCGACGAAACAGACCGCGCATCGAGTTAAGTACCCGTTTCTCGTCATCAACAAAAAGTATGCGTGCCTTCTCGGTCATTTCATGCCTTCATTTCAATGTCACGGATCAAACCGTGGCCACTTCAGGAACATCGTCCTGGCCGTCCTGGTTATCGATCACCGCCGATGACGGCGCTTCCTCGCCGTTCGGGTCGTTCGCCGCGGACTCATCGCGTACTTGCTGAACGGCGTCTGCCTCGTCTGACTCTGCAACGGGAGCGGCAGCGACGACTGGCAGCACAATTGTCACCGTTGTTCCCTTGTCCTTCTCAGACTCAATCAAGAGTTCACCGCCATGCGACGTAACGATCTGGTCGACAATCGACAGGCCCAGCCCGGTGCCTTTACCAACGTCCTTTGTCGTAAAGAACGGATCGCGGATCTTGGACATCACCTCCGGCGAAATGCCGCAACCGGTATCGGCGAAACTGATTTTCACGTTGCCGTCTTCAGCGATTGTCCGAATGACGATGTCGCCACTTTCTTCGATGGCATCGGCCGCGTTGGTCAGCAGGTTGAGGAATATTTGATTGATCTGCGATGGCGAACAGTGAATCGTCGGCAGGTCGCCATAATGTTTGTGTACTGATACTTTTTCTTTCAGCTTGTTCTTCGCGATCAGCAGTGTTTTATCGAGGCCGTCGTTAACGTTAAACTCACCGTAACGAGCGCGATCCAGTCGACTGAAGTCCTTCAGGCTCTGCGCGAGTTCGGTCAGTTCCTCCAGCCCTTCGATGCTGTCCTGAATCAGGTCCTTGGCCTCGTCGATGTCGTCCTTCATGCCGTCTTTCAACATGCGCTGCATGTCCATCAGCCCGCGGCTTATCGCTTCCTTAACACCCGTCTGTGACTTTACTTTCGCGATCATGTTTTCCGCGATGTCGCAGAATTCGCCGACCAATTCCATGCGTTCCTGCAATACTGTGGAGTTGCTGATGAGATACCAGAGCGGTGTGTTGATCTCGTGGCTGATACCTGCAACCAGTTCGCCAAGCGATGACATCTTTTCAGCTTGTACAAGCTGGACCTGGGATTCCTTCAGGTCGTCGTAGGCGGTGGATAGTTCCTGTGTGCGATCCGTCACGCGTTCCTCGAGAGAGTTGTTGATGCTTTCGAGTTCGCGATTGCTCTTGTTCAGTTCGAGGTAACTCGCTTGCAGTCGGAACATCGCGTAGCCGACGCCAATCAGCAGCAGTACCGTACACACCGCCAACAACAAACCTGCTCGTTCGGCCCGGCTTACGGTGCGACGGTTATCATTCAGGATTTCATCGGACAATGCCCATAGTTGTTCAACGATACGGCTGCTATTGATTTCCTGCAGCGCTGCTCCCGCAGCAGCTTTTTGCTCTATTACAGCGCTTGCTGCGTTGGTAAAGTCGTCCAGAGTTCCTCGTGCCTGTGTTCTGATCGTCGTGTTATTACGCAGTGCCTCGATGCGCTGCATTAATTGCCTGCCATCGCCGCTGCCACCACCGGTGGCGAATTCGATGATTTCAATAGCGAGCGAGAATACGTTTTGTGACTCGAGGCGCAGGTTGTATTGACGCAGGTCTTTTACGACGACCGGCGATTCTTCCTGCAGTGTGCGTAATGCATCGGCGAAAGCATTTTGCCGAGCGGTGAAAGCCCGACCATCGCGGACGAAGCCGCTGAGCTCTGTGTCGTATGTCGACAACTGCGTGTCGACAGTAGCGTTGCTACGCAGACGTTCATCGGGGCGCTGTAACAACGCGTTATTTTCCGTCAGGCGCGAAAATGCGAGATCTGTCGATGCGGATATCGTGCGGCCATCTTCGTAGGCACTTTGCGTACCCTGCATGATCGCGGTGAGATCGTTCTTGCTGGTCTCGATCGCACGCATGCGGTCGGCGTGCTCGGCGTAATAGTCTTCCTTTACCGCCCTCGATTCGACGATTAACACAGACAATACGCCCACCAACAAAACTGTGGCTAGGACGGCCAGAGAAGCTCTTAGCATACGAATACCCATCGACCCAAACGATGTAAGAGCATAATTCTGGACGGAGTTCACACTACCCGCTATGAACACCGTCAAAAAACTGAGTAAAACCAAGGCTTTTGTTGATGCGAGGTGTATCTCGAAATGCCGGTTTTTGGATTAGGTCAACAAATACTCTGAAACGCCCGTACGGCCTTATGTTCAGCCGCTTACCGCTGGTCGAGACATCTCAGATACGCGTGTCAAATCGCATCGCGATTTAGCTGGTTTTGACATAATCAACAAGAAACTGAGACTTGGTGCCGCGGATAAGCCCGATCTCGGCGACATCGAACCGGGGTTAGCTTGCCGCGAGTTCAGCGTCGTGTTTGAGGCGCATCACGCGTCCACGGCTAACGTGCAGCAGGTCACTAACTTTCAATACAAGGGAATCTTCGTACTTATCGAGCCGACCGTCGGCATAGGCGATCTGCCACAGCAGTGCAATGATGCGCGCTTTTTCTTTTTCATCGAGATGCTTGTGAAGAACCTGCGTAAATTCGTGCACGGAAATGAGGTTTTCGGCCCTTTCATTGGCCAGATTTACAAGTTCTGCGGCTTCCTCAGGCGCCAGGTCGAAATGCGATTCAATGAGCTGCAATGCGTGATCGAATTCATTTTCATCGAACACATCATCCGCGCGTGCAACGTCGATCATCAATACGGCCGTTGCGGTGCGCAGCGCGGCTTCGCGATCGAGAACATCGACGGCGGTGCTGTCCGGCGCCGAGATCGTGCCAATAACCTTATCAAATAGTCGCTTGATCATCGTTTGCCTGTTCAATTACTAACGGTGCGTTGGGCTATGATCGGGCCCGCGGCGAAAAGTTTCAAACTCCTCGGCCAAACGGCGAAGGCGTCTATACGGGTACGGCGGTTGCTGTAGAAAAACCTGCCCAGACGATGCGCCCGTTTACGTCTTCAGCCACGTCGTTGCGGCGCGCGGCAATCCTCACTGGAGAGAGGTACCCGCCGAATTGCTGCCGATGTCCTTCAGCGATCGGGCCCTGGCAAAGACCTGGGACCGAATCTGGCGTGACGATGAACGTGACTAGGCGGTCGTCGCGTGACCGGGATCCTGCACGCCCGTGGTCCGCAGCACGCGCCTGAAGCTGTAATACAACACGGGGATGACGACGAGCGTCAGCATCGTCGAGATCAGGATGCCGAAGATCAGCGAGATGGCAAGGCCGTTGAAGATCGGATCGTCGAGAATGAAGAATGCGCCCATCATGGCCGCGAGCGCCGTCAGAACGATGGGTCGAGCACGCACGCTGGCGGCGCGAACGACAGCGTCCTCGAGCGATTTGCCGGCACGCTGCTCCTCCATGATGAAGTCGACCAGCAGGATCGAGTTGCGGACGATGATGCCCGCGAGGGCAATCATTCCGATCATCGACGTTGCGGTGAAGTTTGCGCCGAAAATTGCGTGACCGGGCATGACGCCGATGATCGTCAGCGGGATGGGCGCCATGATGATCAGCGGTAGCAGGTAAGAGCGAAACTGCGCGACGACCAGCAAGTAGATGAGGACGAGTCCGACCGAGTACGCGATACCCATGTCCCTGAAGGTCTCGTAAGTGATCTGCCATTCACCGTCCCACTTCAGTGAGAAATAATGCGTGCTGTCGGGCTGGCTGATGTAACGCTGCTCGATGTCGTAATCGATATCGGGCAGCGTGTCGATCTCGCCGGCCATGTCGAACATGCCGTAAAGCGGGCTGTCGAGACGGCCGGCCATGTCGCCCATCACCATGACGACGGGCAGCAGGTCCTTGTGGTAGACGGCGTCATCCCAAGCGACTTCGCGCACGTTGGCAATCTCGGCGATCGGCACACGCTGCCCGGTACGGCTGCGAACCTCGAGCGCAAGCAGTGAGTCGAGGTCGGATTTCGATGCCACAGGGACCTCGAGCCTTACGGGGATCGGGTAGCGCTCACGTGCCTGGTGAATATAGGTGACGTTGCGGCCGTCGAGCGCCATACCCAGGATGTTGGCGACGCTCTGCTGCGGGACACCGAGCAGCGCGGCACGCTGCCGGTCCACCTCGACGATGAGACGCCGGGCGTCCGATTCGACGGTGCTGTCAATGTCGACGATGTCGGGCGTGTTCTCGTAGAGGCCCTGAAGCTGTCGGCCGATCTGCTTTTGCGCGTCGTAGTCCGGGCCGTATATCTCGGCAACGATGGGTGAAATCACGGGCGGTCCCGGTGGGACTTCGACGACCTTGACCGACGCGCTGTTGCGTTCGGCGATCGGCGCCAGCAGGTCGCGCACGGCACGCGCAATGTCGTGACTCGAGCGGTCCCGATGATGCTTGTCCACGAGGTTGACCTGAATATCGCCGACGTTGCCGCCGCTTCTCAGGTAGTACTGGCGCACGAGACCGTTGAAATTGATCGGTGCGGCCGTGCCCGCGTAGATCTGGTAGTCGGTTACCTCCGGTACCCCCTCGATGGCCTGTGCGAGTTCATCCAGTACCCGCGCCGTGTTTTCGACGGGAGTGCCCTCGGGCATGTCGACCACGACCTGGAACTCCGACTTGTTGTCGAACGGCAGCATCTTGAGAACGACGAGCTGGGCGACGACCAGCAGCATGGCGACGCCGATGACCGCAACGAGTCCGCCGTAGAGCAGCGCCCGCGCTTTCCTGCCCTCGTTACCTCTCAGGAACGGCCGCATGATCCGGCCGAAAAACCGGTGCAGGCGGGCGTCGCTCGCGTTGCTCTCGTGATGCACCGACGCGCCGGCAAGCAGCCGGTGACTCATCCATGGCGTCAGGGTGAGTGCAACGGCCAGCGAGATCAGCATCCCGGTGCTCGCGTTGATCGGAATCGGGCTCATGTACGGGCCCATCAGGCCGGTGACGAACGCCATCGGCAACAGTGCGGCGATCACGGTAAACGTCGCGAGGATGGTTGGCCCGCCGACCTCGTCCACGGCAGGCGGAATGATGCTGCCGATGTCACCGCTCCTCAGCCCGCGGTGGCGGTGAATATTCTCGACAACGACGATGGCGTCATCAACGAGAATACCAATGGCGAAAATCAGGGCGAACAGAGACACGCGATTGATCGTGAAGCCCCAGGCCCAGGATGCAAACAGCGTGGCCGCCAATGTGATGATGACGGCGGAGCCTACGATGATCGCCTCGCGCCAGCCGAGTGCAAACCACGCAAGGATGATGACCGAGACCGTCGCGAACGCGAGCTTCTGAATCAGCTTCGTTGCCTTGTCGTCAGCCGTCTGTCCGTAGTTGCGGGTAATGGTGACGTTGACGCCTTCAGGAATAACCGTCTCCTTGAGTTGGGCAAAGCGCTCAATTACCGCATCTGCGATGTGAGTCGCGTTCATGCCGGGCTTCTTGGCGATCGCGATCGTCACGGCAGGCGCATAAGGCGTCGGCTCGAGACCGATGTCGGCCGCGGCCGGACCGCTCGCGAACCATGTGTACTGTTCGGGCGTATCTGCGCCGAGCGTGATGTCAGCCACGTCGCTCAGAAATACCGGACGGCCGTCAAACAGGCCGACGACCATGGACTCGACGTCTTCCTTGCTGGAAAGAAACGTACCGGCCTGGACGGGAACTTCGACGTTGTCGGATAGCAGCAGGCCGGCGTGGCTGACTACATTGCTGGAGGCGAGTGCGAACGAGAGGTCTTCGACCGTGAGTCCGAAGCCCGCCACGCGTTGCGGATCGAGCTGGACGTGCACAATATTCTGCGCGCCGCCGATCGTGTACACATCTCGCGTGCCTTGCACGCGCTTGATCTCGGCTTCGAGGGCATGCGCGACTTTCAGGAGATCATGCGAGCCCCGATCGGCGTCGTCGGTCCAGAGCGTCGCGGCCACGATCGGCACGTCGTCGATGCCCTTGGGGCTGACCAGGGGTGGCATGATGCCGACGCCCTGCGGCTGCCAGTCCTGGTTGGAGTAGATCGCGTTGTACAGTCGTACCAGTGCTTCGGTGCGCGGCTCGCCGACCTTGAACTGCACGGTCAGGACGCCGATACCCGGGCGCGACACGGAGTAGACGTGTTTGACACCGTCGATCTCGGCAAGCACCTGCTCCATCGGAATGGCGACGAGGTTCTCAACTTCCGTCGTGCTCGCACCCGGGAAGGGGACGAAAACGTTGGCCAGCGTCACGTCGATTTGCGGTTCTTCCTCGCGCGGCGTAATGGCAACCGCGAACATTCCCATCAGCAATGCCGTAACGGCGAGCAGCGGAGTCAGCGCATTGTTCTGGAAACGTCGCGCGACGCCGCCCGAGAAACCCAGTGATTCAGTCATCGTTCTGAGCGCTCCGCGTTTTCAGGTAAATGCCGGCATTGACCGGGTCGGTTGCAATGCGCTCGCCGGCGCGCAGCCCGGCGAGAATTTCAACGCGGTCGCCGAAAGTGCGCCCGACGCGAACCTGCCTTAGGCGCACGCTGTCATCGTCGCCGACGACGTATACGCCGGTCACCTCGTTGCGGCGAATCAGCGCACCGGCAGGGACCAGCAGGCGCTGCGACTCGCCGACAACGAAGGCCACCTTGACGAACATGCCGGGGTAAAGTCCAAACTGGCCCGGCGGCAGCTCGAGCCGGACGCGGAAGGTATTGCTCGCGCTGTGTGCGAACGGAAAGATCGTCACGGCAGACGCCTCGACACGGCCCTCGTCGGTGATGACGAAGGCTGAGCGGTGCTTGCGCACCTCGGTCGCCGCCTGTTGCGGCACGTCCACGACGACACGCAGCGCTTCCAGCGAAAGCCCGCTCATCAGTGGTTGACCGACGCCGACGGTTTCGCCGACTTCGACGTGGCGCTCGGTGACGATGCCGGCATAGGGTGCGCGCACGAGCGTGTATTCGACCTGTTGCCTGGCTGTCGAGACGGCGGAGCGCGCCGCGTTGACGCGCGCGCCTGCGGCATCTCTCGACGCGAGCGCCTGGTCATATTCACGTTTGGACGCGGAGCCAGATTCGTACAATCCCGCGACCCGTTCGAAGTCCTCTTCGGCCTGTTTCTGACGGGCTATCGCTTCGGCAAGCCCCGCTTCGGCCTGGCGCAGCGCTGACTGCTGTTCGACATTCGTGAAACGTACGATTGCGGCGCCTGGCTCGACATAGTCGTCAACGTCGTAGAAGACTTCGGCGATGCGACCGGACGTCTGCGCCGACATCGTCGCCCGGTTTACGGCTTCCACCGTGCCGTCCAACAGGCGCTCCAGCGGCGCCGCGTCGATCTCGGCCGATATCGTTTCGAAGGGCAAGTTGCTGGCCTGCGCCGTGTTCGACAGCGCGGCAACAGCGAGCACGAAAAGTGGGTTGGCTGAAAGGCCGGAAATCCTGATCATGAGTCATGCATCCACTGACTGCGGTTCGCAATAAAGCGCCTGCAGCGTTTCGAGTATGGCGCGGGCTTCGTTGCCCGCGAGTGAGTAGTTCTGGGTCTGCGCCTTGCGACGCACTTTGACGAGACCTTCGCGACGCAAGATGCCGAGGTGCTGGGAGACTGTCGATTGCGGCAACGAGAGCAGCGCGGTGAGTTCGTTGACCGAGCGTTCGCTGTCGACGAGCTGGCACAACAGCAGCAGACGTGTTTCGTTGCACATGGCGCTCAACAATGCACTGGCCTTGCTTGTCTGTGCTTCCATTGCATCGATATCGATTCGCGCGTTCATCACAGCGCTCCTGTCGCGCGCGCGAGCCTGAGTTGTGCGAGCTCAAGCTCGAAGCGGGCCGTATCGCGATTGCTCAGGGCACGCTCGCGAAGGGCTTCTCCATCGAGCACTTCCGTGTTGGTGCTTGCACCCGCGGCGTAACGGTTGCGAACGACGCGAAGATTCTCGGTAGCCTGACCGACGGCTGTCTCTGCAACGCCAAGTCGATTCTCGGCTTCGCCCCTGTCATTCCAGGCACGACGCACCTGCAGGTCGATCATGGACTCGAAGTCAGCACGTTTATGGCCTACGGCGGCGGCTTCGCGCTCGATGGCGGCGGAGCGTTTGCGCAACTGCCCACCGTCGAACAGGTTCCAGGTAAACGAAACGCTGGCCATCCAGAATTGATCGTCCGTCAGAAATTCGTTTTCGAGGTACGTATAGCCTCCCGCCAGCGACAGCTGTGGTTTCTTGCCGGCGCGAACGCCGTCGGCCCGGCGCCGCAGTGCCTTTTGCCGGGAGTCCAGCGCCGCCAGCTCATGCCTTTCGAGCCTCGCGGTCTCTGTCAGTTGCATGAGGGTGACGCCCTGCGAAGTCAAGTCATCGATGTCGAGCGCCGGATCCACGCTGACATTTGCGGTTAATGGTCGACCAAGAATGCGGTTGTAGGCTGCCCGCGCGTAATCGAGGCCGTTTGTCGCCTGCAGCAACTGCTGCTCGGCATCGGCCAGCGTTACGCTCGCGGCCAGGTAGTCGTTCTGTGGAACGTCGCCGAGTTCGTAGCGCTTGCGCGTGTTGTCGGTATGGCTGCGCAGTGACACGACGTAGGTGTCGGCAACTTTGACGGCGCGCTCTGTGCGCAACACATTGACGTAGTGTTCAGCGACGCTGAGTTTGACGTCCTGGATGACGGTAGCCAGGTTATCTTCAGCCGCATTGGCGCCGAATCCCGCCGCTTCGATACCGGCGCTGATCGCGCCCCCGGCGTAAACGGGCAGCCGCAGCTCGGCGCCCGCCTGGACGACATCGTCACCGTCGAAAAGCGGGCCTGTATCGATACCACCCAGAGCGAATCCCGGCACCTCGTCGAATGCGGTATAGCTACTCGACAGGCCCAATTGCGGCAGACGCGCCGCGCGGGCCTGCTCGAACTCATATTGAGCAGCGTCGCGCATCGCCCCGGCCGCCTCGATCTGGCGGTGTGAGGCAAGCGCCGCTGCCCAGGCATCTTGCAGGGTCTCGGCCGTGGCTGCGCTCGTGCCAGCCAGGAGTGAGGCCATCAGCAGGGTTGTCGAATATTTCATGGGTCCCGTCCGCTCCAGTCGTGGTTACTTGCCAGGGGCGGGCATAGTATATCGTTATATTACGATATACAAATGTAAGGATATATACGGACTGCGTGGATGAGATTGCTGAATTGCGCCGCAACGACGACAATAGCCGCCTGAATGCGCCCGTAGCTCAGCTGGATAGAGTACTGCCCTCCGAAGGCAGGGGTCACAGGTTCGAACCTTAGGTT
>Ga0224508_10005469_pt1 | contig 10157 bp, 19 predicted proteins | sample SF_Jan12_sed_USG_4_FD_170157 | JGI IMG/M metagenome (GOLD analysis project Ga0224508, IMG submission 170157) | Sediment microbial communities from San Francisco Bay, California, United States - SF_Jan12_sed_USGS_21 | ecosystem: Environmental > Aquatic > Marine > Sediment | place: USA... | reverse complement strand
GCGAGGGATCCGGCGCCAGGCGAGAAGGTGCGGTTCGTCGGGCATCCCCGCGGCGGCAAGATGCGCGAACAGGGGACCGCCACAGTCACCACGCGGGCCGGCGACGGCGCGAGCCATTGGGACTGGGTCAAGGCCAACCGCCCTGTTATGTCGGGCTACAGCGGCGGCGGCACGTTCACCGAGGACGGCAGCCAGTTGATCGGCAACCTGTGGGGCAGCGACGACCAAGCGGGAACCACGACATTTGTTAACGCCAGCCGAACCCAGCGATTCCTGCAGCCGTGGGGCGAGCGGCTGGCGGCGTGGCGGCAGGCAGTCGAGGAGACCAGCCCGGCCCAGTACTGCCCGCCCGGCGGCGTCTGCCAGCCGCAGCCAATCCGGACGGTGGTGACGTATCCGCCGCAGCGGAAATGCCCGCCCGGCCCGCCCGGACCAGCAGGCCCGCCGGGGAAAAACGGAACCAACGGCGAGCCCGGCAAGAACGGAACCAACGGCGAGAAGGGCGACACCGGCCCGCCGCCCGCCATCAGCATCGGCATTGTGCAGACGGTGTCGTCGGCCGAGTTAGCCGGCGCGGAGCTGCGGCCAGACGGCAGCGGCGGATACAAGCTCGACCTGCGGCTGCCGCGGGGGGCCGACGGATCGGCGGGCGACCTGGGCAATATCGAAATCTACGCGGCCGACGGCAAGGGCGGCGAGACGCTGATCGGCTCGGCGCCGGCCAGCGGCGGCCGCATCGTGCTGCCGTCCATGCTGGTGGAGGGTGTTTTCGACGGCGGCGTGGTCACGGAGGACGAGGTGCCTATCGGCGGCTGGATGCGAATTGACCACAGGCGGAAAAAGTAATGCCCGACGACGACGGACCGGACGTTGTAATCCCAGACTTAACTAACGGAGATGGAGACATGACAGACCACGTTGACGGCAGCGACAACACTTGTGAAATGCTGATTGAGCAGGGCATGGCGGCCCATCAGGCGATGATGACCGAATCGCGGGGCAACAGCGCCGGCGCGCACTCGATCGTCCGGTTCTCAGGCGCCCGCAAGTTTAATCGCGAAGATCCGATGGAGGCGGCGGCGGCAGAGATGGCGCTTAGCGGCTCCCCCAACCCGGACATCAGCGGACCGAGCCCGCGCCCGGAGTAATCGCGGCGGCAAATCAACACCCTTGATAACACAGGAGGCCAAATAGATGGCCCACAATCTCCCCTCCAACGTGATGACGAACCTCAAGCAGGAGTTCGCCGGCGCGCACAGTCAGCACATGCACGAGGCGGTTTCGAACCAAGCCAACAGCAACAATATCGTGAGGCATTCGATGGCCAAGCAGGTCGACGAGCTTGGCCCGGGCGCTGCTCGCGCGATCGACAAGATTTTGCGCAACCCCCGCTAAGTAGGTGGACTACCGCGCCTTAGCCGACGAGTTCCAAGGCAACGCGGAGATCGCCCTGCAAGGCGCGAGATCTGCGGCGCGTCAGCTCGTGCTTGAGCTGCTGCCCGCCGACATGCCGGAGGAGTCGCAGGAATCGGCGGCGATGCAGGCCGACCGGCTGGCGACAATGCTGGTCGGCGCTGTCGTGGGTTTCGGCAACGCGGAGCGGATGCGCAACGTCGCCGCGATCCTGGACGAGCAAAAGGTATCCGCCATGCGAGCCGGCTTGACCAATCGCCGCAAGGCAATGCTGGAGAGACACGATGCCATTCGCACAGCAGCCGCAAACGGCGACTGGGAACGCTTCGACGACCTCGCAGGAGGAGGCGAGGGCGGCGGCACGCCTGCAGATGGACATGAACGAGGAGGCGATGGCGGCGAATTCGGTGTCGAAGCATCAGGACGTGAGGCGTCTGGGGATGATGCTGGGGCTGGACTCGATCGACCGGAATCTGCAGGTTGAGGACGCCGCGGCCAAGCGTCACATGGACGCGGCGCACGCGATGCTAACGGCGGGGGAAGGCGTGAACGACAGCGACGGCGACGGCGACAACGGCGCGGAACCGGGAGCGGAAGAAATGCGGATCGTGTCCGCGGGCAACGTCACGATCCACGCCCCGCAGCCGGCCCCGCCCCTCGAGCCGCCGCCGCCGATCAAGCCGCCGGACCCGGTGCGGCCGGTCGATCCCGTGCGGCCCCCAGCCCCGCCGGAACGCCCGTTCTGGCTGAGGGCGCTGCCCTGGGTGCTGGCAGCCGCCGCGCTCACAGGGTGGCTTGTGACGTGGCTGGGCGGCGAGCCCGATACCAATTACGAGATGCGGCTGCAGGGCGGCGAGCGGCCGGTCGAAACCGGAGGCGAATGACGTGAATGCGAAAGACGACTGGCAAGGCATGGGCGTAGCGAATGTATCTGACACCATCACCGATGCCGACGCGCAGGAGCTGCGCGACCAGCAAATCAAGGACATCGCAACGGAGCAGGCGACGCAGACGGCGGCGATAGCAACCTCGCACGCTTGGGTGGTGGCGGCGGAAGCCACGATGGCCGTTTGCGAATTGGTCCGCAAATGTGAGACGCCGGAGCAGTTGCGGCAACTGCTGGACACGTTTGCGCCGTCCGATGGCTGACGGCGACCCGCTGGACATCGACGGCGTGGAGGCGGTGCCGGCTGCCGACTGGCCGGCGGGCGAGCGATCCCGCCAGAATGCCAAGTGCATTTGGCTAGTGATCATCGTCGGCTACCCCAACGGCGTCCGCAGCGAGCGGCACCAGCGGGCCTGCGGCGAGGAGGGCGTCGCGCAGGCGTGGGCGGCCCACTACGCCGCCAAGGTTCAGAAGCAGCTCGCCGGCGATCTGCCGGGCGTCTACCGCCACCAGCACAGCGACCACGAAGCGGCGAAGCGGCGGGACCGGACGCGGGCGCCGTACATTTTGATTCGCAAGATGGAGCTGACCGCCGAGCCGCCGCGGGGGCGGGCTGCGAATGCGCCGCTGCGGCTGGACTGGATGGCAGATGGCTGAGCCCTATTACGATCACGACGGCGTGACGCTGTACTGCGGCGACTGTCGGGACATCCTGCCGACGCTTCCGCCGGTCGATCTGGTGCTGACCGATCCAACATACGAGGGATACGATGACTATGATCGCAGCCAAGCGACTGGAGCAAGGCGTGCTATGGTAAGCAACCTACTAGGGCAGCCGGTGCGGCTGCCCGTACCATTTGGAATTGACGGAGCGAAACGACATGGAACGGATACAGAAGACGTGGCGGCCGATCGCAGCGGCGATCGTAGCGGGGATGCTGCTGGGGCTGCTGCCCGAAATCGGGACGCGGGCGCTGCTCGCCTGGCAGCAAAGCATTCAAAACCAGATCGACGCGGCGAGGGATAGCGCGCACGCGCTGCTAGTGCAGAGCCAACTGTCAACGATCGAGATCCTGGGCATCCAGGAGGATGCGGACGCCGCGATGGTCGGCGTCGAGGGCGACGAGGAGGCCGACAGCCTGCACGAGCTGGTGACGGAGGCGGTGGCCGAGGCGATCCGCCACCATGACCGCTGCCAGTCGATCATAGAGCAGGATCTGCCGGGCCAGCAGGGGATACTCAAGCGGCTGGAAATCGCCGAGGGTTACTTGCCCGGCAACCTGCCCGCGGCGTCGCGGCAGCTGCGGGCCGCTACAATGTATTCGACGTTCGCGAACGCTGAATACGTTGCCGGCGATTCGGTGTCGATCGAGGCGGAGAGCTGGCTGATGGCGCTGCAGATGCACCTGATGGGGTTCTGATGGGCGACCGAGGATTCAACGCGGGCGGCTTCGCTTGGATGGAGATCATCACATGCCCGCATTGCGGAGCCCGCAGGCCACTGGGGAAGGACGCGATTAAAGCCGGGTTCCTGAGGTGTCCGAACAAGGAGAAGTGCGCCGCGCGCAAGGCCAAGGGGCACCTGCTTCACCGACTGAGGAAAGGCGAATCCCCATGACGGAAGAACGCGGACCAGACGAGCGCGGCCCGGCGGTGATCGTCAGCGGTTGCGTATTGGGCGGCTTCGACTTCCGGGGGCCGTTCGATACCATCGACGCGGCGCACACGTACCTCAAAGACACGTTGGCGGGGAAGCTGGAGGCGACGGTCGGCGAATGCACTATCGTCTTGCTCACGCCGCCGAAGTACGCGGGGGAGACGGCCCAATTATGACACGACTGACAACAATCGACGTTCTGGAACGCCTGGGCATTCTGCTTGCCCTGGACTGGGACGACACCCTGCAGGTCAACGTTGACGAGATGCTGAGTCCGCTTGAAATAAAGCAGAAGCTTGAAGACCTGGGCGAGCCTCTTGGACAGCAGTTGCTGCGACGGGTGCGGCGTGACCAGTCAGTTTTTACTGGCGGACCGCTGAACGGCCAGCAGTCGCTTTACGTCGTTGGCCGCACGCTTGGCGTCAATCTGCCAGAGGGCGGGTTTGTGCGGGCGCTCTTCCACCTGCACCACGAATCGCGGGGAAAATGGGCGGCCTACGTGTTCGCATCGGTGGCGGGCGAGGACCGCCGCGCCCGGTTCATCGGCTGGGCGGCAAGCAAAAAGAAGGCGATGGCTGTTGCTGTCGCGTGGCTCGAATCGGAGGCCGCCCGTGTGTAGGCTCTACCCGTGGATAGGGATCAAGAACCACCAGCTGCCGGCGTCGTGGTGGCGCCGGCTGTGGCCGCGGAAGCGGAGGCTGCGACGTGGCCGATAGCGTCAACTGGATGATCCGCCGCCACATGCCCGAATCGCCGCCAGGGCATCGGCACGCTGATGATCGGCGAGCTGGCGGGCAAGCTGAGGGGGCGCCGCGACACGCTGCGGGCGATCGTCGGCGAGCGGGACGATGCGGCTATCTGGTTTCTGCGGGCGTGCGGATTCGAAGCGGTGGGGGTGATTCGCGGCTTTTTCCCGTGTGGCGACGACGCCTACCGATTCGAGCTGACGAAGACGGAGGCGGCGACATGATGGCGAATCCGCGGGCAGGCCAGCGGGTGCGGATTCGCTACGCGGCACGGAAGCGGCGATTCATGCCGCTGCCGCTTCACGACAAGGTCGGCACGGTGGTGATCGTCGGCAAGGGCAAGCCGCGAAACCACGGCGTCGAGATCGACGGCGAGTTGTACGTGATCCCGTGCGGGCAGCTAATGAAAGACCCGCCGCCGGCGAGAGGGCCGGCGGCGGGCGAGACGGACGTGAGCCCGAGCCAGCAGGATAGCAGATAGCCGCCCCCCGCGCATAAAAGCGGCCCGCCCCAGGAGGGGCGGGCCTGACGGACACAACTCACTCGCGCCGCCAGAATAGCAGATTCTGCCCATATCCGCTAGAATCGCGGCAACGAAAAAGGCCCGGCGAGCCATCCTGCCCCCGCCGAGCCCGGTAGCCGCTGGCATCCCAGCCGGCCGCTTCCACAAACTCGGTTGCGAATCAGTGGGAAATCCGGACATGAAATGCCGAGAATTCCAAACAAATGGATTTGGGGGGCGGGATGAAGGCACTAGCCGTATCGGCGAGTCTGGCGTTCGCGGCCGTTTTGGCGCCGCTGTCAGTCGTGCAAATGCTGTTCGGCAGCACTATGTTCGGGCTGGTCTGCGGATTCGCGGCCTCTTGGCGCCAGGAGGGCGAGATTCTGTGGAATTCGGCGGGCCGCGAGGCCATGAACACCGCCTGCTGGGCGCTGGCGCTGTCATGCATCGCCGTTTTGTTCATCGAGGACGGCGAGGGCCGGACCAGCACGGCGCGGATGCTGGCCGTGATTGGGGGCTGCGGCGTGATGGGGCTGCTGGGATCGCGGATCACCCACCGGCTGGCGCACCGCCTGATCCTCAAGCGGCTGCGGCTCGACGACGAGGACGACGAACATGAACAGACAGGCCAAGCCGGCGACTGATGAAGAATGCGACGAGTGCCAGCATGAGCAGCGCAAGACGCGGCTGACGACACAGGTGGCGATCGCGGCCCTCGGCATCGCGCTGCTGGTCAGCGTGGTCGCCAACGTGGTCCGCTCCAACGTCGCCGATCAGGCCCGCGAGCACCACGCCCGCGAGGTGGAGCTGCTGCGAGCGATCAGCGCCGCCGAACACACGCACACGCAGCTGCTGGGCCAGATACTCGAGCGGCTGCCGATGCCGGAAGACTAGGAAAGGACAGGGGCCAAGGGTGCAGACGTCAGGGGGCGGCAGCGGACGACCGCGGATGCAGGCGTACACGATCGCCGTTGACCCGGTGCGCAAAACGGACGCGCCGAAGCCCTACCGCTACCTCGCGATCGCCGCCTGGACATCGGCGGCGCGGAAGACGGCCGGCGCCGGCGACTGGGAGATTACCACGACCGGCGGCGGCGTGCTGAAAGCCGACCTGGTGGCGGACTTCCGCTGCTCGTACGATTTCGACAATCAGGCGGAACGCAACGAGCTATTCGAAAAAAGCTGGAAGCGGCGGGACAACGGGCGGCTGGTGCCTGTCGAGCTTGCCGCTTCGGAAGCATACGCCGGCGTGGAATGGGTCCGCGAGCGATACACCCGCGACGAGTCGGCAGAGCTGACCGAATGCGTCGAGCGATTCATGGCCGTCGCCGCCACGAAGGGCTGGACGGGCTCAAAAATGGGCACGGTTCTGAACCTGCAGGTGAGCGGCAACGACGACGACGCGCATGAGACGGATGCGGGAAGCGGCTTCACCGCCTCAGGCGCCAACGTGACCATGTCGGCTAATTTCTCCGCGGCCAGCCGCTACAACGGCGGCCATCGGTTCGCGGCGGTGACAGTGCCCGCCGGCGCCACGATCGACAGCTGCGTGCTGCAGATCAAGCCCGAGTCGACCACCGCCGACGACGCCAAGATATACATCTACTTTGAGGATGTCGACGACGCCGCCGACTTCGCCACGACAGCCGACGTCACGAGCCGGGCGCTGACGGCATCGAGTGTGTTCTGGGAGTCATCCGGGCTGGGCACGTCGTTTGTCAGCTCGCCGGACATCACAGCCCCCGCAGCCAACGTGTTCGAGGACCGCGGCGGCTGGGCATCCGGTCAAGACGTCTGCGTGATCTGCCAAGGCAGCGACGCGGCGGCGGCCGGCAAGACGCTGCGATCAGTCAGCCACGACACCGACAGCGCCGGGGCGGCGAAGCTGGATATTACGTATACTGCCGGTGGCGGCGGGGCTGGGCCGCCGACGCGGACACTGTTAGGAGTAGGCACGTAATGGCCGACAACACACAACTCGGCGTGCGGGTGGGCGACGGCGACACCATGCGCACCCTGGACAAGCCGAGCCTGTCCGCGAAGGTGCCCGCGTCTACGCTCGACGTTGGCGGCACGGCCGACAGCGAGGCGATTCTAGGCGACTCGGGCGTGGTGTTTCCCGTGGCGAACACGGTGAAGGACGGCAGCGGCACGTTCTATTCGCCGCTGCTCGACGCCGACGGTCACCTGCAGATCGACATTCTAAGCGCCCCCAGCACAGCGGTGACCAACGCCGGCACGTTCGCCACGCAGGCCACGCAGGCGGGCACCTGGACGGTCGAGCTAGGCACAACCGACAACGCCGTATTGGACGCGGCAGCCGCCAGCCTGGTCGACATCGAGACCAACACCGATTTCGGCGCGGTGGTCGGCGGAGGGCTCGAGGCCACGGCGCTGCGGGTGACGATCGCCAGCGACTCAACGGGCGTTGTGACGGTCGACATGGCGACGCTGCCCGACACCGCGGCGGGCGACCTGGCGGCGATCAACGCGGCCCTGGGCGGCACGCTGACAGTCGGCTCGCACGCGGTCACGCTGGCCACGCTGCCGGACACAGCAGCGGGCGATTTGGGGGCATCGCGAGCCAGTTTGGGGAGCATTGCAACGGAGGTGGTGTGGCAGTCGGGGGCGGTGGTCACGGATGACGCGGACTGGGGCGCGGGCATCACGCGGATGATGGTGATCGGTGGCGTTTACCAGTCGACTCCCGGCAGCATCACGGACGGCGACCTGGGCACGCTGCGGCTGACGGCCAACGGCGGCGCCCATGTCGCGGTGCAGAACACGGTCACGGTAGATGGCTCGGGCGTCACGCAGCCGGTGTCAGCCGCCAGCCTGCCCCTGCCCACGGGAGCGGCCACAGAGGCGACGCTGGTGACGATCGACGCCGACACCGGAAGCATCGACGGCAAGATCACGACCTGCGACACCGGGGCCGTGGTGATCGCCAGCGGCACGGTCACGACCGTCTCGGCGGTGACGAATCTCGCCCAATTGGGCGGGGCCGCCGTGTCGATGAACACCGGCGTGCGGGACGCCGGCACGCAGCGGGTGACAGTGGCCACAAATGATTCCGTGCCGGTCACAGTCCCGACCGACCCATTCGGCGCCGACGCCGACGCGGCCAGCACCACCGGCAGCATATCGGCCAAGCTGCGGCAGCTCGCCACCGACATCGACGCCATGCGCGGCGGCAGTGAAATGCAGGTGGATGTCGTCACGCAGCCGGCCAGGGATAGGCTGACCGACAATGTCGGCGTGGCGCAGCAAGTCGACAAGCTGATGGAGGACGTCACAGCTCTGGAAGTCAAGTTCGCCGCGATCAACGCCACGACCAACGGCGACAATACGATTGTGGCCGCAGTGGCGGGCAAGAAGATACTCGTGATCTTCTATCTGCTGATTGCAGACGCGGCAGTCGGGGCGGCGTTCGAAGATGGAGCTGGCGGGACCGAATTGAGCGGACAGCTGCCATTCGCGGCAAACGGCGGCGTCGTCACCGGGTATTGCCCGGTGGGGGTGTTCAAAACATCGACGAACACCCTGCTAAACCTGGAAACGGACGCGATCGCCAACGTACGAGGCCATTTGACCTACGTGGAGATCACCTAGCGTGGGATTCTGGCACATCCTGGGCGGGCTGGCGAACACGGGAGGCGGAACGCCCGTTGTCATCACGCCACCAGACGGCCCCGGCACCGCCACGGCAGCAGCCCTGAGAACGCCGGCAGCCCTGGCAAGCCTCGCCAAGCCGGCTGTCATGGCGGCAGCAGGCAAGCCGCGGGCGATGGCGACTCTGAGCAAGCCGGCTGTCATGGCAGACCTGAAAAAGCCTAGATCACAGGAGAACTAAATGCCAGCCCCCACTTACCAAGTGTCCCCCGACGTGCAGCGACTGTCGGGAACCGGGCCTGAGGCGGTGTCGGTAGGATTCACGGATCGGCTTGATTCAGGCGTCACGCTTACACTGGTTTCGATCACAGAGGCAGATTCCAAAACGCTGACGATCGGCAGCAAGGCCGTGAATACGGCGACATTCGACGTTGAGCAGAACGGCGAAACGATTACGGTAGCCGTGGGACAAGGCGTACAATGCACCGTAGCGGCCGGCACGGTGGAGAATTCGCCCTACACGCTGCTGATCGAGGTCACCACCAGCGACAGCCAGACGCTGCAATACGGCCAGCGGGTCACCTACGGGAGCGGAGATGTCTGATGCCCACAGCACCACCTAAAGCATGCACCACCTGCGGCCGCACCAGCTGCGAGTGCCGGACACAGGAACGCCGGCAATACCAGCTGCGGGCATGGAGACGCCGAAGCAAGCAGCACATGGACGAGCACCCCGAATGCGTAGACTGTGGCAGGACCGTCTACAGAGGGCCGAACCGCAAGCACCCGCGCAAGGGCCATGTCGATCACATCAAGCCCCACAGAGGCAGCCTGACGCTGTTCTGGGACACTGCCAACTGGGCCACCAGGTGCAGCCTGTGCCACGCCATCAAGACGAATCGAGAGCGAACATGAGCACCACCACCTACCAACTGGTGTGGATCGAGGTCAGCAGCCGCAGCAGCCTGGGCACATGCACACAATGCGGCAAGCTGCTAGTTGATGGACACAATGAGCTAGTGGCGCCACCCAAGCACTGCGAGGGTGGCCGCTACTGCGGAGCCGACTGCGCCATCCAGCACGCCAGGAGCGAACCATGTTGATATGCCCCATGTGCCTAAGCCCACGAGTAGGCCCGTCCAGATCATTAGAGCGGCTGCTATGCGGCGAGTGCGGGGCCGATTGGAACCCCGACAAGGTGAAGGCAAGCGATGAACAGATGCACGAGGCCGAGGCCAAGCTGCGAGCGAAGTTCACGCAAGCATGGCAAGCATGGCAAGCAGAGGAGGCTGCCCAACCGGGGGGGGCCGAAAGTTGACCACCCCCGCCCCTCCTGCCGAC
>Ga0224508_10005468_pt1 | contig 10157 bp, 9 predicted proteins | sample SF_Jan12_sed_USG_4_FD_170157 | JGI IMG/M metagenome (GOLD analysis project Ga0224508, IMG submission 170157) | Sediment microbial communities from San Francisco Bay, California, United States - SF_Jan12_sed_USGS_21 | ecosystem: Environmental > Aquatic > Marine > Sediment | place: USA: California... | reverse complement strand
TCCCTTCGCTCGGCTGATAGAGCGCGAACACCGAGTCCTCGACGACCGAGCCGTCGGGATAGGCGCGCTCTCGCAGGGTCGTGACGCGCGTGCACGCACCGGCCGCTTCTGTCACCTGTCCCGTCTCGGTCGTGACGATGTGCTGGGTCGAGTAGAGCTGCACGGTGATCGAGGTGTCGGTCCAGTCGGTCCAGATCAGCACGGGGAAGTCGGTCGTGTTCGTGACGGCGAGATCGGGCGCGGGGAACGAGATCGTGGCCTCGCGACCGTAGGGGTAGCGGGAGATGTAGATGGTGTGGGCCTGGTAGTCGGCGAAGTCGAGGCCGGCGAAGAAGGAGGCGTTGAAGAACGTCGTCGCGAACTGCGACACGCCCCCGCCGACATCGGTCTGGAACACGCCCTGGTAGATCACGCCACCGGCGACGAAGCCGTCGTCAACGGTGCGACGGCCGACGAAGTCGTTGATGGAGAACGTGTCGCCCGGCTCGATGATCTGACCCCGGACGATCTCGGCCATCCGCTGAATGTTCGTCACCCTGCCCTGACAGCAGGCGTGTTCGGTGGTGAACTCGCCCACCAGTTCGATGATCCCGATCTCCTCGAGCCAGTCCTCGCCCCGGTCGACCCGTTCGAAGTCGAGGCGAACGGTGTCCTCGCCGGCCTCGAGGGCGGCCAGGACCCGGTCAGCGCTGTCGGGCGTGCAACAGATCTGGCCGGGTGTGCCCGGTTCGGCCATGGGTTGGCCGTCGATGATCGAGATCGGACCAGGCGCGCCGAGGTCGCCGACATCGCTGAATCGGTCGAAGATCGCCTCGTTGGCGACGTCGGCATCGATACCGATGGACAGCTCGCCGTCGATGGTCGTGAGCGTGAGCCACGACCGCAGCTCGCCCGCTCCGACCTGTCGGGCCGCTTCGCTCTCGATCGAGAGGGTGAGCCCCGTTGCGCTGAGCTGGTTGCCGCGGGCCACTTCCGCTGCCACCAGGTCGTCCGACACGGCCGGAGGGATCTCGGTGAGCGCCGCGGCGAGCCGGACAGGAGCCGTGCCCCCGGCAGCCGCGGCGGGGAGCTGCTCGAGGATTGCGGCCGGGTCGATGCCGAGTCCCGGTTCGCCCGGTATGAGCACGAGCTCGCCGGATTCGAACGCGACCGTCGGCTCGACCGGATCACGGCTGACCGCCGTTTCGAGATCGTGCAGGGCGGGTGCGTCGTCGAGCTCGGCGGCGGCGAACCGGAGATCGACGTGCCCCGCCGAGAAGAGACGGCCGAACCAGCCGAAGGGCCGGGTGAGGACGAAGCCGCCTCCGACGTCATTGGCGGCATCGACGGTGGCCTGCCTATCGACGACGAGGCCGACATCGGCCGCGGTGGTCTCGATGACCTGGTCGGGTAGGACGATCTCGACGGGAGTCGACCCGTAATCGGCGGCTATCTCGCCGACGCGGGCGTCGAGATCGGTCTGGGACAGACCGCCGACCGCGACCCCTGCGATGTCGACGTTGCGCTGACTCTGATCACTGTGGATGGCGGCGTCGACCGCCCAGGCGGCGTAGAACGCGACGATGAGCACGATGGGCAGTGCCGCCAACAGGATCAGCCGGTTGGCGCGCCGGTTCGCCGCACGAGTGATCGCGCGCTTCTCCTGCAGAGTCAGCTCGCCGCTGCCGGGTTCGGGGGTCATGCCATGAATGGCGGGAAGAGGGGTATCCCGCCCGGAGGAGGGTAGTGGCGTCGGCGTCGACCCTGGCAGCGCGCCGAGACAGCCGCGGTCGGCGCCTGCCTCAGAACAGCCGAAGCTCGTTCGATGGCATGCCTCTCAGCTCGTCGTAGTCGACGACGACCCAGTCGATGTCGCGCTGGCCGGCGAGCACCTTGGCCTGCGGCTTGATCTCCTGAGCCACGAACACCCCTCGTACCGGGCGCAGCGCAGCATCGCGGTTCAAGAACTCGAGGTACCGGGTGAGCTGCTCGACGCCGTCGATCTCGCCCCGACGCTTGATCTCGATGGCAACGGCTCGGCCGTCGCCATCGCGGCACAACAGATCGACCGGGCCGATGTCGGTCGGGAACTCTCGCCGTACCAACGTGAGGTCGTCGGCGATCGTGGTCGGTGTCGCGGCCAACAGCTCCTGGAGGTGGGCCTCGACGCCGTCCTTCTGCAATCCGGGGTCGACGCCGAGATCGTGGCCTGTGTCGGAGATGATCTCCGCGATCGTTATCACCAGCTGTTCGCCCTTCGGGCTGGTGACGGTCCAGCGGCCGGACTCCTCGACGAGGCGGTTCGGCGCATTCATCCAGTTGAGCGGCTTGTAGGCCCCGCCGTCGGCGTGCACGGCGACGCATCCGTCGGCCTTCACCATGATGAGACGCAGCGCCATGGGGAGATGCGCCGTGAGCCGTCCGTCGTAGTCGACCTGGCAACGGGCGATCACCAAACGCATCCCGCCGAGCCTACGGCGTGCGCTCGTCGCTCGGGCGGTCGTCGCGGCTGTGGCAACCCGCCTACTGGATGAGCTCGACCACGACGATGACACCGGAGACGAGCTCGCCGATCATCGTCAACGGCTGATCGGTCCACGAGACCGCCCCTTCGGTCCGGAGGTCGTCGACTGCGTCGAGATCGAGCTCCTCGAGGATCGCCGATGGGCCCCCGCACTGCGGAGGGAACGACTCGGCGATGGCCGCGCACAGGCGCGGAACGCCGTCGCTGACGATCAGGAACCCCTCCACGGTGACCGGCCCGGCGATCGAGCGCTCGAGAAGCTCGGCGACGCCGATTCCGTCGCCAGGCTGTGGGCCCTCGTCGATGTCGCCGCCCGCCTCGTCATCGGGGTCGGGTTCGACCGGCATCGGCGTGTCGTCCACGGGCTCGGGATCGGGTTCGATCGGCTCCGGTTCAGGCGTGTCGTCGACGGGGTCGGGTTCGGCGGCATCGCCCGGCCCGGCAGTCGGGTCGGCCACGGCAGCGTCGTCGCCGCCTGCCGCGGTGTCGGTCGAGGAATCGTCGCTGCTACCGCACGCTGTTGCCAACAGAACGACGACGACTGCCAACGCGAGCAGGCGGTGCATGGGCGATCTCCTCGGTAGTGCTTCGTTCATCATGGGACGATCGGGCGGTCCGGTCTGGTTCCCGACCGTCAACCGCTGCGTCGCAGCGAACGGGCAACCGAACGAACCCGATCGAGACGCGACCGTTCCTGCCGCTTCGCATGTTTCTGGAGCCGTGTGCGGATCAGCTCCCGGCGAGCCTGGAGCTCGCGATATGTCAGCGACTCGACATCGTCGGAGACCCCGAAGCTGCCCTTGACCGACGCGAGATCCACCTCGTAGGTGAGCGGGTCGATGCCGACGTCGCTGGCGATCCGCGGGCCGTGGGTCATCGCGAAGTAGGCGACGAGATGGGCGATCTCGCCGAACAGGTCGAGGTCGGGAGCGAGCGTGGCGATGGCGGCATCGATGAACATCATGTTCTTCGCGAACAGCATCAGCTCCTTCGGCATGTTCGCGCCGTACCCGAGCAGGGCCTTCACCACACGGTTCAGCTCGTCGACGAGCTCGTCGGCGGTGAGCTGGGTGGGGTCGATCGTCGGCCCGTCGAGGCCGAGGTCGATGACGACCTGATCGAGGTCGGTGTCGGCCGGCAGCGCACCGAGGTCGCGGATCGCCGCCAGCTGGCCCCGAACATCGTTGGTGGTACCCGCGACGAGGAGGCGGAGGAACGCGACCCGCTTCACCTCGTCGAGACGCCCGACGATCCCGTAGTCGAGGAGGGCCGTCCGGCCGTCGGGCAGGACGAACAGGTTTCCGCCGTGGAGGTCGCCGTGGAAGATGCCGTGGATCATGCATCCCTCCATGAACCCGATCATGCCGGTGCGGATGATCTGGCGGGTGTCGATACCGGCGCCGTCGATGCCTTCGACATCGTCGAAGAGGTAGCCCGACAGTCGCTCCATCACCAGCACGCGCTCGGTCACATGGACGGGATGGGGCCGCGGAACGACGTAGCCGGTCTGGCCGAGCTCGGTGAAGGAACGAGCGACATCGATCATGTTCTCGGCCTCGAGCCGGAAGTCGAGCTCCTCGGACACCGTCTGCGCGAAGAGCTCGACGAGCGCGGGCGGGTTGGCCAGCGCCGCCACCGGGATCCTGCCGATCAGGAACGGCGCCAGCCAGGCGAGGATCTCGATGTCGCGGTGTACCTTGTCGGCGATGCCGGGACGTTGCACCTTGACGACCACCTCGACAGGTCCGCCGTCGGGGCCCTCGCGCACTACCGCCCTGTGCACCTGGGCGATCGACGCTGCCGCCAGCGGCACCCGGTCGAACTCGACGAAGAGCTCGTCGATCGTCGAGCCGAGATCGGCTTCGACGACGGTTCGTATGTCGTCGAAGGACTCGGCCGGCACCTGATCACGACACAGCTTGAACTCGCGAACGAGCTCGGCCGGGAACAGTCCCTCGCCCGACGAGATGATCTGACCGAGCTTGATGTAGGTCGGGCCGAGTGCCTCGCACGCTCGTCGCATCCGGCGCGAGATGCCATCGCGCGACCGCGGGGTGTGACGCTCGCGAAGTGCCCAGCCGGCCACGGCAGCGCCCAGTTGCCGAACCGTGGTGATCGTCCTGGCTACTGGTGGGAGTCGGCCGGTCTCCAGACGGCGGGGCACATCGGATCGGACGCGTTCGCGCAGTCGATCGAGGTCTCGTCGCCACTCGATGCGGTCGGGATCGAGCACCCAGGGCCCGTCTTCGCTGAAGCTCCCGATCTCGAGATCGACGGGTGACCTCTCAGCCGCAGCCACGGAGCGCCTCGATGCATCGTGTCGCCAGCTCGGGTCGGCAGATCAACAGGTCGGGCAGGTACACGTCGGGCTGGTTGTACTCGAGGGCGGTCCCGTCGATGCGTGATGCGTGGAGTCCTGCTGCTCTCGCGACTGCGACCGGCGCGGCGGAGTCCCATTCGTACTGGCCGCCGGTGTGCGCATAGATCTCGGCCTCGCCGCGGACGACCGCCATGGCCTTCGCTCCGGCGGAACCCATCGGAACCAACGTGGCGTCGAGCGCGGCCGTGACCGCGTCGGCGGCCGGACCGGGCCTCGTTCGGCTCGCGACCACCCGGAGCCGACCCGTGGGCCGGGCCGGAGTCGCCGGCGCCGGGTCGGTGCCGAGCGTGACGCCGAGCGCGGGGAGGGCGACCGCGCCGGCGACGAGCTGACCTCGCTCCCACAGGGCGACGTGGACGGCCCAGTCGGTTCGGGGCGGTTCGGAGAACTCCCGTGTCCCGTCCAGCGGGTCGACGATCCAGACCCGATCGGACTCGAGCCGGACGGGGTCGTCGCTGCCCTCTTCGGAGAGGACCGCGTCGTCGGGCCGCAGTTCGGCGAGGCGTGACATCAACAGGTCGTGGGAGCGACGGTCGCCCGTTGCTCTGAGTGTGGTCGCGTCGTCGGCCGACAGCTCGCTTCGGACACGCACCAACAGCTCGCCGGCCTCGTGTGCCAACATCGTCGAGACCTGGTGATTGCTGGTTACCATCATCACTTCCTACCCGGCTTCACGAGTAACACGACGCCTCTGTCGAAGGTCATGAACTACGAACTGTCACATCTCCAGGCTCTCGAGGCCGAGTCGATCCACATCATGCGCGAGGTGGCGGCGGAGTTCGAGCGTCCCGTGCTGTTGTTCTCGGGCGGGAAGGACTCCGTGGTCGTCTTGCACCTGGCTCGCAAGGCGTTTCACCCGTGCAAGCTCCCGTTCCCGGTGATGCACGTCGACACCGGCCACAACTTCCCCGAGGTGCTCGACTACCGCGACGCGATGATCGAAGAGCTCGATGCCCGGCTGGTGGTGGCCTCGGTGCAGGAGTCGATCGACAACGGCCGTGTGGTCGAACAGACCGGGCCCAGGGCCAGCCGCAACCAGCTCCAGACCACCACCCTGCTCGACGCCATCGAGGAGCACGGTTTCGACGCTGCCTTCGGTGGCGCTCGCCGCGACGAGGAGAAGGCCCGGGCGAAGGAACGGGTGTACTCGTTCCGCGACGAGTTCGGCCAGTGGGATCCGAAGAACCAACGCCCGGAGCTCTGGAGTCTCTACAACGGCCGCCATCGCCCCGGTGAACACATCCGGATCTTCCCGATCTCGAACTGGACCGAGCTCGACATCTGGCAGTACGTCGCCACCGAGAACATCACGCTTCCCGCGATCTACTTCGCGCACAAGCGGTCGGTCTTCGAACGCGACGGCATGCTGCTCGCCGACTCGGAGTTCATCACCCGGACCGACGGCGAAGAGCTGTTCGAGGCCCGGGTCCGGTACCGCACGCTCGGCGACGCCAGCTGCACGGGCGCCGTCGAGTCCGACGCCGACACGCTCGAGAAGGTCATCGCCGAGGTGGCCGGTACTCGTATCACCGAGCGTGGGGCGACACGGGCCGACGATCGTGTGTCCGAAGCCGCCATGGAGGATCGCAAGAAGGAGGGCTACTTCTGATGGAGCTGCTCCGTTTCGCCACCGCCGGCTCGGTCGACGACGGCAAGTCGACGCTCATCGGTCGGCTCCTCTACGACACGAAGACCATCTTCGAGGACCAGCTCGAGGCGGTCGAGCGCACGTCGCAACAGATGGGCACCGACTACACGAACCTGGCCCTGCTCACCGACGGCCTGCGGGCCGAACGCGAGCAGGGAATCACGATCGACGTCGCGTACCGCTACTTCGCGACGCCGAAGCGGAAGTTCATCATCGCCGACACTCCAGGCCACGTGCAGTACACGCGGAACATGGTCACGGGCGCGTCCACCGCCGACCTCGCGCTCGTGTTGCTCGACGCCAGGAAGGGCGTCCTCGAGCAGTCCCGACGTCACGCGTTCCTTGCCAGCTTGCTGGGGATTCCCCACCTCGTGCTGTGCGTCAACAAGATGGATCTCGTCGACTACGACGAAGCGGTCTTCGAGCGGTTGAAGGACGAGTTCCGGGCGTTCGCGACCCGACTCGACGTCACCGACCTGACATTCATACCGGTCTCGGCACTGCACGGCGACAACGTCGTCGAGCGCTCGGCCAACATGCCCTGGTACGAGGGATCCGCGCTGCTCCATCACCTCGAAGAGGTGCACATCGCGAGCGACCGCAACATGATCGATGCCCGGATGCCGGTGCAGTACGTGCTGCGACCGCAGAGCGACGAGTATCACGACTACCGGGGCTACGCCGGCCGGATCAGCGGCGGCGTCTTCAAGCCAGGCGACGATGTCGTCGTGCTCCCATCCGGTTTCGAGACCACCATCTCGACGATCGACACCTACGACGGACCGGTCGAGGAGGCGTTCGCTCCGATGTCGGTGGCGGTGAGCCTCGCCGACGATCTCGACGTGTCGCGAGGCGACATGATCTGTCGTCCCCACAACCGGCCGACGGTCGGTCAGGACATCGACGCCATGATCTGCTGGCTCACCGAAGCGGGCCAGCTCTCGGCCCGGCAGAAGTTCGGCCTCAAACACACCACGCGGTCGGTTCGGGCCATGGTCAGCGAGGTGCAGTACCGGCTCGACGTGAACACCTTGCACCGCGACGAGTCGGCGTCGGCGCTCGGGTTGAACGAGATCGGACGGGTCATGCTCCGCACCACCCAGCCGCTCCTGTACGACGAGTACCGGCGCAACCGCGACACGGGCAGCTTCATCCTGATCGACGAGACGTCGGGGGCGACGGTTGCCGCGGGCATGATCCTTTACCGGGGAGCCTGAGCCGTGGTCGGCGCCGACCCACGGAGCACCAACGTGGTCTGGCACCCGAGCACGATCGATCGCAGCGAACGGTCGGCTGCACTGGGTCACGCCGGCGCGACGGTCTGGCTCACCGGCCTGTCCGGTTCCGGCAAGTCGTCGGTGGCGGTCGCAGTCGAAGCGGCGATGATTGACATCGGTCGTCCGGCCTATGTTCTCGACGGCGACAACCTCCGCCACGGGCTCAACGCCGATCTCGGTTTCTCGGCCGCCGATCGCGACGAGAACGTGCGCCGGGTCGCGGAGGTCGCTCGACTCCTGGCCGACGCGGGCGTGGTCGCGCTCGTTCCGCTGGTATCGCCCTACCGCGAGGCCCGCGACGATGCCCGGGCGTTGCACGCCGCGGCGGCCGTGCCGTTCTACGAGGTGTTCGTCGATACGCCCATCGAGATCTGCGAGCAGCGCGACCCCAAGGGCCTCTATGCCAAGGCCCGGGCCGGCGAGATCACGGGATTCACCGGTATCGACGACCCGTACGAGGCGCCGCTCGCGCCCGAGCTCGTGCTCACGCCCGACGACGGCAGTGTCGCCGACCAGGCGGGGCTCATCACCACGATGCTCTCCGACGGCTGAGGCATCGAACATGGTGAAAAGCAGCGCGACGACGGTCGACCAGTACCTGGCGGAGCTCCCCGACGATCGGCGAGATGCCATCGCCGAGGTCCGCGCGGTCATTCTCGACAATCTCCCCGACGGCATCGTCGAGACGATGAACTGGGGCATGATCTCCTACGAGGTGCCGCTGGAGACCTTCCCCGACACCTACAACGAGAAGCCGCTGATGTACGCCGCGCTGGCGTCGCAGAAGAATCACATGGCCGTCTATCTCACGATGGTGTACAGCGACGCCGATCTCGAACGGTGGTTCCGGGACCGGTACGAGGCCACCGGGAAGAAGCTCGACATGGGCAAGTCGTGTATCCGGTTCAGGAGGCTCGACCAGCTACCCGTCGACCTCATCGGCGAGACCATCGCCAGGGTCGGCCTCGACGACTTCCTCGCAGCCCATCACCGGGTCAAGGGCTGAACGACGGGTCGCTACCGCTCGACGCCTGCGCGTGCGATCGCCCGAGCCCTGGCCTGCGCCTCGAGCTCGTCGGGCAGCGGTTCGAGCTCGACGGTGGATCCGGTGCGGTGCTCGATGGCCCAGCCCAGCAACGTGTCGGCGATCCAGGGATTCTTCGGGAGCAGCGGGCCGTGCAGGTAGGTGCCGATCACCCGGTCCCTGACCGCGCCCTCGAACCCCGAGGTCCCGTCGTTGCCATGACCCGAGATCACCCGGCCGAGGGGCCGGCAGCCCACACCGAGGGTCGTGCGCCCGGCGTGGTTCTCGTAGCCGACAACGGTGTCGGTTCGGCCGTCGATCTCGGCGTCGATCACCAGGTCGCCGATCAGGCGCTCGGGCCCGGCCATCGTGGTGAGGTCGAGCACACCGGCGCCGGCGAGAGTCTCGCCGTCCACGCCGATGTAGGAGTGCCCGGCGAGCTGGATGCCGCCGCAGACGAACAACATCGCCGCACCGTCGTCGGCAGCAGCTCGCATGGCCGGCGCCTTGTTGTCGACGAGGTCGCCGGCGACGAGCGTCTGATCGCGATCCTGTCCGCCGCCGAGGTACCACAGCTCGTGGTCGGCGCTCGGCTCGTGACCGGGGCCCGACTCGGTGATCTCGAGCTGGTGGCCTCGCCACGCGAGCCGGCGGGCGAGGACAGCGATGTTGCCGCGGTCGGCGTAGAAGTTCATCTGGGCGGGGTAGAGATGGCACAGCCGAATCGTGGTCATCGGTCCTCCCAGAACTCCGCGGCCACGCCGCGGCGGGCCAGCTCGGAGCGCAGCTCGAGCATCGACGTGTAGGTCGGCAGGGCGTACAGCGACCCGCCGGCCGGCACGGTCGCCACGGCGTGATCGAGCGCGGCAGCGACGGCGGGGATCACGGTGAGCAGGTCCTCGTCGATCCCGCCGTAGCGGAACCGGAGTGCCAGGTCGTAGGCCCGGTCGCCGGACACGGTGAGCGATGCGATGTGATCGAACGCCAGCTCGTAGTCGACATCCCAGATCCACGAGACGTCGCGACCGTCGGCGGTCCGGTCGTTGAGCTGGATGAGCAGGTGCACCGGCTCGGGGTCGAGCAGGAGAGTGCGCAGGTTCTCGTTCACCCCGGCCGGGTTCTTCGCCAACAACAGGGTGAGCGTCCGGCCGTCGAGCTCGACCCGTTCGGCCCGCCCGAAGGCTGCTTCGGTCGCGGTGAGCGCCGGGCCGATGGTGTCGGGATCGATGTCGAGCGCGAGCGCGGCGGCGGTGGCCGCGACGACGTTGTAGGCGTTGTGCACGCCGGGCAACGAGACAGTCGTGGTGATGGGTCCCGACGCGGTC
>Ga0224508_10005467_pt1 | contig 10157 bp, 15 predicted proteins | sample SF_Jan12_sed_USG_4_FD_170157 | JGI IMG/M metagenome (GOLD analysis project Ga0224508, IMG submission 170157) | Sediment microbial communities from San Francisco Bay, California, United States - SF_Jan12_sed_USGS_21 | ecosystem: Environmental > Aquatic > Marine > Sediment | place: USA... | reverse complement strand
ATTTAGCACTGTGAAATTGTATAACACTTCATAGAGGGCAATGATTGAAAATCCTAATAACATTAACTGAAGTAATGCCATCTTTGCACCAACAATTTTATTTCCAGCAGTTCTTCTCCAACCAATTCTACAAACACAATACCATCCAATTATTGTAGAAAAAAATATCCAAGTTGAAACTCTTGCAAAATTTTCAAAAGGAATAGTTGTGTTATGAATTGCTTCTCCCATAACATAAGTTCCATCTTCTAACCATTCCATCATGGTTACATACACTCCAAAAACTAGTGATGCTGCCATAATGAATCCACAAATATAAAAAATATACAGATAAACTTTGTAGCCTGTATCTGTTTTTTCAAGATGATGTGGTTTCATAATGCCGTTTGCCAAATTTTGAAATATAAAAATTCATGTTTATTCGACGAGATTTATAGACTAGTTATATAAACAGAATCACTATTGAAAATTGCAATTAACATCCCTGTAATAGATAAAGAAGAGATCTCTGCAGTTACTTCTATTCTTAGAAATGGTGTCTTAACCTCATCTGCTAACCGAGGAGGGAAACATGTTCAAGCTTTTGAAAAATCAATTGCTTCTTTTGTAAAATCAAAATATGCCATTGCAGTAAATTCTGGTACTGCTGCCCTACAGGCTGCTCTTTATGCATTGGATATCAAAAAAGACGATGAAATTCTAGTTCCATCATTTACTTTTGTTGCCACAGCAAATGCAGTCGTTTCAACTGGGGCAAAACCTGTTTTTGTTGACATCCTAAAAGATAACTATACAATAGATCCAGACGATCTACAAAAAAAGATTACAAAAAAAACTCGTGCTATTATCCCTGTACATCTTTATGGAAATGTAGCCCAAATAGAAAAACTCTCTGAAATTGCTAAAAAACATAATCTTTCTATTATAGAAGATGCTGCACAATCTTTAGGTTCTACCTATAAAGGAAAACATACTGGTACTTTCTTTGAAATGGGATGTTATAGTATGTATCCTGCAAAAATAATGACCTCTGGAGAAGGTGGTTTTGTTGTAACTAACAACAAAAAACTCAGGGATAAATTATTGATGATAAGAAACCATGGAATGATTCATGGGTGTGATACTAGAATTTTTGGCCTAAACTTGCGATTACCTGAAATTAATGCTGCCATTGCAACTATTCAAATTAAAAAACTTCCTAACTTTCTAAAATCTAGGAAAAAAAATGCAAAACTTTTATCAAAATTAATTTCTGATCTTAATGTTGTACTTCCTTATCAGCGAAAAAATGAAAATGTCAACTGGTACCTTTATACAATTGCAACTGAAAAACGTGATAAACTTTTGAAGAAACTTAACGAAAAAGGAATTGGTGCAGCATCTTACTATCCTACACCAGTTCATAAAACTCCATTTTACAAACTTAAAACTAAACTGCCTGTTACTGATTGGGCTGCTTCACATGTAATTTCTTTACCGATTCATCCAAAAGTAACCCAAAAAAATATTGAATTTATTGCTAAAACTATGCGTGATGTATTGTGAATGCTCTAGGCGAGACAATTGGAGAATTCTGTAAGATTATCTTACCTATTCCTGAGGAGTACTATCGTGGAAATCCCAATTCATCAATAGCAGTTTGTACACTTTCAAGTATAGATTTACTTAAAAAGTTCGCAAATTCTGAAATTCTAAACCACATTTCAATTGTTGGAAGATTACTTTCTGAAAATAAGGGAATTAATTCAATAATTGAATATGTGAATAAAAATCAAAAAATTACTAGCATCATAGTTTGTGGAAAAGAAGTTTGGGGTCACAAAGCTGGTCATTCATTATTTGAATTACACAAAAATGGAGTTGATAAAAATAACAGAATAATTAATTCAACTAGCCCAGATCCATATCTTACAATTTCTAAATCTAAGATAAACTATTTTCAAAATAACATAACTCTTGTAAATTTAATTAATGAAACCGATTATGAAACAATTTTGGATAAAATCAAAATTTCCTAGTATCCTTTTCTCTGTCTTTCTCGATTAATTTCATTTTTCTTTTTGTATTCGTCTACAATATCATCTGGTGTAAGATTTAGCTCAAGTGATGCCTGAACAACAAAATGCCAAATGTCAATCAACTCCTCTCTTGCTTCATCTTCATTAAACTTAGTTGGTGTCTTCCACCATTTCCAATTTGTAGTTCTTTGTAACTCTACTGCTTCATGCATAATTGCAGTACTTAAAGCAGAAACTCTTCCTTCAGAATCTTTTGGATATCTGTCTAGTTGCATCATATCTGATAGACCTTTTTGAAGTTTGAATATTGTATCTAATCGGTCTCCAATTTTTTCAGACATTTCTTGTGATAACGATAAATTAATTTGAGAAATAATCAAACTTAAGTCTTTTTAGAATCTAATCATTTTTTCATACATCTTAACTCGTTTAGCAATATCTCCATTTTTGATCTTTAACAATCCATTCAAACCATATCTTTCAACTGCAAAGGATCCTAAGACATTTCCATAAACCACTGCTTTTTTAATCTCAGATTGGCTAGTTGATTTTTTACTTGCTAAATATCCAATCATCGCTCCTGCAAAAGAGTCTCCTGCTCCTGTAGGATCCACTACATCTTCTAAAGAAAATCCAGCTGTTGGGAAAATAATATCATCATAAAACATCAAAGATCCATGTTCACCTTTCTTGATAATGACATATTTTGCCCCCCATCGCATCATTTTTTTGGCACATTTAATCAAGTTGAATTCTTTTGTAAGGAGTTTTGCCTCTTCATCATTTATTACAACTGCATCTACAGTTTTTATCATCTTAATTACTGCTTCACGTTTAGTAGATATCCAAAAATCTATGGTATCACACATAGAAAATTTCACTTTATCAAATTCTTTGATTAGTGAAATATTCTGTTTGGGATCATTATTTGCAAGGTAAACAAATTGGGATTTTCTATAAGCCTCAGGAACGGTTGCTTTAAAATCGGCAAGTACGTTTAATTCAGTTTTCAAAGTTGATCTAGTACTTAGCGTATTATCATAACTTCCATCATAATGAAATGTCTTACCTTCTTTGATAGTTAACCCTTGCAAATCAAGATATTTGGATAAAATCCTATGATGCTGTTCTGGAAAATCTTTACCAACCACCGCAATTAATCCAGTATTTACAAAATTGCTTGCTGAGATTGCTGCAAAAGTTGCTGCACCTCCTAGAACATTCTTTAATATTTTTTTTGGAGTCCTAATTGTATCTAATGCAGTAGAACCAAAAACGGTAAGCATTTGCGAAGAAATTAATTTTGATGTATAAATTCTCTTGCTTGTTCCTCGGTTGGATAGTAAATAAATGGAACATCAATTGATGTAAAGAATACATCATATTTTGTTACTCCATTAATTTTTACAGATTGAGATTCTCCATCAATACTAGAATCTGTATGAAAAGTACCTTTGACAAAACTACTATCTAATGGTTGTAATGTGAATGGTTCCAACTGACCTTTACCCACCATTTTATCATTAGTAATTACAAAGAATTCAGTCTTGCCTGCAGTCAGTATTAATAATGAAGGATTTTCAAATTGTAATTCTACATTATAGTTTGAACCTTTTTCATTTTCATTTAATAATTCGCTCTGAGTAATGCTTACTTCTATTTGTGATGCAGATGCATACTGTGAATATCCAAAAATACTCATGCCTAGTATAAAGAGAACAATTAGACCACCTTTTTTGGATAACTTCATGGCTAATTCTTGCAAAATTACATTTTAACCCAAAAGGAAAAAAATCCCAATAAATTGTGTAAAAGTTTTGATCTAATCTTAAAGCTCCTTAGAGCTAACAGAATAAATCAAAATTAGATGATTATTTCTTATTGGCTAGAATTAAACTCAAGATTGGTGAAAATGAAATTGAAGTCGACTCTAGAGATTTCTATGTTGATAACCAAACACTAGGCGAAATCATAGATAATTTATCACATCATTTACCCGAAAATCAAGCAAAAATTGTGTATGAAACTGAGTCTGCTGCAAAATCAACTGAAGCCGAACATCCAGATCCATATGGTTTGAAATACTTGGATGATGCTGAAGTATATGAACCAGAATTTAATGAACCAAAATACATTACTTCTTATGAAATTAAATCAAAATTACGAATTTTAGAAACAAGTAGATTCTTTGATTCACCAAGAACAGTCACTGAAACTGTTCAACAACTTAGAGAGTATGGTTGGGCTACAAGTTCATTAGATGTATCAAAAGCTTTAGCAAAAATGGCATCAAACAAAGAAATTATGAAAAATTCTCATGAGAATCGAACTCATTATTTTGTTGAAGAACCATTAATAGCTACCTAGCAGAATAATTACATTTTTTACAATTAGAAAAAGTTTCTCCATCTAAATGATCAAAATGTGTGTTGCACTGATTACATGTATGATGCATATCGAAAAATCCATCCTTCTCAACTTTTCCAATTTTATTTGATTCAAGATCTGTACTCTTACATTTTATACAATGACAACCACACTCAATTTTCATAATTTTTCTCCGATAATGTATGTATAGTTGCAATACTTATACAAATCATTGGAAAAGAAAAGAGTCATCCCATTAGAAATCGATGATCATTTCAAGCTTTATGGAAAGGAACCATGGGAAGTGGATTATGGTGAAAAATGCCCAGTTTGTAATGTTAGAATTGATGAATATGGTTTCTGTTCATGTGGTTCTAGCGGAGATTAAATTTTCTTATTAATGGCACAACAAGAATAATCAAAAATCCTACTGCCAATGGAGCAATTATTGGAAATTCAGGCACTACCGTAGTTCCTATAATTGTAATTTCTCCTGGAGTTTCAGGCTTCATATTAAGCCAAACATGAGTTCCATTATTGATGTATTCGTGAAAAAAAATCTTTTCCTCATCAAGAAATACCATATATGGCTCCCATAATAATTCTAGAGGAATTATGGCAGTAACAAATTGATTATCATCACTTATTTTAAAGCTAATTTTTTTTGCTTGTTGATTAAAATCAAAACTTTCTATATCTGCAAAAGTTCTAATCTCTACAAGAAATTCTTTACCTTCCCAATTTACTTGTTTGTTCTTTTTTGGTTCATTAATTGAATATTCTAAAATCATTTGGCAACCATGACAAGCAAATCCTCTCTTATCACCCATGTATACTGGTCTATCGTTTACAAAAATCAAATCAAGTTTTTCAGGAATGACAAAAATCGTTGTTTCTAAATATAAGAAATCTAAAGTCCAAACATTGTCTTTTAGCAAAAGTGCATCTTCTAAATCATATTCTACAACAGAATCATTTTCTGATGGTAAAATCACCACTGCATCATTTTCATCAATTACTGTTACAAATTGTTCTTTACCTTCTTCATCAGTGATAGTTAAATTTTGAATAGTTCCATCAATCAGATCTACTTGCTTTGGGGAGTTAGAAGAACTCACAATATGTTTAACATGAATATCTCCTGTATCACTAATTACCACTTCTACTGATTTTTGTCTTGCTTTTTCTTCAATATTGATTTCTTGAGCACTTGCTGAAGGAATAACTAGAATTAATGAAATTATGATAAAAATAGCAAAAATTTTCATCTATTCCACAGTTACATGAAGCATTTGTGCTTTTTCTAAAGGACAATCATTGCCGTCTCTTTCAAGATTCACAATTCTGTCTGCAACATCCATGCCTTCAGTCACTTCACCAAATACGGTATACTGTCTATCAAGAAATGTACTATCAGCTGTTACTATGAAAAATTGTGAACCTGCACTATCTGGATCTTGTGCTCTAGCCATAGAAACTATGCCTCGTAAATGAGATCTTGAACTAAATTCAGCCTTGATGTTATATCCGGGACCTCCCGTTCCCCATGAACCTTTGTTATCAGTTTTTGTATTCGGATCACCCCCCTGAATCATGAATCCGGGAATAACTCTGTGGAAAAGAGTATCATCATAGAATCCTTCTTTGGATAATTTTTCAAAATTTCTAACTGTTTCAGGTGCTAATTCGGGTAGAAGTTTAAATGAAATTTTTCCAAAATTAGTTTCAATATTTACTACAGTCATCAAAATTTCTCTCTCTTCTTATCATAAGAGTCTTTTGAGAATATCATTTGAAAATTCTTATAGATATTTGAACTATGTTGAAAAATTTATAATTATCAATACGTTTTTCGTTGATATATTTTATTTTTGACGACTTAAATTTTTATTTTTTTTAAAATAAAATCTAAAATTATTGGAAACGATATTTTAGAAATTTAAAAAGTTATAGTCTTATATAGAACAACTAAAGCTTAGAATTCGTTGAATCGTACAAACCAAAGCACGATAATTAAGGAAGCAATTAATTCTTATCTTGACAAAGGGGTTACTGACAAACAGGATATCTATACCAAAGTTGTTGATGAACTTGGTGTTCCAAGACCAACAGTAAGAAGAGTTGCAAAAGATCTGAGAACAGAACTGCTACAAAAGATCCAAATTTTACAGTCAGATATGCCTAAAGCAACTACTACCGCTGAAGAAAACGAATAAACTCGACTTCTTTTTCTTTTCAATTATATCCTTCTGTGATTTTTAGCATTACTGTTATAAACAATGATTTTTTCAAATAATTATGGGATATCTGGGAAATCACCTAGCCACAATAGTAACCGGAATTTTTGCGGCAATACTGACCGGACTTTGGCCATACTTTGTTGATTTTGCACCAATACTAAATTTTGTTTTTATTATGGCAGTTCCAATAACATGGTTTCTCACATTGATGTGTTGGTTATCTCAGAGAAGTACGGATTATATGCATAAACATGGATCGGCTCATGCTTATAGCGAAAAAAAAAGCTTGAGTAATACACAAACCATTCAGACTATAACTACAACTAACCAAGTTAATCTTTCAGAAATAAAACATATTCAAAATGAATTATCTTTTGAACTAAACGATCTAAAAGAATCCATGAAACTAAAAGATAGTGAAATTGAAAGACTAAATCAAGAAATTTCTAACCTGCAAACTCTTGTTCAAATTGAATCACTAAAAACTGAATTGGCTAATCTGAAAATGTTAGCCTCTAAAAGAAAAACTAAGTGAATAATCCTAATCCTTACAATGACAACATATTATACCATGATTATTCTTACAACTAGGACAACTTACAGCACCACCATAATGACATTTACATGAACACAATTCAGTTGGATCTTTTTTCAAACTTACTAGTATAACTTCTACATCATGTAAATATTTGACTTTTGCAGTTTGAGCATAAATGAATTGTAACAAATTTTTTATTATAACTATGAGTTATTCTATAATGATATCTAAAAATCTAATCTTTTCAAGTATTATTGTAGCTAGTTTATTAATCACTGAATTTTCTAATACAAATTTATTTGCAGAACTAATAGATTATCAAACTAAAATTATTCCAATTTGTAATTCTATAGGAATTGAAAAATCTATCATTCAAATGAATATATGCAGATAGTTAATTTCCATGGGAATTTGTTGAGGGAACAATTCAAAATCATGTTTCTGATTATCCTGCTATGGTACAGATTTTTGATAATGATGAATATGTTACAAGAAACAGTGACGGGACAGTACTTTGCTCAAACTCTTGTAAATGCAGATGGTTCTTATGAATACAAATTTTGAATACTAAATTCTAACAAAGATCAAACTAAACATTTTTGATGGTAACTATACTGTCAAAATCTTCATAACATATCTACACCCTAATCTTGACACAATTTAGAAGCAATTTCCAAAGTTTCATCTACCATCTCTTTTAGTCTATTTTGTGCATCTACATCTGAAACAGAACTATCAGAAATTGCATCTGTGGTTAGAAACACAGCCTTGGGATTTGTTATTACTCTAAAGTATGATAATAGTTGTGTGATTAATGTCTGGACATCAATAAAACCAATATTTCCAGAAGCTAAAATTGCTATTCCAGCTATCTTTCCTGAAGTTTTTTTGTAATTGATATATTCAAACAAATTTTTTAATGCTGAACTAAAAAATGAATTGTAGATAGGTGTTCCTACTAACCATACATCTGCATCCATTATGTCGTTTGATGCTGTCTTTGTAGCTTCATTGTATTCTTCTTCAGGTCCTCTATAGCATTCAACTTGACCATCTGAAAGATTGATTAATTTTGTATCTTGGTTTTTTGATTTAGCATAATCATAAACATATTTCATCATAACTTGTGTATTGGCATTTTTTCTTGGACTTCCAGAAATAACTACAACTTTCATATCTCTAGCCATCTGTCTCTGTATTTAAATTTCCATGACTTTTAAAATTCAACGGGCTTGGAGGGCTTCGATCCCTCGACCTGTAACTTAGGAGGTTACCACGCTATCCATATTTCGCGTCAAATGACTCTGCGCCACAAGCCCAGCAAAAAAAACATTCTTAATTATTTAAGCATAGTCAAGATTATCTTTGATCATTTCTTGAATACTATTCCAATTTTTATTTTCTACGTCATTCCATTTTTCAAAATACACCACATCTTTTAGATCAAGTCTTGGTAACCAACCTACAGTTTCAAGATCTGGTTTTTCTTCAAATTCATTAACATACCCTAAACACAAGTATGCAACAGGAATTACATGTTCTGGTAATTCCAAAGTTTCTTTTAGAATCTCCTTTGATAAAATACTCACCCATCCAAGACCTATTCCTTCTGTTCTTGCTGATAACCATAAATTCTGGACTGCGCAACATACACTGTATAATCCTGCTTCAGGCATACTTGATCTGCCAATTACAAATGGACCAAATTTTGTAGGATCATATGTTACACACAAATTTACTGGAGATTCTAAAATCCCTTCTAGTTTGAATGAAATATATTTTGATCTCTTTGGTTCTTCAACTAATTGAGACGAACGATTTTTTTCTTCCTCAAAAGATTCTTTGATCTTCTTTTTTGTTTTAATATCTTTTATCAAGATAAAATTCCATGGTTGAGAAAATCCTACAGATGGAGCATGATGTGCAGCATGAAGAATTTTTGATAAAATATCGTCTTCTATAGCTTTTGAGGTAAAATGAGATCTTACGTCTCTTCTTGAATAAATTGCCTTATAGAATCCTCTTTTTTCCTCTTCAGTGAAATCCCCTATCAACTATTTCGTGCCTTCTTTCTTTTTATTCATTCTTTCTTTTGTTAAACGTTAATAATGCCAGCACTTAATCTTGTACTTCAATGGGCCGGTAGTCTAGCTGGTTAGGATACCGCCTCGACACGGCGGTGATCGTGAGTTCAAATCTCACTCGGCCCACTTTTTAATTAAAAACCAGTTTTGAATTCTTTGTCAATAGTAGTCCATGAAGTTTGGGTAGTAAGCATTCCTTCTGCTGTAAAACTATTGATTCTGTTATCTATCATTGCCTCATAAATCTCTGAATTTACTTCAGACTTGTTAAGAACAAATGTGCTCTTCAAAGGAACTTCCGCACCTGAATAAAATACTGCTCTTCCAGGCATTGAAATATCTACTGTAGAATACTGTCCTGAACCTAACAATACTTCATCAGTATAAAGCTGGTAACCAATTACTGAAACTGTAAATGTTTTATCACTTGGATTTTTTACAAGAAAAGTGATATCAAATTTTGCTTGATCATTTATTGTATTGACATCTTTTAGTTCTACACTTGTTAATTCAATTTCTGCCTGCTCAAGATGTACTGTATCCAAACTAGCATAGTAAACAATTCCTCCCATCATCGCTAGAACTCCAGCTAACGCAGCATAAACTGTCATTTTACTTTGGAGTGCCATTTCAATGTATCAGACTGTGTACAATTAAAAAAGGTTGTTAAGATCCAAATACATAATATTTGATTTAAAATATCAGATTCTATGACTGCATTAGAGCAAGCAATTATTACTTGGATTCATCTTGTTTCAGCTGCAATTTGGGTAGGCGGTTCACTTTTCATTGGTATTGTATTTTCTCCACTTTTAAAAACAATGACTAATTCCCTTGAAGAAAGAATGCAAATAATGATACGTGTTGGAAGACGATTTAACAAAATTGCTGTTCCGTCATTGATTATTCT
>Ga0224508_10005466_pt1 | contig 10157 bp, 9 predicted proteins | sample SF_Jan12_sed_USG_4_FD_170157 | JGI IMG/M metagenome (GOLD analysis project Ga0224508, IMG submission 170157) | Sediment microbial communities from San Francisco Bay, California, United States - SF_Jan12_sed_USGS_21 | ecosystem: Environmental > Aquatic > Marine > Sediment | place: USA: California... | reverse complement strand
CTTTTTATTTCAAAGAACCTTTCCAATATTCTCAAACTGTAACTCCCATTACCATATCCTATTTTACTGACAGAAATGAAAGCTATCAATACAAGTTACAGACATACCCAATGAAATTAAAAGAGAACGACTCAGTGTTGATCTTGCAAGAGTTAACAGATAGTTTTAGATCTCAGAAATTTCTTGTGGCCATATATGATGAATCTTATAATTTGATCAAGGAGGTTGAGACATATAACGTACCGTACATGACAAAACAAAATACTGTCAATGGGTTTGTTTCTGTAATACTATCTGGAGATCAATTACATAATATCGAAGTGTATTCAGAAGAAGGGGATTTAATTTACGCATCATCAAAGTTCTTGGATACAAATAGTGTAGCTATAGATGATCTATATCAAAAGTGGAGAGAATATAATTGAGAATATCTGCTTTGCTATTATCATCATCATTATTGGTGATCGTAATGATTTCACTAGTTATTTCAACGAATGCCGGAAATGCTTATGGCAGTATAACTGCTAGTGAAAATTTTTGTGGGCAATTTCCAACACATCCTGAATGTACCGGATGGAGAAAGATTCCCATTACGGATAATTTTTGGTTTTGTGAATATGTAGATCTACCATCAGTATGTAAGAATCCACCAAATCCTCAAAAAGAGATTTTTCCATTAGAAGCAGACTATTGTTGCCGAATTTACGAAGATAATGATGAGACATTGAAGGACTTGTCTTTGCTGTATTATGATGTTATTTTTGAGGATACAACCAAAAAAGGAAGAGATTTGCCAGAAATATATCCAATTAACGAATTAGTAGTATGGACTGACAGGGATCATTACAAGTTTGGAGACAGAGTTAATGTGTATGGTAAATTTGATTTTGGGGATCCAGTTATTAAAAAAGCAAACAAGTCAGTGGACATACTATTTAATGGAAATAAAGTAGTACCAAACTTGGCTGTAGAACCAAATGGATGGTTTTCAGGATATTTCCACATATCAGATCCTCGTTTTTATTATTCTGGAATAAGCAGAATTGACGTCACATATTTTCATTCTCCAACATCATATGATCCAGACATACGTGCAATAGCCTCATACAAATTTACTACAGGGGGAGTTCAGGAACCAAAAGATCCATTCTCAATTAAAATCAGTTTGGATGGAGAGCATGATACACATCAAAGAATATCATATAATATTGAGCCCAAGAATGCCTTATCGCTACACCAAAAAAATACCATTGTACCAAGGCTGACAAATCCTGACGGAGTTGTTTTCGCATTGCCCGATATTTCAATGAGTAATTTGGAGCATCATATTAATAAAATTTCTAATTTTCAGACTGGAGTTTATACTATTACAATGACATTAGGTGACTTCAACATCAGTGAAACCTTTGAGAAGAAAAATAAAAAATAAACCAATACTGCTGTTTGTTTATTGATGTTTGGGAGTATCCATAAAGAACATCATCATGAAAAAATAGTACAAATAACATTTAGTCGTTTATTGCCTCTACTAATACTTCGCATGTAATTTCATCATTAGTCATGTGATGTTTTGCAATAGAATTTTCCTTAAATTTTTTATCTACATGGGTGATTCTGTATTTTAAACCATTCAAAAGAATTATTTGGTTTTCAAGTTTGCCTGTTGATAGGCTATCTGCTTTGTTTTCAACTACTTGAATCTCATTTACGGATCTAATATTTGCCAAAGGTTTTCTTTTTGGGTTTTTATCCCAAAAATCATAAAATATAATTCTAGACATGTATCTCAATTCTTTATTAGTTTTATAAAATTTCAAGTTTTGCTATACTATTAGAAATAATCATACTTTTGTCACATATTTGTGGTTTAAATACGGTTTTCTAACATATGCTCTTCATTTTTTTGTAAGCAAAATATCCTAATTTTTTAACCCTTGAAATTATTTTCATGTTATAATCAGATCATCCATGCCTCATACTAGTTTATTGTAGAGGAAAGCTCCAAACATCTTAACTGGAATCCAAAGATGTCTTTGTAGAACTTGCAGTAACTTTTATTCTACTTCTATGTATGTGACAATTCTATTTTTAATATTTAAAATTCATTTATTCTTCTCTTTTTATGGCTCCACCTCATTCTAATCAATTCTACTTTAACTATCCAGTAAAAGTGCAAGAGTAGAGATGCTCAAAAAAGGCGGAAACGCAATTGACGCGGCATGCACTACTGCAATTGCACTTGGTCATGTTCTAGTTGACATCAAGCCTGCAATTCAGCCCTATCTTGACTTGTGTGAGGAAGATGAGAATGATATTACTGAAAAGAAGAATCTGGACGTAGATGTAATCTCTGCCAATCATAACTATACACTTGATAGTATGACTAGTGACAATGTTGCAGATATAATCAATGATGTAACAGTTGTAAAATTATTAGAACAGCTTTATGATGTGCTACAAAATTTACAGTTAATGTTGCAAAGGGTACCAGACCAATACAAGACAAAATGGCACTCTGACGGCATGGATGAGCTGTACATCAAAACTAGTGTAACAGAAAAGATTCTTAAAAAATATGGAGTAGATGTTTTGCAACAAGAACAATCAACAAATGACAGCTTGGATATGATGGGTTCAAAATCTACTGATAACTTTAGAAAAGATCTGCCAATTTTGAATACTATAAAACAATGCCAGGAGATCATACAAAAAGCTAAAGGAGTGCAAAATTATAGCATTCGCAGTTTCGTATCTGAATCATGTGAATTTGTACAAGATACAATAAACAAATTTGCTTCTCTTGGAATTGACATTAACATGGAATCTTATCTATGGGATGAAAGTTCACGTTCTTTTTTTGTGGAATTGTTTAATTGTGGGAACTATGATGTAGACATTTCTGAGGTTTGGTGCGATGGACAGAAATGTCTCATGCATGCATGGTATGCCGAATCCAGTAATTTTCATCTTCCAGTTAATCAGGCAAACAAGATACAGTTCAGACCATGCAGATCAGCTAATGATACCTTAGAACACAAGATAATTGTCAAAACACCATACAAGGAATTTCATTTGTGATAAAAGGCAAAAAGTATCTAAATTGATTTTGCAATTATTTCAGATTGTCTAGATATTCTAAAATCTCTTGTTTCATTGCAGGATTCAAGCTAACTTCTAATCCATACCCTGTAGGTTTTGATAAAATCAAGTTGTGCTTTATCAGCTCATGCCCTTGCTTGTCTACTCTTTTAGAGCCCTGCTTTCCAGTATCTCACTGAGTAAATCCTTTTTTGAGGTTCTCAAATGATGTGTGGCTTGCACCCCACTTTCCATGTCTGTGCAGTTTTAGAATGATTCTTGACTTTATCTGGTCGTCGCTGAGCATTAGTACACTTATGATACCTTTGTAAGGCCAACTTTAAATATTTTTTAGATGTATGGTACCTATGAGAAAAGAAGACAGGTCACTGCTGATACAATACATGGGGGATACTCCAAAGCTGAGAATAATAGACTTTTTTCTTGACAATATAGGCAGTGACTATTCCAAAAAGGAGATCATAGAGTTTACTGGAATATCAAAGACTACATTTTACAAGGTATGGGATGAACTAATGCAGTTTGAGATTCTGACTCCAACACGAAGGTATGGCAAGGCGCAGCTGTACACACTAAACAAAGACAGTACAATAATTCAAAAGTTCAAAAATTTGGATGATGAGCTTGCACGACAAATAATGGAAAAATCAATCAAGAAAGAAGAGCCAATAGCTGTCACAAAATAGAATCAAGGTATTTTGAGACATTAAGGGTTCAAATTTGACTAGGAGCACAACATGAATGGAGATGTAGTTAGGGTTGTTGTTTTTGTACCCACGTGGAAAAATGATGATTCAAAAAAATGTAATTTTTGAATAATTATGTAATTATATTACAAATCCATAAAATAAGATTTCCTTAAAGTGAAATTAAAAAATCATAACAGGCTTTGGTTTATTGTCTTGCCTAAAAAAGAGGCCAATTATAAAAGCAACGTAAAGAATCTGGGGTTTGTCAGCATGTTTACTGACATTTCTTCTGAGATGATATTTGGTATACTGCCTGTGTTCATGATAGATGAGCTTGGACTAGGAAAGGGAATATTTGGATTCATCGAAGGCCTTGGAGAATCAGTAGGGTATGGCTCTAGAACATTTTCTGGAGCACTGTCTGACAAATTGGGAAGAAGAAAACAGTTGGTGTTTTTGGGATATTTTCTATCTACTGTAGCAAAGCCACTGTTTGCCATATCTACTGCATGGCAGCATGTCTTGACTGTAAGAATCTCAGATAGGTTGGGAAAGGGAATAAGGAATTCACCTCGTGATGCATTGCTTAGTGATTCTGTAAAGGAAACTCAAGTAGGACGAGCATTTGGATTGCATAGGAGTCTGGATTCTGTTGGAGCCGTGGTTGGTCCGTTAATTGCGTTTTTGTTGATTCCACTCTTGGAAATACGGGAGATATTTTGGATATCGCTCATACCGGCAATCGTTGCGCTTGTGATAATTCTGTTCTTTGTCAAAGAAAAGAGGATCATACCGAGAGATGCAACCGTACTTTCAAACTTTAGAGAAGTGTTGCGTGGACGATTTCTGCTATTCATGATAGTCTTTACTGTATTTTCTCTTGGTGCATTCAATTTTTCATTCATACTTTTAGAGGGAATGGATGCAGGATTGGCAACAGCTTTGATTCCAATTGTTTATGTAGTGATAAACATAGCACATGCTATTTCTGGATATCCCGCAGGAATATTGTCCGACAGAATTGGACCTCAAAGAGTTCTTTTGATTGGATTTGGATTGTTCTTCGCAGTAGCGTTATTGGGATTTTCTAGTGCTGATACATGGTATGTGGCAATTGCAATGGCCTCAATATTTGGAATATATCTTGGAGTATCTATTACCAGCCAGAAGACAATCGTGTCAAAATTAGCATCAGAGAATCTACGAGGTACCGCATTTGGGATATACTATCTGTTCATTGGAGTGTCGTTTTTGATTGCAAATACTGTCTTTGGAGTATTGTTGGAGAATTTTGGAACACAGCAAGCATACGGATACAGCATGGGGATGTGCGGTGTCGCAATTTTCATGTTACTGGTTGTTTCAAGACAGAAACTATCAAAGGCATAAGAACAATCTTAGCAATTACATTCTTTGCCTTTATTCGGGTTGCAAATTTTACAATCTAGCAGACACTTGTCTTTGGAACAGTAACCACAGAACTGTTTATTCATTAACATCTATACTCTATGACTTTGTTGTAGATGAGTTTTTCCCCGATTTGTCAGAAAATCAAATATCAATCATCAAGTGATTACTTGTATAGTTCAGTTTCAGGATGAAAGGCAACCCATTCAAACCAGAATCCTGGATCATATGTTATCCTCTTCAGTTTAGAATCTTTCATCGCTCCAGACATTGCAACTCCCTCAATATTCCATACACTGCCAGTCTGAATGTCAGTTATCTTGTCTTCCTTTATCTCAAATTCAAGTGTTTTTCTATTCATGTTACTATCAAATGCTCTAGCCATGTGTGGAAAAGTAGAGACAATCACTAAATCTTGATCTCCTATCTTGTCATTTACTACTCTCTGTGATTCCACATCAGACAGTCTATATGCCTTGTAGATGCCATCATTCTCAAAACCAAGTATTATCTCCTTTTCTGGTATCCTGTCATCTCTGTTGTCTACTGGAAACAATACCCTTGGATCCTTATAGTCAGAATAGGGATCAGAGCTATATGGTCTGATGTGTCCAGTCTCAGTGGTAAGAATCAGAGTGTCAGGATAAAGTGCATGCCAATCCTCCCAACGAATCACGTCAAATGGAATCTTATCAAGTTCTCTTCCCGTCAATTCCCCTTTGATGGCAAGCCCTAAAGCTTGACTCCAGTAAGAACCAGTCAGTCTGTCATACATCACAAGATTACTGTTGTACAGTTTTCCAGATGTTCCAAACTCTACTGCTTTGCCATCAATTGTTCTCTCAAAGACCTGGTTGGTAAAACATAGTGGACAGTATGTGACTGCTACTGGAACATCTCCAAAGTAGTCATTGACAATCTCATGCCAAGTCATTATGAACAACGGATATGCCTTGATTTTACCCTGATAGTTTACTCCAATTACCAAGTCATCGTCTGAGACAAAGTTTGCTTCCGATGCCTTGACAAACTTTGGTTCATCAATGGGTGGTATTCCATCTGGTGGAGGACCGCCACTTCTGATTTTATCCAGTGGGACGATATGCTTTTCACCCTTTGTAACCTTGATTTCATATTTTGGTTGATTTGATTGCAAAACATCTTTGAAAATGCCAGAACTAAGATCAATTATTTGCTTCTTGTCTAGATATTTCAAGAATTGTTCTATCTCATTATTGGTAAGCAATTCCTCTTCATGCCACAAGATTATTTTCTCTATCCATTTTGGCATACTGTTTGACTCCGCATTGACTTGTGTTGACATGGCAGCAGACAAGCTAAAAATCACTAAAAAGACAAATGTAATTTTTAGTATGGTCACAATTACAAAAATCTGTAAAAATAAGATAAAGCCTTTTTTCCAAATGCATTGTAATTGTGAGTCCTGAAAAGATGTGTATAGTTAACATTTTAAAAATTTAGAAATAATCAAACAATAATTATACAAATATGCTTGTAAGATACATCACTAACATTCCTACTGCTATCCCAGATATGATTGAGGCACTTGAGAGACGATTCTCATTTTCTTGTTGGAGCCATTTTATCAAAGTTAGTGTGACCTGAAAAATAGCACCTGTCCCAATTGACAAAAAGATAACTGCAGAAAATGGAGAGTACATGAATCCGCCAAGTCATGCACCAAAAATCGCAGGAGCACCAGCAATCATGCCCATCGCCACAAGTTTTCTAATCATTGGTTTTCCTCTGGCCATGGGGGAGGCAATTGCAAGACCTTCAGTGGTGTTGTGTAATGCAAATCCCACAATAAGAAAAGTGCTTAGTGCCACTTGCCCAAGACCTACTGCAGCACCTATTGCCAGTCCTTCTCCAAAGTTGTGCAAACCAATGCCGATGGAAATCATCAGGGCTATTGCCACAGGTTTTGCATATGGGGAGTCTTTTACTCTATGAATTAGCTTTTCTTCAGTATAATACAAACCAAGAAAAGAAAGTATTGTAACTGTTGCCACCAGCAATACTCCATTGAAACTTCCTGCAAGACTTTCTTCAGATACCTCTAATGCTTCTTCTATGGAATCAATTCCCAAGAACAGCAACAATCCCGCAGTTAACGCAAGGAAAAAATGATACTTATTTTTACTCAACCTCTTGATAAATGGAAACCACATCAGTCCAATCATCACCGGAATTATTCCAACATAGGTTCCAATTATCGCAAAGAATCCTATCAATTCTGTAGTGTTAATACGGATTCAATTTTGCATCTTTTTTGTTCCCCATCAAGTAGCTGAATCTCTATAGGCTCAAATCTTAATTTTGAAATAATTATTGGAAAGGATGAAAAATAAAAAAGGCGTAACCCCGCTATATGCAGAACTGTTTAGAGATTACCTCTGTTCTCAGGGCATTATTTTGCCTGATTACCTTTTTTGTTCTGGGAGCTACGCAACTATGTCGAAAGCAACTATGCTTGTCAACATTACAAGTAGGACCTTTAATTATTTTAAATTTTTTAAACCGGTAAATTTTTTCTGGAGAATAATATTTTTTGGAAAATTTTGCCGATAATTTTTTCCTGTATTGAACTATAGATAATGTATACAAAATATTTTTAAATTATTTTGTGCATATGTTACCTTGGTGAAATCATATGTGGTTTGATGACCAATTCGAAAATACATTTCGAAGATTGTCTGGCCGTTTTTTTAATATGGACGACGTCTTTGATAACCCTCATGAAGATCTAGTTCGAACTTCTGGGCCTTACTTCCACGATTATGAAATGATCGTAGGTCCTGACGGAAGACCCCATCTAAGAGAGTGGAGAAATGCTGGACCTCCAAATACAATTGAAGAGTCTGGCTATGGGCAACTCTTAGTTGATGAAACTCTCAACGAAAAGGAGAAAATTCTCACACTCATTACTGAGATGCCTGGAATAGAAAAAGCAGACATCAAGGTAAATATCGAAAACAATACAGTTACTATTTCCGCGTTCTGCAGAAATAGAAAGTATAGAACAAATGTCCCGCTGAAATATACAGTGGATGAAAACTCTGTAAAGGCAAAGTACACAAATGGAATACTGGAGATATCATTTACTCTTACAGAAAAAAAACCAAAAGGTAAGAGAGTGACAGTGGAGTAAAAGAGGTTGAGGCAAATGAAAAAAGTTTCATCAAACCAACAACTAATCACTCATCTTGGGGAATCTTCAGAATCTTTTCTCTTAATTCTAAATTATCATTCCTATTTATTTTCATCTTAGGAATAACAAATCCAAATTCTTTCTTTTTCTCTATGATGAAATTGCCTAATTGTTGTAGATTTTCTTGGAGAATAATTTGATAAGAATAATTTTTCCCATTCTTGTAATTGTATCTAGCATTAAAGTTTGAATTGATTTTCTCAATGAATAATTTAGTAACATCTTCTCCTAATCTAGTGTGATAATTCTCAGTAATGATAAAATCTGATTTCTTGATCTTCTTTTCTTCAATTGAATAACAGAAATGTCAATGAGCTATCTGAACAATTCCTGAATTTTGTATACTAATGGTGTTCTGCTCTGACTAATCTCATGAAGGAATCCAATTAAAATAAATTATTTTGATTTTGTTCTTGCAAGCAAGACATCTTCTAGTATCTCCTTAAGAGAGCCGTAGCTACTCTCAAGCTTGTTTAGCCTGTCTTGCAAAGATACATTATCCCGTTCAATCTCGCCTACTTTTTTGTCGCTAATGACCATCTGCTGTTTTAGCTTGTCTTTGAGTTCAACTGTTTCAGATATTGTCAAGTATGGAATGGCCTTGGTGTATTCTGCCAAGAGATAATCCAAAGAAGGCTTGTAATAGTTTTCAGCATGACCCATTAGTTTTTCAACATCTATTGTCTTGCAGGCACGCTCTGCATTAGTCTTGAAGAACTTGCGAAATCCGTGAATCTGCTTGAATTCATGTATGCCAGAATCAGCTTCTCGTAGGTTGATTTTCTTCAAGAATTCGCCCATCATATTGGCTATGGTTTTTGATGCCAGTGGTTTTGCCATTTTTGGTTTTTTTCTCTTGTCTTTACGATATGTGTTATTATCCCAAGAATCTCTTATAACAGGCGATTTTGGAGTGATTTTCTCACCAACTGACTCTCTTGATCTTTTGTATTGCTCCAATGCAGAATAGCATTCTGGGGTGACAAAGGTGGTGTATTCTTCTCGTTCTCCTTTGTAGACTGTAAGCTTGGTAGCTACCATAGTTTTTTCTCCGTCATGTTTTTGGTAAAGTGGAAACAGATCACCCCAAGTCATTCCATCAAATGCTCCTACTCTAATTCCTGAGCTGCTACACATCAATATCACACATTTTGTTCTGGTATCAGCTAATTCCACCATAAGACGAATCTCTTCAATTGTAGGTGCCCTGTCACTGCCAGTCTTTTTTGCATGAGGAATAATTTTGGATATCTTTGACCAGTTTATCCCGTCTTCAATGTCATTCATCTCAAAAAAATGCTTTAGTGCAGCCCTTGTCTGCTGTAAAGTAGAACCACTGACTTTAGACTTTCTTTCTTCAATGTAATCAATAATTATGTGTTGAACTTTTTTTGGATTCTTTTTTGCTTGTTGAAGTAACTTGTCAGCTGTTATGTTATTGTGAAATTCCAAAAACTGTACAAGCTTTTTGCAGTATGATTCTTTAGTGGATTCAGAATGAAATCCCTTTAGGAAATTCTTGACTGACCTGGAGTTGATGTTTTCTTGAATCTCTTTTGGAATCATTAGGGAACAATATTGCTATACATGTCGAAATATTAAATATTTCCACCCTATTTGTAGTGCGGGAGGTGGGATTTGAACCCACGAACTCCTAGAAGATAAGGATCTGAACCTTACGCCGTTGACCAGGCTGGGCGACTCCCGCATGATAAATTTTTGAAATCTAG
>Ga0224508_10005465_pt1 | contig 10158 bp, 10 predicted proteins | sample SF_Jan12_sed_USG_4_FD_170157 | JGI IMG/M metagenome (GOLD analysis project Ga0224508, IMG submission 170157) | Sediment microbial communities from San Francisco Bay, California, United States - SF_Jan12_sed_USGS_21 | ecosystem: Environmental > Aquatic > Marine > Sediment | place: USA... | reverse complement strand
ACCATGCTCAACCGGGCTTTCCAGCGGCGCCAGCGCCTGCGCCCAAAGGCTGTCTTTGCGCCCGTCCCAGAACATCCAGGGACTGTAGGCGATACCGACAAGCCCCATCGTGTGGCGCTCGCCGCGGGCGACGCCCTGCGCTACATCCAGCCCATCGGTGAACAGGCGTTCGGGTTGATGGCAGGTGGCGCAAGACACCGCTCCATTTACACTCAGGCGCGTATCGAAAAACAACCGTTGCCCGAGGCGGGCAGCACGCACATCATCAGCCACCGCATTACTCGGGTCTGCCGGAACGGGCGGCAAACTACCGATCCACAATGATCGGACCAATGCGATTTCAGCCTCGGTCCATGTTCCGGGCGCGGGCGAACGAATGAGCCAGAAAACAGTTACTGCAAGCAATATCGCGATGACCGCAACGATGCTGGATTTTCGTGAAGTGTTCATCCTGGTAATCAGAGTTGCAGATCGAATGTGACGGAATCGGAGTCGTCGCCGGAAACGATCGAAATCGTCACCTGCCACCAGCCGTTCATGTGAAATTTCATTCCTTCGACGAGGTAATTACCCTCACCGAGGTTTTGCGTCGCCAGCGGTAGCGTCGGCAAGCCATGATCGTGAACGGGCATCCCGCCGACGAGCGTTATCGTTGCACCATCGATCGGATTTCCATTTGCTGATTCGACGTGGATGATCCAGTCGTGAATTTTATTGATCGAAAGTGGCTGCAGCTCAGTTGTGTAACTGACCACAAACTTGCCATTGTCAGAATCGCTGCTTGCTGTTTCCTGCGCCACACCATCGGACGTAGCAAACAACAGTGCTGTGACTACGATCAATGAAAAGATTCCTGATGCCTTCATGGTGGTCACTGTCGCCTTGCACGCCAGCGTTTGAGCCCGCCGGTCATAATCCAGTAATTTATCTGTATAAGAAAAGCGATTCCAATGAAGAGTGGCGCATAACCCCAGTCCGATGCACCGACGTGAAAAGGGAATACGGCAGTATAAGTCCGGTCCACTGTCGGATGTTGCGCCGTCACGATGCCAATGTAGTCGCCCGACTCGGTAAACTCATGATTGACGAGAAATACTCCGTCGGGCCGTACAACCGGCGCCTGGAAGAACACCGTGTCCTGCTCAAGATCGTCGATTTTCTCGATATCTTCCCAATTGACAAATTGTCCGCGATTCTGCGTATCACGGATGATTCGAAAATCGACCGGTACTTCACGCATCACCGCGTGCAGGTACTCAATGACAAAAACACTTTCGGTGATATCCGGAATATCCTCGCAATACTCTTCATGTTGCCTGGTCTGCGGTTGGTAAATTGCGAAGTGCGCCGAGTAAAAACCAATCTGTATCACGCACTGATCTTCTGCCAGCGTGACACTGCCATGCGCATGCGCGTTCAGGCAGGTACCGAGCAATAGCGGCAATAACCACAATGGGGATTTGATGATCTGATTCATTTCTTCGTGCGGCGTTGCTGGATGTTACTCAGGAGTGCTCCAGCAGTACTTTTCTGATGACCTGACCCGCGATGACATCCTGGCCGTCGTCCATAACCGTCGCGGAGAGGTGGATTCTGCCGCCGGAGAATAGCAGCAAGCGCACTTCGACGGCAGGTGTTTCTTCCCGCAGGGCGTCTATAAACTGCTGTTGGTCCAGCCTGATCGTGTCCTGATCCCAGTCGATGTCGAGGTAGAGCTCGTTGGTCTCGCTCCCGGACACGAATACTTCTGTTTTCACACCCGGTATATCCGCAATTTGCTCGACGATATTGCTGAAGCGCTCCCGCTTGTAGGCGAAATCGGCTTCCTCACTGATTCCGAGACTGGTTTCAAGGGCGACCAGCATCCCAAGGTATTCCTCCGACGCCACTTTCATACCGCGACCGATCGAGATGTCGTTTGGCGCACTGTTTTGCCTGGCGTATCGGACGAGATCGGCTCGGCCCAGCAACAAACCGGCGCTATACGGCCCACGTAAACCTTTGCCCCCTGAGTAGCAAATCAGGTCGAAGCCTTCACTGACGCCAGCAACCACGTTTGACCCTGGCGGCGTTGTCGTGGCCGCATCGCAAAAGCTGGGAATACCCAGTTCCCGTGCCAGCGCCACGTATCGCTCCGCCGGAATGTTGTCACCTTTCTGGGTGGGCTTCAGGAAGAACATCATCGCCGTCCGGTCGTTGACGGCATTACGTACATCTTCCTCTGATTCTACTTCGACGAAATGGCCGCCGGGGACTGTGAGCGCCCGATCGTAGGTATAGCGGTGCTTCTTCTGGATGATGATTTCGTCTTTGATGCCGGTCGTATCCGGCAACTGTTGCATTTTCTCCTCGTCGCCCATGGTCATGCAGGCAGCGGTGCCAAGAACCATCGACGCGGTTGCGCCGGAGGTAACCATCGCGGCCTCGCTGCCGACGAGTTCGGAAATTCGCTCGCCGATGGCGTCATGCAGTTCTTTCATTTTGACTTTGCGAGTCGTCGCGTAACGCATCGCATCGACGACTTGTGGCCGCATCCGCGCGCCACCCAGCGCAGAATAGGCGCCCGCCGCATTGATGAACGGTTTGACGCCAAGCTCTTTGTAGTAGTCGCGGCTCATCTTGTCCTCAGTTGGTGGCGCTTTCCTTGCGCAGCCCGCAGCACTGCCAAGCATACCCAGCGGCAGCATGCTGCCCAGGCCTTTCAGTATTGTGCGTCGATACGCCATTGCATCACGCGCTCGCTGCCAGAATATTCCTGAGACTGGAGGTAACAATCTCTGCCTCACCATCCTTTAGCATCGTCGCCGTCAGGTGAATCTGCCCGTCCGATAGAAACAGCGCCCGAATTTCGATGGATGGATCTCCGTCGCGCAACGCCTGCTTTACCTCGGCAGGCGTGGTTTTGTACTGCTCGGCATCCCAGTGAACTTCGATGTAAGGTTCGCGAGCTTCGGCGCCAGGTGTACGCGTAACGGTGCGAACTCCCCGCATCGTGGACAGGTCACTTCCCATTGCGTTAACGATGTCGAGTTGTCGCTGATACTCGGCTTCTTCATCGAAGGACATACTTTTCTCGACCGCGACCATCATGCCGAGGTACTCCTCGGGCGCGACCTTCATGCTTCTGCCGTAGGCGCGATGATTCGGTGAACCGTTTCTTCGTGCAATATCAATCAGGTCCGGCCGGCCGAGCAACAGACCCGCACTGTAAGGTCCGCGCAGTCCCTTGCCGCCTGAGTAACACACGAGGTCAAAGCCGGCTGCTACCGTCGATTTGAGATTGGCAACCGGTGGCACCGTCGTTGCTGCGTCGCAAAGTACCGGCACACCGTGTTCTTTGGCGATCGCGACATATTCAGAAATCTTAATCGTGTCATCGTCCGGTCGGTTCAGCAGGTAAAAAAGCATTGCCGTGTTTGGATTCATAGCGGCCCGAATATCGTCGGCAGATTCGACTTCGACCAGCTTCGCGCCCGGCGCCCGGATCGAGCGATCGTAAAGATAGCGCTGATTTTTGAGAATAATCACCTCATTCGGCATGCCTGATGTATCAGGCAAACTTTCCATCCGCTCCTCGTCACCCATCGTCATGCAGGCAATCGTGCCGAGTATGATTCCGCAGGTAGCGCCGGAAGTAACCATCGCCGCCTCGGCGCCGGTCAGCGCAGCGATCTGTCGACCAACTGCATCATGCAGGTCCTTCATGCGAGCCTTGTTTCTGATCGCATAGTCCATCGCATCGATGACTTCCGGCCACATTACTGCACCGCCGAGTGACGAATACGGACCAATCGCATTGATGAACGGACGCACGCCGAGATCGGCGAAATAGTCCGGTGTAGCAGGAGTCTCAGCGGCGCCTGCTAACTGCGAGAGCGAGCTCAACGGCGCGGCGGCGCCCAGGCCCGCGAGAAAATGTCGTCGGTTGGTTTTCACGGGATCGCCAGCGTCTGGGGTAACTCTAATTGCCTTTCGGGGCCGCGCCGTCGACCTGTTGCACGACTGGCAAGGCGGATATGCGAAGACAGTATCTAGATACGGCGAGCATGTCCAACAAAGCCCAATCGGCCCTCAACCTTCGTTGCACTACGGAGGGTGGTGCCGATTGATCTTTAGCGCTCAAATTTCGTTAGTCAGCCGTGTCAACGGTCTCGATAATAAATGTCAGTCCGCACCGTCCTCACGAGGGACAATACCAGCGTAGGCGGACTGGGCCAGCAACGCGGCTCACGAGAGGCAACTAGAGGTACCCCGCGGCTCGTTGGACGGCCGGTCAAACCTCGCGCCCGCACTATCTGGGCGCCCGTTTCGGCCGCCGATCCGCTTGATATTGACGGCCTGAGAGTCTAGCGTAGTCGGACCATCCGAACAGAGAGGTGAAAATAATGAATAAGACGTTTTGGATCGGTTTTGTGGTGGTTTACATCGTGATGCAGGCCCTTGGCTTCGTCGTCCACGAGGTAATGATGGCAGACACTTATGCAAGTCTCGGCAGCGTCCTCAGGGGCGAGACCGAGATGATGGATATGATGTGGATGATGATGCTTAGCGCCGCGGTCATGATGTTCATGTTCTGCTACATATTCACCAAGGGCTATGAGGGCAAAGGCGTCGTGGAAGGCATTCGCTTCGGTCTCATGATCGGGATCTTGATGGCAGGTCCGATGGCAATCGATCCGCACGTAATATTCCCGCTACCGGCCGATGTGGCTTCGGCCTGGCTCTTATCTGGCGTCGGCTCATTGATGGTCAGCGGCGCCTTGTTTGCCGCGATCTACAAACCGGATAGCGCTTAGAGAGCAGTTATCAGGCTGCGCTGGCCTTTTGCTCGCGCAGTTCCCTGATGCCGTTCAGCAACGTTTCGCAAAACGGCGCAACGTCGGCGGAGTCCATAACTGTGGACAACACACCGACCATTCCCGGCGTTAACCAGTAGCCATGTTGCACCATGTAGCGGTGCAGCCCCTCGCTGCGATAGATGTGACCTCGCACGGACGTATCGCCAAGCGCCGGATCAGCGAGCGACATTGTGAATATGGAATACTGCCCTTCGGCCGTGCCCTCGGTGTCGGAAATATCGAGTACTTCCTGCACACCCTTGCGGAATTCGTCACCGAGCTGATTAAGGCTGGCAAAGGCATCCTTCGTCATCATCTCCATCGCCTTTCGCCCGGCGGCCATCGTTACCGGATTGGCGTTGTAGGTACCGCCATGTGGCAATCTCGCTTTTTCCTCATTGGCCTCAAAAACCGACATGACATCGGCATCTCCAACCACAGCGCCGACCGGAAAACCACCGCCGATTATTTTGCCGAGCGTGGTCAGGTGTGGTTTGAAATTGCGCTCGCCCTGCAAGCCGGAATATCCGGCGCGAAATGCAATAACTTCGTCGGCTATAAAGAGAGCCTGGTTGTCCGCACAAAATTGCTCGATCATCGCAATAAATTCATCGGTCGGCGGAATGCGCGCCAGTGCCTGGCCAATGGGATCAATTAACACGGCGGCAAGATCGGCCGCGTGCTCGTCGAGAATCCGGCGCGCGATCTCTGGCTCGTTGAAAGGAATGACGACGACATCATCGAGAACACCCTGCGGCGTTCCCTGGGCATATGCCTGAGATACGGGATCCCCTTTTGAAAGATCCGTCGGTTCAACGCCCAGACTGACTTCCGCGAAATCGTAGGAGCCGTGATAGGAATTTTCACATTTCGCTATCTTCGGGCGGCGGGTATACGCGCGGGCAGCCTTGATCGCTTTCATGACCGCTTCGGTACCGGAATTCATAAAGCGAATCTTGTTGAAGTTCGGTGAACGCTCACATAGCAGTTCTGCCAATGCAAGTTCGGCTTCGCTGCCGAAACAATACCCAGATCCGCTCTGCGCCTGCTCCATAGCTGCTTCTAAAATCTCTGGATGCGCGTGACCATGAATCATCGACGTGTAATTGTTGTTCAGGTCGAAAAGTCTGTTGCCATCGACATCGGTTACATACTTGCCCTGCGCTTTCCGCGCGTAAATCGAATACGGGGCAATACGGATAGTGCTCCGTGAACCACCCTCTGTAAGGACTTTCTGTGCCTCTTTGAACAAGGCCGCTGATTTTGAATCTGGATTAGGATATTTCATTTTCTAATACCTCGCATCGTGCTTCATACGAGCTTACACTTTTTCGATTACATCATCCTGTTGCCTGTAACAGCCTGTTTTTACTGCCTGCCGGGCTTTGAAGTATTTTTCGTAGTCGGCATCGCTGGCAACCCGGGATTCGACTACAGCTGCATAGACATCCATGAGTCCCAGGATGACTTCGCAGGCCTCACGTACTGCAAAGCCGTCTGAATTCGCGCCGGTAACATAGTCGCAGAACTCCTGGCGGTCGACGAATTCGGAAAACAGCGGGCTGGCCTCGCGACTTACTCGAAAACGCAATCCACAGATCTCCGCCATTGGCAGGTCGTTGACATCGTCAAAAACGCAGGCAATCTGCCCCGGTTGCAACGCATGTTCGTTGCAGATGTGGGCGATGACCTGCTGCTTTTTTCGAATGCCAGTATAGACGGCGGTCAGACGTTCGCGCTGCGCGAAGGCAATCGCACTTTCGTTGTTCTCGCCGCTTATGATCGCCGTGTACGGAAGCTGTTTAAGCCGTCGCCACAATCCGTAGCGCAGCAGGTTTGTGCCCATCGAATCCGCTTCGGCGAAGCCACTTGATGAAACGCTGCCTTTTCGTCCGGTGTTGAACACGCCATCCCAGTCGAATACGACGGCGCGGCAGTCATCGAGCTTTTGTGTCAGCTCCTCGACGGGCGTGACGAATTTGCCGCCCGCGGCCGTAAATCTCTCGACAAGACCCGGCAGGGCCAACTACACGACGTCCTGGATATCGAGGATGCCGATCGGCTTATCGCCATCGAGCGCGATAATCGTATCTACCTTCGACTCCTCGAATTTCGCGACCGCGTCGTAAAGTAAAGCATCTGCCGAGATCGAAACCGGGCTTTGCGAATAACCGACCTTGTCGAGCGTCATATCGATGACTTCGGCACCCATTTCCTGAATCTTGCGCCGCAGATCGCCATCGGTAAAAACGCCTATGACGCCTGCATTGTCATTCACCAGCGTAACTGCGCCGAGCTTAGATTCTGTCATTTTGATTATTGCTGCTTTGACAGAGTCCGTCGGTCTGCAAACCGGGTTTGCTTCGCGCAGGACTTCGCGAACTTTCACCGTCATCAATTGCGTATGCTCCACGAACTGCGTCGTACCAACTTCCGTTAGTGCATTCAGGCATAACTTCTTCATTACGCCCCAGGGCACCGTACAAACATGCACGCCGGAGATCAGTGCCTGCCGCACGTGCTCGGGATGACGCACAGACGAGAACATAATTTTGGTCTGGTAGTCGTACTTTTCGACCACGTTGACGCACTGTTCAAACAATGCGTTCGCGTCGTGCCCCTGGTCCTGCAGTCTTCCGGCCAGCGGGCAAACAAACGCCGCGCCGGCTGCCATCGCCATATATGCCTGGTTGAGCGTATATATAAGGTGTACGTTGACCCTGTGGCCTTCCTTGGTCAGCGTGTTACAGGCCCGAACGCCGACCTCGGAAATGGGCACTTTGAAAACAGGCTCTTTGGCCAACGGCAATTCGAGCAGGCGATGCGCCTCGGCAATGATTTCGTCGTGCGTATTACCGAGGGCCTCAACCTGGAGCTCCGGCACCATCTTGGAAAGTTTGACGATTGCGCCATCGATATCGGTAATACCGTCGCGATGCATGAATGTCGGCGTTGTTGTTAGCCCCGTCAGAAAACCGAGATTGAATGCCTCTTCGATTTCGTTAAAATTTACTGAGTCTAGATACAGCTCCATCTCTTGTCCTTGCAGATCAGTGCGGTTGCTTTCGCACCAGGTTGTGAATCTCGAGTAAGGGGTTCAGGAAGTCTTCGAGGTCGTCAAGGTAATACTGGCTGGCAGCATCACACAGAGCATCCGGCGGGTTTGGATGCGCCTCGACAAATATTCCATCGATTCCCGCCGCGACACCCGAGCGACCAATGACGTTCAGGTATTGTCGCGTACCGCCGCGGGCATCCTTGCTCGGTATGCCGTACTTCCTGATGGTATGCGTGATATCGAAGACGACCGGGTAGCCAGCTTGCCGCAACATGAAAAAGCTTCGCGGATCGACGATCAGGTCGTTATACCCGAACGTATAACCGCGTTCTGTCAGGATTATCTTGTCGCCGCCGACCGCTTCTATCTTCTGCACAGGCTTAATCATGTTGTCGGGCGCGATGAACTGACCGTGCTTCAGGTTGACTACGGCACCCGTTTTGGCGGCTGCCGTCACCAGTTCAGTCTGCATACAAAGGTAGGCGGGAATTTGCAGGATGTCACACACTTCCGCGGCAGGCGCAGCATGCTCCGGGTAGTGAATGTCGGTCAAAACCGGCAGGCCTATTTCATTCTTGATGCGGCCGAGGATCCGCATGCCCTCTTCCATCCCGGGACCCTGGAAATAATCGAGTGAGCTGCGGTTGTCCTTGGTAAACGAGGACTTGAAGATGAGCGGCAAATCGAGCTTTTCACTGATCTTTTTGAGACGCTCCGCCGTCTGCATCATCATCGATTCTTCCTCGATGACGCAGGGGCCGCAGATCAGGAAAAGGTCGTCCGATCCGCAGTCAATTCCGGCCACATCGACGTGTTTGACGCTATTCATTACTGATTCCACTTCGGGGTTGGTAGACCGCCGTATCGTGAACTGCTGCGCCAAAAAGGGCAAGTTCAGCGGCCCTTTATATAGGGCTCAATCAGCGTGAAATTGTGGTCGGTAGCGCCGCGGTGATCGAGGATGACCTGTCGGGCCTTTACGCCCATCTGGGCGGCAGTACCCGGGTTTTCAAGGAATCCATGCAGCACGCTGTAGATCTCTTCCTGATCATTGACCTGCAACCCGGCGTCGCCAGCCAGCAAGGCCTTAACCGTTTCCTGAAAGCTGAAATTGTAGGGCCCGAACAACGGAGCAATACCGAGGATGGCCGGCTCCATCAGGTTGTGTCCGCCTTTGTTGCTACCCCGAAAATTCAGGCTGCCGCCCACGTAAGCAACGTCGGACATGGCGTAATAGCGTTTCAGGTCCCCCATCGTATCAACGAGCAACACGCTCTTCGGGTCGCTGAAAACAGCCTTGCCGCTACCCGCCAGGGCGGTTTTCCGCACTGTTTTGAGCCCGTGCTCAGCGAATATGTCGACGATGGCGGGAGCGTCAGCCGGATAACGGGGCACAACGATCAGCTGCAAGTCGTATCCGTCTTTGACAAGCCGACTTTGCGCCCAGGCAAGTGCTTCGTCTTCCCCGCGATGAATGCTGCCGCCAATCCAGACCGGCATGTCTTCCCGCAGTCCGTATTGTGTCCGTAATTTTTGCCTTTCTTCGCTGCCATCCGTGGCATCGCTGAGGTCGTATTTCATATTGCCGGTTACATGAATGGAGTCAGCGGCAATGCCAAGACCACGAATGCGTGCCGCATGATCGTCAGTCTGCACGGCAAACAACGATACCTTACGCAAAGCCCATGGAATCAGGCGCGTCCTTTTATGGGACCGGAATGACTTCGCCGACATTTTTCCGTTCAATACGCAAAGCGGGATGTCGGCCCGTTTGGCAGCCGCGAAAAAATTCGGCCAGAACTCGGATTCCACAACGATGATCAGGATCGGATCCAGCGCACGAAAGAAGCGTCGAATGATGAATGCGAGATCGGCCGGGAAATAGATGACGCGGTGGTTAGGGAACGCTTTTTTGGCGAACGCATAACCGGACACTGCAAACACGGAGACGACGATGCTACTGTCCGGATACTTCTCCTCAATACGACTGACAAGCGGGCGCAGTAAATCTATCTCGCCCGCTGATGAGCCGTGCAGCCAGATCGTATTGCGGACTACTTTCCCGGCTTCGCCCGGGACAAAGCGCTCGCGCAGGCCCGTACGGAAAGCCGGCTTGATGATAAGCAATAGCAGCCACAGCGGTGACGAGAGGAGAAATACGGACAGGTAGGCGAGATCCAGGATCAGCACGATTCAGAAGACTGTAACCAGCGTAATGTTTACTTTGCCGCGGAATATCGTTGGGCTCAATAAAAAAGACGG
>Ga0224508_10005464_pt1 | contig 10158 bp, 9 predicted proteins | sample SF_Jan12_sed_USG_4_FD_170157 | JGI IMG/M metagenome (GOLD analysis project Ga0224508, IMG submission 170157) | Sediment microbial communities from San Francisco Bay, California, United States - SF_Jan12_sed_USGS_21 | ecosystem: Environmental > Aquatic > Marine > Sediment | place: USA: California... | reverse complement strand
TTCGAGCATCAGGTCGAATTCATCACGATTGAACGCGTGCCCTTCAGCGGTGCCCTGCACTTCTATAAAGCGACTGGCTTCATTCATCACAACGTTCATGTCCGTCTCCGCCGCCGAGTCTTCGTCGTAATCAAGGTCGAGGACAGGCTCGCCCTTGTAGATACCCACCGAAACGGCGGCAATATGTCCGTGTATCGGATTGCGCTCTATTTCCTTACGTTTGCACAGACCGTTCATGGCAATCGCCAATGCAACGTATGCGCCGCTGATCGCCGCGGTACGTGTACCGCCATCAGCCTGTATTACGTCGCAGTCGAGTGTCACTGTGCGCTCGCCGAGCGCTTCGAGATCGGTTGCCGCTCGAAGCGATCTGCCGATCAGCCGCTGGATTTCCTGTGTGCGTCCGCTTTGTTTGCCACGCGCGGCCTCGCGCGCGGAACGAGTATGTGTTGATCCGGGCAGCATTCCGTATTCGCCAGTCACCCATCCACTGCCTTTTCCCCGCAGCCACGGCGGCACACGCTGTTCGACGCTTGCCGTGCACAACACGCGCGTGCCACCGAATTCTGCGAGTACACTGCCCGCCGCATACCGGGTGTAGTCAGTGATGAATTGCACCGGTCGCAGTTCGTCCGATGCGCGGCCGCTTGGTCGCATGTTTTTCCCCTATTTTTTCTTAGCGTCGTTAGTAAGACTTAAACGAACATCACTCCCCGACCCACTGTAACGCGGTGCCGGTCGTATTGTCGCTGTACGGCGCATTCATCGTCAGCGCTTTCACACTTAACGCTTTGAGATTGTCGGCAAGATTGTTGATCGATCGGGTGGCCATCTCGGCCATTTCCTGATCGGGAATGCCTGACCAGAGTCCGTCTGTGCATGCCAGCAGGACATCGCCCGGCAACAATGGCATTTTTCGCGTGATACTCATATCCGGGACCGGCGCATCGCCGCCGATACAACACTCCACGAAATTCCGCATCGGGTGGTCGAGCGCTTCTTCCTCGGTAATCGCACCTTCCTGGATCAGAACCTCAACATGGCTGTGGTCGCGCGAGCGCGCAATCATTTTTCCCTGCCGCAAATGGTAGATCCTGCTATCGCCAATGTGGCCCCACCATGAACCGTTTTCCTGGATCAGGCACACGGCGCAGGTCGCCCTTGGCCGGAAATCCACCGCCAGATCAGCGCCGAGCTTGACGACTTCGTCGTGGGCGCGCGCCATTGCCATATAGAGGAAACCCTGCGGATCAAACAACGGCAGGTCAGACGCCATAAACAAATCCTGCACGATCTTGAGACCAATTTCGGCAGCCTGGGCGCCATTCTCGTGACCGCCCATACCATCGAACACAAGCATGATGGCCGCGTCCTCGGCAACCACCACTGCTGCCCGGTCCTGGTTGTCCTGGCGGTCGCCAAGCGCTGAAACTTTTGCGTACTCAATCTTCATGTAATAAACGGCTGACTAATACTGCTGGCCGGCGTCGGTCGGCCAGCTTAGAATATTCAGCTTTAATTTGCTCGCATTCACCGGACACATGCTGGCGAGTATGGCGTGGACCCATGCGTTTTGTCTGTGATCGACGCACATTTCGGGCAATCGACGCGAAAAATCCACTGAGAGGTTTTCAATGTTGAATAGTATGACGGGGTTCGCCCGCGAGGCGGTCGATTCGCCCTTTGGCACCCTGACCTGCGAGTTACGAGCAGTTAACCATCGCTACCTGGATGTCCAGTTCCGTTTACCCGAAGAGTTGCGACCCAAGGAAATTGAGTTTCGGCAGCAGATCGCTGCGGCCGTCAAACGTGGCAAAGTCGAATGTTCGCTACACCTGCGCCGTGGGCTCAACAAGAATGAGGAGCTCACGCTCAACCAGGACCTGGTGCGACAGATTAGTGAGCGTATTTCAGAAATATCCGAACTGTTGCCCGAGACGCATGCGCTGGACCCGGTCGATGTGCTGCGCTGGCCAGGCGTCGTCCAGGAGCCTGAAATCGATACCGAACCCTTGCTGGCGGCAACCTCTGAATTACTCGCCGCCACCCTCGGTGCACTGGGCGAGATGCGCTCCAGTGAGGGAGGACGCATAAGCGAGATGCTTGAGTCCCGCTGTGCCGAAATTCTTGAAATTGCCTCGGTAGTAAAGAATCGCATGCCCGAAGTGATGGACGCAGTTCGTACGAAGCAACGCGAGCGCATCGACAACCTGAACATTGATGCCGATCCAGCGCGACTTGAGACCGAGCTGGCGCTGATTGCCCAGAAACTTGATATCGAAGAGGAGCTGGACCGGCTGGTGAGTCACGTCAGTGAGATCCGTGCGGTCCTTAAAAAGAACGAACCGGTTGGCAGGCGGCTCGATTTCCTGATGCAGGAACTGAATCGCGAAGCCAATACGCTTGGATCCAAGTCTGCAGACACTGAAACGACGCGCGCCGCCGTTGATCTCAAAGTGCTCATCGAACAGATGCGTGAACAAATTCAGAATGTCGAATAACCCGGCGAATCTATTTGTCATTGCTGCGCCATCCGGAGCCGGCAAGACGACACTGGTTAAAAAGTTGCTCGAGCGCAATCCGGGTCTCGAGTTCTCAGTGTCTTATACGACGCGCAAGAAACGAAAGACAGAAGTCGATGGCCGCGACTATTTTTTCGTCGATGAGGACCGTTTTCTACAGTTGCAGGAAGAAGACGAACTGCTCGAATCAGCCGAGGTCTTCGGCAATTTTTATGGCACGGGACGCAAACAGGTACAGCGGCACCTGGATAAAGGCAGCCACGTCATCCTCGAAATCGACTGGCAGGGCGCCCGGCAAGTTCGTGCGTCCATGCCAGGCTGCGTCAGCATATTTATCCTGCCGCCTTCGGCCCCGGAGCTCGAGCGACGCCTGCGCGATCGCCGCACAGACAGCGACGAGGTCATCGCCAATCGCCTGCAAGAGGCCCGCGGCGATATGTCTCACTGGAACGAGTTCGATTTCGTCATTATTAACGATGACCTGGATACCGCTGTCGGCGAACTGGAGGCAATTCTGCTCGGCGACGGCGCGGCGAACCGCTTCGACCATCCTCAACTGCAGAAAAAGCTCGAAAAGATACTGGTTTAGGCTAGCCGACTTGGGATAAACTGGTGGGTCTTGGTTATCAAAAGGTCCGTCGGACCGCCCGCGCGTATTTGCGCAAGATTGCGCATTCTCAGGAGTTAGGAATTCATGGCCAGAATTACGGTCGAGGATTGTCTGGACAACATAGACAATATTTTTGAAATGGTACTGGTTGCCGCGAAGCGCGCCAGGCGGCTTGCGCACGGCGCAGATCCCCTGGTGGAACTCGAAAACGACAAATGTACAGTAATTGCGCTCCGCGAAATTGCTGAAGGTCATATCACGCCGGCAATACTCGAAGAAGTAGAAGCACCGCCCACCGAAGAATTCCTGCAGCCCGAAGCTGTCGAAGAAATCATGCCAATACGCGGTATCTCAATCGGCGATTGACATACCGCCCACGGCGCGGCTCGCCCGGCAAAAAGCTATGATGAGTCATGGATTACGCCGCTACCATTCTCGCTAAGATCCCCGGCACCTCGTCGAAGCTCGACAAGGGCTTCAAGCGTCTTGTCGAATCGCTGCAAGCCTATATGCCTGCCGAGCAAGTCGAGCAGGTCATGCGTGCGTATGAATTCGGCGCGACCGCACACAGTGGCCAGACACGCATGTCTGGCGAACCGTTCATTTCCCATCCGCTTGCGGTCGCACAGATTCTTGCCGACATGCACATGGACTCGCACGGAATTGCTGCGGCGATCCTGCATGACGTCATAGAAGATACCGAGACACCGATAGCCGAACTTGAGGAGGAGTTCGGTAGTGAGATTGCGACCCTCGTCGATGGCGTCAGCAAGCTCGATCAAATGCAGTTCACCAGCCGCGCCGAAGCGCAGGCGGAAAGTTTTCGCAAGATGATGCTGGCAATGATTGAGGACATCAGGGTCATCCTGGTGAAGCTTGCCGATCGCCTGCACAACATGAAGACCATGGACTCAATGCCAGCCGAGAAGCGGGCGCGCATCGCCCGCGAGACGCTCGAGATCTATGCGCCAATTGCGAATCGACTCGGCATCAATCACATGAAGGTCGATCTCGAGGATTTAGGCTTCCGCTACCTGTATCCATTCCGCTATGCGGTTCTCCAGCGGGCGCTCAGGAGAAGCAAAGGCAGCCAGCGACAAATCGTCAAGAAAATCTCCGAGCACTTCATGAAGGCGATGGAACAGGAAGGCATTGAAGGCGAAGTCATAGGTCGCGAGAAACATCTTTACAGCATCTACAAAAAGATGGCTGAGAAGAAACGTCTGCTCGGCGACATCGTCGATGTTTACGGCTTCCGCATAATCGTCAACGACGTCAATACCTGCTACCAGTTGTTGGGGCTCGTGCACAGCCTGTACAAACCAATGCCCGGACGATTCAAGGATTACATAGCCATTCCGCGGGTAAACGGCTACCAGTCTTTGCACACAACGCTGTTTGGTCCGAAAGGACTGCCGCTCGAAGTGCAGATTCGCACCACCGAGATGGATCGTGTCGCCGAGGCCGGCGTTGCCGCGCACTGGCAATACAAAGCCGAAGACAAATCAACCATAGCGCCGCAACGTCGTGCCCGTGAGTGGCTCGCACACCTCGTGGAGATCCAGGAGTCAGGCAGCTCCGAAGAATTCCTGGAAAGCGTTAAAGTCGACTTGTTTCCTGACAAGATCTACGTGTTCACGCCGAAGGGCGACATCATGCCGTTGCCCAAGGGCGCAACGACAGTTGATTTCGCTTATGCGGTACACACCGACATCGGTAACCGCTGCGTTGCAGCAAAAATTGATCGCAATCTCGTGCCACTGAGAACGACGCTGCAAAACAGCCAGACGGTCGAGATCATTACTGGGCGTGGCGCCAAACCGAATCCCAACTGGGTAACTTTTGTAACTACTGCAAAAGCACGGTCCGCCATTCGCAATTACATGAAGAAAATGCGCAGCAGTGAATCCATGGACCTTGGTAAACGGCTACTTGATCGTTCACTCAAGGATCTCGGTTCTTCACTCAGAAAAGTTGGCAAGGTTCGAATGCGGGAAGCGCTGGACGAACTTGGACTCACTGACGCCAATGAACTATTCGAACAACTGGGACTCGGCGAGCGGCTGGCGCCGCTTACCGCACGCTTCCTGATCGGTATGCAGGACGATGACGATCAGCTTGAGGCCGCAAGCCTCGTCATCGCTGGTACCGAGGGCGTCGTCGTCGGTTATGCCAAGTGCTGTCATCCGATACCGGGTGACGATGTGATGGGTTACCTGAGTTCCGGCCGGGGCGTCGTTATTCATCAAAACTCCTGCGGCAACCTGATTAATTTCCGCAAACAGCCGGAAAAATGGATATCAGTAAGCTGGGAAGAGGATATAGACCGGGACTTCTCCAGCCAGATACAGGTAGAAGCATTGAACAAGACGGGTGTGCTCGCGGAAGTCGCCGCAATGATCGCGGATTCCGATTCGAACATTGAACAGGTGTCGGTTATTGACCGGCATGAGGACGGCACAATCCTGACATTTTTGTTGCAGGTCAAGGACCGCACACATCTTGCACGCATCATGCGAAATATTAAGAAAATGCCGAATGTCCTGCGCGTTTCGCGCGACGGCGCATAAACAAAACGGAGCGACCATTGAACAAGAAACCTATTCACACTAACAGTGCACCGGCTGCAATCGGCACCTATTCGCAGGCTATTCAAAGCGGCAACCTGGTTTTCATGTCTGGGCAGATTCCGCTTGACCCGGCAACCATGGAAATTGTGGATGGCGATTTCGAGGCACGTGCGCGACGCGTGTTCGAGAACCTGAAAGCAGTGACCGAGGCAGCCGGCGGCTCCCTCGACCAGATAGTCAAGCTCACGATCTACCTGACCGACCTGGACAACTTTGCGACGGTCAATTCCGTGATGTCCGAATACTTCGAAGAACCGTTTCCGGCGCGTGCCGCACTGGGTGTAAGGTCCCTGCCAAAGGGTTGTGACGTGGAGGCCGAGGCGATCCTGGCCTTGTAAGGGTGCGCCAAAACGTAGCGAAACTCTCGAGTCCGCTGACAGTACTGCGCGGCGTCGGTCCGGCGCTGGCGGAAAAACTTAAGCGCCTTAATCTGCAACGGGTGGAGGACCTGCTGTTCCTGCTGCCGCTACGCTATGAAGATCGTACGACCCTCCACAAGATTGGATCGCTGAAACCGGGAATGCGTGGCCTGGTGAGCGGTGAGGTGTTGCTCGCCGAAACCGTTTATCGCGGGCGGCGCAGCCTCCTGGTTCGAATAAGCGATGGCAGCGGCCAGATTACCTTGCGTTTTTTCTACTTTTCGCGGCAGCAGCAAGCGCAGTTTCAGGCTGGCACGATCGTTAGTGCATTTGGCGATGTCAGGGCCGGCCCCGTCGGTTTCGAAATGGTGCACCCCGAATACCGAGTGCTGCGGCCAAAACAGAATGTCGAAGTAAGCGACAGGTTGACGCCGATCTACCCGATGACCGAGGGCGTGCAACAGGGAAGGTTGCGAAATCTTGTCGGGCAGGCGCTGACGATGATGCGCAAATCGCCACCTGATGAACTTCTGCCGAAAGCCGTGCGGGAAAAATACGGTTTGCACTCGCTAGCTGAAGCGCTTACCTACTTGCATGAGCCGCCGCACGAGGCCGATCTCGCGAACATCGATGCGGGCAAACACCCCTGCCAGCAGCGCCTTTGTTTCGAGGAACTGCTCGCTCACTACATGAGTCTGCGAAACCTGCGGCACCTGGCCCGGAGAGAAAATGCCATTGCGCTTTCCGGGGGCGACGACAATGTCAGCAGTTTCGTCGGCAGACTCCCTTACGAATTGACCGCCGCGCAACGACGTGTGGTTCAGGAAATCACAACAGATCTCGAATCTCCGCATCCGATGATGCGCCTGATTCAAGGCGATGTTGGATCGGGTAAGACCGTTGTTGCCGCCACGGCTTGCCTGAAAGCCATGGCATGTGGTGTGCAGGCGGCAGTCATGGCGCCTACAGAATTACTGGCGGAGCAACACTGGCAGAATTTTTGTGACTGGTTTGGCGATTCCGGGTTCCAGCTCGCATGGCTCAGCGGTAGTCAGAAGCAGGCAGCACGGCGTGCATCGCTCGAGGCAATCGGCAACGGCGAAGCAAGCCTGGTCATCGGTACACACGCACTTTTTCAGGAAGGCGTGACGTTCGATCGACTGGCGCTGGTGGTTATCGATGAGCAACACCGCTTTGGCGTACACCAGAGGATGGCACTAAGAGACAAAGGAGTTATCGGTGGCGAACATCCACACCAGCTCGTTATGACCGCGACACCCATTCCGAGGACCCTCGCGATGGCGGCTTACGCGGATCTCGATGTTTCCGTGATTGATGAACTACCGCCAGGCCGGCAAGCAGTGCAGACAGTCGCACTCCCCGATACCCGCCGCGCAGAAGTTGTCGAGCGAGTACGGACCGCCTGCCAAAGCGGTCAACAGGCCTACTGGGTTTGCCCGTTGATCGAAGAATCCGAAGTTTTCGACTTCCAGGCTGCCGAAGCCAGTCACGACATGCTGAAAGAGGCACTTGCACCATTGAAGGTTGGTCTCGTGCATGGGCGCATGAAAGCTGCCGCAAAAGAAAAAGTGATGCGTGCGTTCAAGGCCGGCGAACTGAACGTGCTGGTTGCAACGACGGTTATCGAGGTCGGGGTCGATGTGCCGAACGCCAGCCTGATGATCATCGAAAACGCGGAGCGCATGGGCCTTTCGCAACTGCACCAGCTGCGCGGCCGGGTTGGTCGCGGGGCGGAGCAAAGTCATTGCGTCATGCTTTACCGGCAACCACTTGGGCAACCGGCACGCAGCAGGCTTGCAGTATTGCGGGATACCAATGATGGCTTTGTGGTCGCGCAAAGAGATCTTGAGTTACGCGGTCCGGGCGAACTGCTCGGCACCAGGCAAACCGGGCTGCCCGACTATCGCATAGCCGATCTCGTTCGCGATGCCGAGCTAATGCCCAAAGTGCAAGCGAGCGCAGAAGTGATTCAGCGTGAAGATCCGGCCGCCGGACAGGCGATAATCCGCCGCTGGCTTGGCAATGCTTATCAATATGGCAAAGTCTGATGGATAAAAATGGGGTCAGAGTACATTTAGAGAGGGCCGCAGAATTTTTTTTGCAATCATCTCTAAATGTACTCTGACCCCATTTTTATCTGGTATTTTTCGTTCCTGTGAATAACCTGGCAAACAAAAAAGCGCCGGGCCGGGCCGCTCCCGGCTTTTTCAATCAGCTACATAACTATGTGCAACTGATGCGGCTCGACAAGCCGATCGGGGTATGGCTGCTTTTATGGCCAACTCTATGGGCGCTCTGGCTCGCCGGCGAAGGTCACCCGAATCCCGGCATATTTGTCGTATTCGTGCTGGGCGTGATCATCATGCGTTCCGCGGGTTGTGTCCTGAATGATTTTGCTGATCGCAATATCGATCCGTACGTGGAGAGAACCAGGACGCGGCCAATCGCATCCGGCGCAGTCGCGCCGATGGAAGCACTGACATTATTCGTTGCGCTCGCACTGATCGCGATCGGTCTGGCCGCTATGCTCAATCGCCCCGCGCAGGTGCTTGCAGTTATCGGGGCTGGCCTGACCGTTATATATCCGTTCATCAAACGCTTTGTCTCAATCCCGCAATTCGTACTCGGCGCCGCTTTCGGCTGGGCAGTGCCGATGGCGTTTGCTGCGCAGACGGGCGAGACGGCACAGCTTGCGTGGCTGGTATTCGGAACGGCACTGATCTGGGCTGTTATTTACGACACGTTTTACGCGATGGTCGACCGCGACGACGATTTGAAGGTTGGGGTCAAATCCACCGCAATACTTTTCGGCGATGCAGATCTGTTTGTCATTGGTGGCCTGCAATTGTTGATGCTTACGGCATTGATCTTCATTGGCAACATGGCCGAACTCGGCATTTGGTATTACGCGTCGATCGCGCTTGCCGGAATCCTGATGGCCTGGCACCAGTGGATCGCCCGCGACCGCCAGCCAGCCGCCTGCTTTCGCGTATTCCTGCACAACCACTACATCGGAATGATCGTCTTTAGCGGCATCGTCCTGCATTACACCTTTACGCCACCAGCCGTGTAAGCACGCGCAACTGTCAGAACGTTGACGCTCTCAGCACCCGCTGCCAGCAGAGTCCGCGCAAGTTGCGAACACGTTTCACCGGTTGTGATGACATCATCGATGATCAGCGGATGGCGACACCGCAATTTTCCGTCAACAGAAAACGCGTTTCGTAAATTCTTCCGGCGTTCGTTCGCATTCAAACCTGTTTGCGCTGCTGTTGCCCGTATCCGGATGGGTTGCGTGTCGATTGGCAATCCAGTCGCCTTACGCAGTGTGCGACAAAGTTCCAACGCCTGGTTAAAGCCACGTAACATCTGACGCCAGCGATGCAACGGCACCGGTAATAATGCATCTGCGTCCGTGAACTCACATTCGACGTACTGCAACAACAAGTCGGACAGCGCGGGCACATACCAGAGGTGGCGCCTGAACTTTATAGCTTTGATCACGGCATCTACGGGAAAGCCGTAGATGAGTGGTGCACGTGCCTTTTGAAACGGTGGCGGCGAATGCTGACAGGCAGAACACCAGGTGCCGCCTGGTTGTCGAGCGAGCATGGTCTGCCCGCACCGTTCACAGAAAACGTCGTTCCACGGCAGCATCCGCAGGCATTGTGGGCAGATTCCCCCGGCGTTCGCGGGCTGATCACAGAGCACGCAGGTCGTCGGGATGCCTGGTCGGGACAGTTTATCGAGGACAGACTTAGATTGATTCACGGGCTGAGCCTCCCCTAATGGCGCGGCTAATTCAGCCGATATTTTTGCGTGCTTTGCCTGCGAAGAGTTTGGCCATATCCTTCCATTAATGAACAAACCTCCTCCAGCGCTGGTTTCCCGCGATGTGCGTCGAAGATTCGACCGCATAGCATCTGGATTTGATCAGGCGGATTTTGTTCATCGGTTGACCTTTGACGAATTGCTAAGTCGCCTGTCAGCCGTGGTCATTAAACCGGGTATCGTAC
>Ga0224508_10005463_pt1 | contig 10159 bp, 9 predicted proteins | sample SF_Jan12_sed_USG_4_FD_170157 | JGI IMG/M metagenome (GOLD analysis project Ga0224508, IMG submission 170157) | Sediment microbial communities from San Francisco Bay, California, United States - SF_Jan12_sed_USGS_21 | ecosystem: Environmental > Aquatic > Marine > Sediment | place: USA: California... | reverse complement strand
GGTGCCGCGGCCGGTGGTGTGCTGTCGTATCGGCTCCTGCGTCGAGTCGGGGTTCCCACATCGGAGGCGGGCTTCTCAGTCGGCACCCAGAGCCTCGAATCGGCCGCCGTGCTGGTCGGGCTGCTCTTCTTCGCGCTGATCGTCTCCATCCCCGTGTCGGGACTCAGTCCCGCCTATCTGACCGTGACGATCGTGGGCCTCCTCCTCCTCCTCGCCATCGGGTCACTCGTGGTCGGCATCACCAGGGGCGAAGAACGTGCGGTCAACGTCGCCCGCCGGGTGTCCGACAAGATCCCGGTCCTCGACGGCGACCGCATCGAAGCTGCGCTCCGAACCCTTGCCGCCCAGCTGACCCAGCTGGCGACCGACAGACGAGAGCTGGTCCGCCACGGGTTCTGGCAGGCGTCGTACTGGCTCTTCGACGCCGCCGCGCTCTGGGTCTTCATCGCGGCCTACGGGCACTGGACCCGTCTCGACGGCCTCGTCATCTCCTTTGCGCTCGCGACCATCGTCGCCACGATTCCGATCACCCCAGGCGGCCTCGGTGTGATGGAGGTCGCCCTGGCGGCCTCGCTCGTCGGTTTCGGCGTCCCGTCCGGTGTCGCGCTTCTCGGTGTCGTGTCGTGGCGGCTCGTGAACTTCTGGCTGCCGATTCCGGCCGGCGCCGCGGCGTATCTGTCGCTGCGACTGGGGCGTCCCAACCAGCCGGCGTCGGAGGATCTCGAGGTCCTCACCGAGGACGCACGCGTCGGTGCCGAGGAGGCCAGCCCGTGGCGCTCGGCGCGCCGGGAGCATGCCCACCCCGTCGAAACCCGGCCCGATCCCGAGCCCGAGCCCGAGCCCGAGCCCGAGCCCGACGAGGATGCCGGGGACGACTGACGGAGGTACGCCTCGTCACCGTGTTCAGGCGACGGCGTACTTGTAACCGAGGCCGCGGATCGTAACGATTCGGGTGGGCTTCTTCGGCTCGATCTCGATCTTCGAGCGGATGCGTTTGATGTGGACGTCGAGCGTCTTCGTGTCGCCCACGTAGTCGAGCCCCCAGATCCGGTCGATGAGGACATCGCGGGTGAGGACCCGGCCGGCGTTCTCCATGAGCAGCTCGAGCAGCTCGAACTCCCTGAGCGGCATGGTGACGACGTCGCCTCGGACCGTGACCACGTGGCTCGCCGGGTCGATGATCACATCGCCCACTTCGATACCTTCGTCGAGCGGACCGGCACCGGGAGCCGGCCGGGCCGTCTCGGCGCTGCGTCGCATGACGGCGCGCATGCGGGCCACGAGCTCGCGGAGCCGGTAGGGCTTCATCACGTAGTCGTCGGCGCCGACCTCGAGCCCCACGACGGTGTCGACCTCCTCGCTCTTCGCGGTCACCATGATGATCGGAACCTGCGACCGGGTTCGGATCTCGCGGCAGACATCGATGCCGGACATGCGGGGGAGCATGACATCGAGGAGCACCAGGTCGGGCTGGATGGCGTCGAACGTGTGCAGCGCGGTCACGCCGTCGACAGCAACGGTGACCTCGAACCCCTCGCGGCGCAGCCCGACGGTGAGCGCCTCGGCGAACGACGGTTCGTCCTCGACGACGAGCACCGAGGTCTCAGCCACGGGTACATCCCGGAATGATGAGCGTGAACGTGCTGCCTTCGCCTTCGCGGGACACGACGTGCACGCTACCGCCGTGGTTGTGCGCGACGTGACGGACGATCGACAGGCCGAGCCCGGTCCCGCCCGTGGCCCGGCTGCGGCCACGATCGACCCGGTAGAATCGCTCGAAAATCCGTTCCTGGTCGGTGGCCGGGATTCCGATGCCGCGGTCTCGGACCGCAACGGAGACGTTGTCGCCATCGGCTGCGACGGCGACGACGACCACCGATCCGTCCGGGGAGTACTTCACGGCATTCTCCAGCAGGTTCAACAACGCGGACCCGAGCTGGCTCGGCCTGCCCCGCACGAGCTGCGGTGCGGCCGGGGCCTCGAACACGATCGTCGTGTTCCGTCCGTCGGCCAGCGGGCGAGCCGTCGCGATCGCCTCGTCGACGACCTCGACGATGTCGAGCTCGGTGAGCTCGCCGGTCGTGTCGGCCTCGATACGCGAGAGATCGAGCAGATCGTCGATGAGCACGTTCAGCCGGTGCGCCTCCTCGTTCACGCGACCCGCCATGCGCCGGATCACCTCGGGATCGTCCTCGTCGCCGAGGGTCTCGGCCAACAGGCTGAGCGCGCCGACGGGCGTCTTGAGCTCGTGGGAGACGTTGGCGACGAAGTCGCGGCGGATCGCATCGATGCGCAGGTGCTCGGACACATCGTCGACGACCGCGATGCCGCCGAGGAGCTCGCCGTCGACGACGAGCGGTAATCCGTGGACGACGAGCGTCCGTTTCGGCGGCCCGAAGAGGTCGACCTCCTCGTCGCCGACCTGACCGAGGCGGGCCGCATCGAGACGACGGTGGATCGCCGCCTCGACCAGCGCATCGCCGTGCCGGGCCGACGAGAACGCCGTGCCGAGCTCGTTGAGGAAGACGACGTTGCCTTCTCGGTCGCAGATGATCGCGCCCTGGGTCATCGAGTCGATCGCAGCCCGGAGCCGTTCGAGCTCCTCGGACTCTCGGCCCGCGTCGTCGATCCCACGGCGAGCGGCCTGCTCGATCTGCGCGATGCCTTGTGTGAGGTCGTCGATCCGAGGTTCCGTCATCCCGAGACGATCGGCCGACTCACGAACTCGCCCGAGCGCCGCCCGGCGGTCACGCAGCCACAGCACGCCGACGACGACGAGCGCAGCGCCCGTGACGGCCCACAGCCAGAACATGGTCAGGCCTCGTCCCCCGACGCCGCAGGATCGCCACCGTCGACGCCGGCCCCTTCGGCATCATTGGAGTCGGCACGAGCGATCTCGGGGTCACCGGACTCACGCAGCAGGTGCCGCTGGGCGCCGGCATGTTCGGGGAGCCAACCGGTCACCATGTACTGCACCTGCTCGCCGACGTTCACGGCGTGATCGCCGATGCGTTCGTAGAAGCGGCCGACGAGCGCGAGCTGGACCGCTTCTTGGACGCTGAGGGTCGCGCCCTCGTGGTGGCCTTCGAAGATCGCCTGGATGTAGTCGGCCTGCAGTGCGTCGAGCCGATCGTCCATGTCGTCGAGCGCCGCGGCCAGTGCGGCGTCGCTCTCGACATAGGCGTCGATCCCGAGGCGATTCAGTCGGGCGGCCTCCTCGCTCATCTGCTCGATCAGCCCGCGGAGGCGAGGGCTGAGCTCGAGGCCGTACATGCGCCGCACCGCCTTGCAGATGTTGGCGACGAGGTCGGCCGAGCGTTCGAGCTCGCTGTTCAGCTTGAGGGCGGCGACGACGGCACGCATGTCGGCGGCCATGGGGTTCTGGAGGGCAAGGACACGAAGGCAGTGCTCCTCGATCTGCATCGACAGTGCGTCGAAGGCGTCGTCGCCCTCGATCATCCGCTGCGCTTCCGCCAGGTCGCCGTTCAACAGCACCTCGGTCGCCCGGGGCAGGGCCTCGGTGACCATCGCCCCGAGCCGAACGATCTCGTCGCGGATCTGGTCGAGCTCGGCGTGATAGGCGGTTCGAAGTTCTTCGGCCATGAGCGGTGCTCCTCGGTGGCTGGTGATCAGCCGAAGCGGCCGGTGATGTAGTTCTCGGTGCGTTCGTCGCTCGGCGCGGCGAACAACACATCGGTGGGTGCGTACTCGACAAGCAGACCCGTGCGCTGCTCGGTGTGTTCGTCGACCTCGGCGGTGAAGAACGCCGTGCGGTCGCTGACCCGGGCCGCCTGCTGCATGTTGTGGGTGACGATGATGATCGTGTAGTCGTGCTTCATCTCGATCATCAGGTCCTCGATCCGGCCGGTGGCGATCGGGTCGAGGGCAGAGCACGGCTCGTCCATCAACAACACGTCGGGGCTCACCGCGGCCGCTCTGGCGATGCAGAGCCGCTGCTGTTGGCCGCCGGACAATCCGAGCGCCGAGGACTTCAGTCGGTCCTTGACCTCGTCCCACAGCGCGGACTTGCGGAGTGCGTCCTCGACGATCTCGTCGAGCCCCTTCTTCTGGCCGGCGATACGAGGCCCGTAGGCGACGTTGTCGTAGATCGACTTCGGGAACGGGTTCGGCTTCTGGAACACCATGCCGATGCGGCGTCGCACCTCGACCGGGTCGACGCGCTCGTCGTAGAGATCGACGCCGTGGTAGCTGAGCCTGCCGTCGACCCTCGCGGTGGGGATCAGATCGTTCATCCGGTTGAAGGTGCGCAACATCGTGCTCTTCCCGCAGCCGGATGGGCCGATGAACGCGGTGATCTCGTGCTCGTGGATGTTGACGGTGACATCTCGAACGGCACGGAAGTCGTCGTAGTAGACGTTCAGCTCCTCGGCTTCGAAAACCGTGGGAACCGTCGGCGCATCGCTCGCACCCGGTCGGCTCATCACCTGGTGGTCGGTGTCGGCCACTGCACTCCTCGGTCGGTGGCTCGGGACCCCGATGCGGGGTTCGCGTGCCGTCCTGGTCGCGACGGATAGGTCGATGTCGGTCGGGTTCATTGTGGCAGTCCGGAGTGGGAGTGAGGCGGGTGGTCTCAACGACGTTTCTTCTCGTATCGATTTCGCAGCAGGATCGCCACCGCATTGGCCATGAGGACCATCACCAACAACACGACGATGGCCGCCGAGGTGACCTGTTCCCAGTCCTCGCCGGGCCGACCGGCGAAGTTGGCGATGGTGATCGGGAGCGCGGTGAACTTCTCGCCGAGCTGCTCGAGCTCGAGGAATCCGGTGTTCGGCCCGAGCTTGCCGGTCACCGCTCCCACGAGGATCAACGGCGCGGCCTCACCGAGCGCCCTGGTGAGCGACAGCAGTGTTCCCGTGAGGATGCCGGGCGCGGCGTAGGGCAGGATCTGGGACCGGATGGCCTGGCTCTTCGTGGCCCCCATGCCGAACGCGCCGTCGCGGAGCTCGCGCGGGACCGCGCGTATCGCCTCCGATGACGTGATGATGACGATCGGGAGGACCAACACGGCGAGTGTGACGCCGGCCGCCGCTGTGGTCTTCCCGGCGTGGTCACCGACCGAGCCGGGGAAGAACCCGTCGGCGAACCGCACGAAGATCGTGAAGCCGAGAATGCCGTACACCACCGACGGGACGCCGGCGAGGTTCCGGATGTTGAGGTCGACGAAACGGCTGAAACGATTGTCGGTCGCGTATTCCTCGAGATAGATCGCGGCGCCGATGCCGATCGGGAAGGCGAGCACGACGACGAAGACGCCGATCCAGAATGTGCCCCGGAGGGGCTGGAAGACGCCGGTCTCGTCGGCCCTCGTCCGCAGCTCGGCGCTGAGGAAGTCACCCGGTCGCTCGCTCAGCACCGGCCACGAGCCCCGGACGACGTCCTGGAGCAACAGCACGAGGATCGCGAGCGCGAGGAGGAGCGCGAAGAGCACGGCCACCTGGAACAGCGCCCCCGTCGGGTCGGCTTTGCGGTTCATGATCTCGCGAGCGACGCGATCCTTGGTGCGGCGGTCGCCGAGCGTTCCGAGTGCCATGGCTGCCTAGTACTGCTCGCGTACGCGTCGCACGAAGCGGCCGGCGAGCAGGTTGAGACACAGGGTGATCACGAACAGCACCAGACCGACGAAGAACAGGCTCTGGAACGTCAGGGCTTCACCGGCGACCGAGTCGGTACCCGATGCCTGCGATGCCATCGCCGCCGTCATGGTCGAACCGGCATCGAGAGGCGACACCGTGAAGGTCGCGACGTTGCCACCGCCGCCGGCGGCGATGAACACGACCATGGTCTCGCCGATCGCCCGGGACACGCCGATGATCCCGGCCGCCACCAGTCCCGAGACGGCTGCGGGCAACACGACCCGGAGGCTCGTCGTGACCTTCTTGGCGCCGAGCCCGGCCGACGCCTCGCGAAGCTCGCGTGGCACCGAGTTCAGCGCATCCTCGGCGACCGATGCCATGAGGGGGATGGTGAGCACGCCGACGCCGAGGCCCGCGGCGGCGAGGTTGAACAGTCCAGCACTGTCGAACAGCGCCTGCACGATGTTGGGCGAGATCCATGCGAGCGCGAAGAACCCGAGGACGACGCTCGGCACGCCGGCCAGGATCTCGAGCGTCGGCTTGAGGATCGAACGGACCCTCGGGCTGGCGTACTCCGCGAGATAGATCGCACTGCCGAGGCCGCACGGGATCGCGAGCATCATCGCGATCGTCGTGACGATGAGCGAGCCGACCACGAGCGTCTTCAGGTCGTACTCCCCGAGTCGGGGAGCCCACTTGTCGCCCCACACCAGATTCCAATCGACCTCGGCCATGAAGGTCCAGGCTTCCCGGACCAGCGAGAAGACGATCAGTGCACTGATGAGGAGGGAGACGCCGGCGGCGACGAACAGCACCCGCTGTACCAGTCGTTCCCGCCGCTGGCGCCGGGGGGGAGCACTCAGCGTCTCGACCGACAGGCCGGCTGCCACCAGGGTCGGCTCGCTCAACGCTCAGCGACCTTCCCAGGCGGCCTGGGTGGCCGCGAGGAGGTCGTCGGGAAGCGCCACGTAGCCGGTGTCGCCGAACGCCCGGGTCACCGAATCGATGTATGCGTCGCCGAAGTAGTAGTCGACGAACTGGACCAGCCCGTCGTCGGTCGCAGCCCGCTCGGTGTTCACGTAGATGTACAGCGGTCGGCTCACCGGGTAGCTGCCGTCGGCGATCGTGTCGATGGTCGGCGCGATGCAGCCGGACTGGCCGTCGTCGACCTCGAGCACCTTGACCGCGTCGGCGTTCTCGGCGGCGAACGCGAATCCCACCCAGCCGAGCGAGCTCCCGCTGCCCGAGACGCCCTGGATGATCACGTTGTCCTCGGCCTGACCGGCGATATCGGTGCGGATGAAGGTGTCGGCGTCCTCACCGAGGCGTTGCTCGCCGATGCCCTCGAGCACGATCTCGATGAAGCTGTCGTAGGTGCCCGACTCGGTGCCGGGCGCGGTGATGTCGAGGGAAGCGTCGGGGAAGGTGTTGGTGGTCCCGAGCTCGTCGGCGATCGCCTGCGCCTCGGCCCAGTTCCCGAAACCGTCGGCCTCCGGGCCGAGCAGTGCATAGAGGTCACCGTAGTTGACGCATGTGATCGCATTGTCCGGATGGGTCATCACCGCGATGCCGTCGAAGGCGACGAGGAGCTCGACGTAGGAGATGCCGTTCGCCTCGCAGTCGGCCGCTTCGGCCTCCTTGATCGCCCGCGAGGCATCCGAGATGTCGGTCTCACCGAGGCAGAAGAGCTGGAATCCGTCGCCCGTGCCCGGCCCGTCGACGGTGATCTCGACGTCGTTCGAGACGTTGTCGTTGAACAGCTCGGCGGCGCGAGCCGTGACCGGCTCGACGGTCGACGAGCCCGAGACGTTGATCGCGCCCGACACATCGCCGGCGGCGGCGTCGTCCTCGGCCGATGACGGACTGTCGGAGTCCGAGTCGCTGCTGCCGCAGGCCGCGGCGACGAGAACGAGGCCGATGAGCAGGCCGAGCATTCGAGTGGATCGTCTGTTGCTTCGTTGCACGTGGAGACGCCCTCCGGGGGATTGGACCGACCGGGGCATCTGCCCGGCCTCCTTCGGTGCGCAAGGTACGAAGTCGATGTGGCCATCATCCGGAGCGCAGGTGAACAGCAGGTGAAGTCCCCGCGGCCGTCGGGTGAACTCTCGAGCCGAACTCGGGTCGAACGGTGCCGGCGCCCAGCCGAGCGGGACCTAAGGCTCTGGTGCCTCGGTCAGCCCGTTGACATCTTCGGGGGATCGACAGTCATCCGAGGGAGAGCAGCAATGAGCGTCACGAAGATCATCGAGGTCGTCGGCCGGTCGAAGAAGAGCTCCGACGACGCGGTCAAGAACGCGCTGGCCGAGGCGGGGAGCAGTCTCCGTGACATCAAGGCGCTCGACGTGGTGTCGGTGGGCCTGCGAGGCGACGACATGGACGAGTGGGGTGCACTCGTCCGCATCTCGTTCCTCGTGAGCGACGTCGGCTGAGCCACCCCCACTGCTGGTCACGCTGCGGGGGTCACTCGGCTCGGGACCCTCGCCGCGCCCGACCCGCTCGTCGTCGCGCCCGGATTTTCCCACCTGCCGCCACGCCGACTAGTGTCACGCTCCGTGGGAAATTTCACAAGAACCCACTACGGAAACGGGTGGGAAAAGGGGAACGGGATGATACGTACGAGACAGAGGATCACGACACGACTGTTGATCGTCGCGGCGCTGATAGCCGCCATGGCGATCGTGACAGTGGCACCGGCAGGTGCCGGAAAGGGCGACAACAACGGGCAGGGCGCAGAGAACTCTCGAGAGGTCGAGCTCCAGATCCTGGCGATCAACGACTTCCACGGCAACATCGCGACATCATCGGGGTCATTCGGTGGTGTCGGTCGTGCCGACTACCTGGCGGCGAACATCGCAGCCGCCGAAGCCGATGCCGACAACTCCATCTTCGTCTCGGCCGGCGACCTCATCGGCGCCTCGCCGCTGATCTCGGCGTTGTTCCACGACGAACCGACCATCGAAGCCATGAACCTTCTCGGTCTCGACATCAACGGCGTCGGCAACCACGAGTTCGACGAGGGCCCCGACGAGCTGCTCCGCATGCAGAACGGTGGCAGCCATCCGGTCGACGGCGATCTCGACGGCGACCCCTTCCTGGGCGCCGACTTCGAGTTCCTCGCGGCGAACGTGGTGGACGACGCCACCGGGGACACGATCTTCCCGCCGTACACGATCCGCAACTACCAGGGTGTGAAGGTGGCCTTCATCGGCATGACGCTCGAGGGCACGCCGACGATCGTGACGCCCAGTGGCGTCGAGGGTCTCACGTTCAAGGACGAGGCCGAGACCGTCAACGCACTGGTCCCGCAGCTCCAACAGAACAACATCGAGGCAATCGTCGTGCTGCTCCACGAGGGCGGCTTCTCGCCCGGCGGGCAGAACGACTGCAACGGTGGTCTGTTCGGGCCGATCGCCGAGATCGTTCCCCAGCTCGACGATGCCGTCGATCTGGTCATCGCCGGGCACACCAACGACGAGTTCATCTGTGAGATCGACGGCAAGTGGGTCACCATGGCCGACACCCGGGGCCGGCTCTTCACCGACATCGACGTGACGTTGAACCGGGTCACCAAGGACCTCACCGTCCAGGCGATCAACAACATCCCGAACTCGCAGGCCGGCGTCACCCCCGATGCCGACGTGACGGCGCTGATCGACAAGTACGACACGCTGTCGGCACCGCTCGCGAACACCGTCATCGGAACAACGACCACCGACATCTCGCGGACGGGGAATGCCGCCGGCGAGTCCGCGCTCGGCGACGTGATCGCCGACGCTCAGCTGGAGGCCACAGCACCGGTCGGGTTCGGCGAGGCAGTCATCGCCTTCATGAACCCCGGTGGCATCCGTGCCGACATCAACTTCGTGTCGACCGGACCGGAGGCCGACGGAGAGCTGACCTTCGGCGAGGCGTTCGGCGTCCAGCCCTTCGGCAACAGCCTCGTCACGATGACGCTCACCGGGGCGCAGATCGACGCGCTGCTCGAGCAGCAGTTCGACAACCCGAGCGTCGGTTCGAGCCGGATCCTGCAGGTGTCCGACGGCTTCACCTACACGTGGACCGCGGCCGCGCCGACCGGAGACAAGGTCGATCCGTTGACGATCGAGCTCGGCGGCGTGGTCGTCGATCCCGCGGCGAGCTACCGGGTCACGGTGAACAGCTTCCTTGCCGACGGAGGGGACAACTTCTCCGTGCTGGTCGATGGCACCGACCGGCTCGGCGGCGAAGTCGACCTCGACGCCCTCGTTGCGTACTTCGGAGCCAATTCGCCGGTGGCACCGGGACCGCAGAACCGCATCAGCGTGAACTGACCGACCGGACGGACCAACTGGTCGAAGATGCCCGGCTCGTCGAGCCGGGCATCTTCGCGCCCGGCCACGACCGCCGTGTGATACTTCGGGCATCACCGTGGACGGGAGTGATCCGGCATCGCACCGGGTTCTCGCCCTGACGAAGGAGAGACAGGCAATGAGAGAGATCACTGTCAGCCGGGATCTCGCCGCGCCGCGTGCTGCGGTCTGGGGCGTGCTCGCCGATTTCCCCAACATCGCCGACTGGAACGG
>Ga0224508_10005462_pt1 | contig 10161 bp, 7 predicted proteins | sample SF_Jan12_sed_USG_4_FD_170157 | JGI IMG/M metagenome (GOLD analysis project Ga0224508, IMG submission 170157) | Sediment microbial communities from San Francisco Bay, California, United States - SF_Jan12_sed_USGS_21 | ecosystem: Environmental > Aquatic > Marine > Sediment | place: USA: California... | reverse complement strand
GCGAAGCATCGCCGCGGCGAGGTGCTGCTCGACCGCACCGGTGTCTCCGAACCACGCATCGTTCGACAGGTTCAGCAACACTGTCGCCCCGGCTCGCACCTGGTCGCGGGCCAGGCCAGAGAAGAGCACTTCGTAGCAGATGAGCGGACCGAATGAGGCGCCTCGAACCGGGAGAACGCCGGGAGCCACGCCGGGCAGGATCTCGATCGGGCCAAACCATTCCATCGGCAGCGGCCCCGGCGCGTACTCTGCGAATGGAAGGAGATGGCGCTTGTCGTGATGGGCGAGGATCTCGCCGCCCACGCCGACGAGCAGCGCCGAAGTGCGGAAGCGGCCGTCCTTCGGGTCGGTCCTCGGCGCTCCCAGGATCAGCGGCGCTCCGATCCCGCGCTGGACGGCGGAACGCAACAGATGCAGGTTCGAAGGGAGCAGCGCTGCGACCGCGTTCTCCGGCCAGACCGCGACATCGAATGGCTCGCCGTCGAGGGTTCGTTGCACGAGTGCATCCGCAACCGCAACCGGACCCCGGGCGTCACCCGACGGGACCGCGCCAGGCTGGACCAGCAGGACCCGCTTCGATCCCTCGGGTGGGGCCGGGCCCGTGGCGACCCGGACCGAGCCCGCCGGCGCCTGCCGGTTGACGAATCCGGGCGCCACGAGCAGGACGCACACCAATGCGAGCCGGCTGGCGGATCGGATCCGCTCGCCCGGCGAGAACAGCAATGCCGCAATGGCCACATTGGCCCACGCCAGCAGCAGCGAAACACCGGTCGCGCCGACGAATGCCGCGGCCGCCGCCCACTCGGGAGCGGGCAACAGCGAGTAGGCGAGCAGGAGCCACGGAAACCCCGTGAACACCGCCCCCCGCAGAAGCTCGACGCCGGCAAGGGCACCCGCGAATCGGAGCCCTCGGAGCCGACCGGAGCCTCCGAGGGGATCGCCGCCGACAACGGCGAGCCCGGCGAAGGAGAACGCCCCGAACACCTGCCCAACCGCGATCGAAACAGCGACAGCCGCCACTCCTGGCAACCCGAAATAGCTCGACGCCCCGGTCACGCCCGCGCCCAGCGTGGCCACCGTGGTGCCGACGGTTCCCGCCCACCATGCAAGGACGATCCGAGTGCGCGTAGAGGACCCGCGCCACGCAACGAGGAGTGGGACGAGGCAAACGAACGCCAGGGGCCACAGCCCGAAGCCCGGCTGGGCTGCGGCGAACAGCAAACCGGAGCCGAGACCCGAGGCTGCGCGCCAGAGTGCACCCGATCGCTCCATGGGGGACGATTGTAGGATGGCGACTGCGCACCCGGACAGAGATTCGCGGATTCGATTCCTGACGATCTTCGCGGCAACACTGGCGAGTGCGTTGTGCGCACTCGTAGTCAGCGACAGCGCTCGCCTCGTCGGAGACACGTTCCCCGGCTTCCTCGTCTGGGACAACGGAACGCTCGTGGCACTCCACACCGAGGGTTGGCCCGGTGCGCAAGCCGGCCTGCCGCTCAACGGCGGCCGGGTACTCGAAGTCGACGGCGAACCATTCGCCGGCGGAGCCGCGCTCCTCGACCGAGCTCGCTCTCTCGAATCGGGTCAGTCGATCGAATACCGCGTGCGCAGCGAAAGCGGCGAGACGCACTACGAAGTCCCCGTCATCGTGATGAGCTGGCGCGACTGGCTCGCCACTTTCGGCAACTACGTCCTGAACGCGATCTGCTTCTTTGCCATCGCACTGATCGCGCTCTATTTGAGGCCCGATCTGCGGGCCGCCCGGGCGCTCGCAGTCTCGATGTCGTTGTTCGGGCTGCTGATGATTCTCGCGGTCGACTTCGTCTCGACCTACCGTTTCTTGTTCTTCACCCAGCTCGTGGAAGCGCTGACTCCCGCCGCTTTCGGGATCCTCGGCCTCGTCTTTCCCGTCGAGCGGCTGCGGGGCCGGCGCCTCCGACTCGCAGCGGCCGGACTCATCGGCCTCGGAGTCGCACTCGGGATCGCGAACGCCGGGTGGTTCCGCACGAACCCCGACCTTGCACGAAACCTGACTTCGACGGCGTACCTGGCGATCGCGGTCGTCGCGCTCGCGATGCTCGCGAGCTTCGCGCATGCATTGCGACTCGCCGAGGAAGTTTCCCAACGAGTACAAGCGGCGGTCGTATTCGCCGGCGGCCTGGTCGCGTTCCTCTTCCCTTCGCTCGCGGTCCTCGCATTCTTCCCGCTCGGTTGGAGCTTCTCGTTCACCTGGATCACGACGCTGCTCCTCTTCTTCCCGCTGTCGATCCTCTACGCGATCGTCCGCTACGACCTGCTCGGCGCCGAGAGGTTCATCCGGACCACGCTGGGCTACGCCGTCGCGACTTCCACCGTCATGGTCACCTACGCGATGCTGGCACTGGCGCTCGACCGGTTCGTCGCGCCGGAGGCCAGCCGCAGCCCGGCGGCGTCATTCGGACTGTTGCTCGCCATCGCGATCCTGTTCGACCCGATCCGGCGGCGCGTTCAGCGAACCGTCGATCGCCAGTTCTATCGCACCGTCGTCGACTCGGGACGCGTCCTCGAAGAATCGGGTGCAGACTTCGCCTCACTTCTCGACGAGGATGCAGTCGTCGAGCGCGCGAAGGAGAGGGTCTCGAGTGCTCTCGGCCTGGAGTGGGCAGACTTCGCGACGGCGGAGTCACCCAGCTCGGGCGCCGCGCACGCAGAACCCGTCGTCTTTCGAGACCAGCGACTCGGTGTGTTGAGCGCAGGCCCGAAACGATCCGGCGCCCCGATGAGCGAGGCCGAGCGCGAGCTCGTGCGGGGTCTGGCGTCGCAGCTGGCACTCGCCATCCACAACGCGCGCGCGATCGAAGCCCTGAGACGCGCGCAGGCGACCGTGCTCCGGACGGAGCGACTCGCCGTCGTCGGGGAGTTCGCGGGGGCAGTCGCCCACGGAGTTCGCAACCCGCTGTCCGGAATCCGGGCTTCGGCGCAGATGGCCCGCGATGAGGCCGACCCGATCGCGCTGCGCGACGCCCTCGACGGCGTGATCAGCGAGGCGGATCGCCTGGAACAGCGTGTGCGCAGCCTGCTCGACTTCTCGCGTCCCACCGAGCCTCGGCTCCAACCGGTCGAGCTCGGACCTCTCCTCGCCGCGGTCGCCCAGACGATCGGCAGCTCCGCCCACGGCGCCGGGGTGTCGGTCCGGGTGGAGCACGACCCGCAGGCTGCCGAGATCTCCACCGATCCCGACTACCTCGAAGAGGCCCTCCTCGAGCTCGCGGGCAACGCGGTGCGTGCGACGCCGTCGGGCGGAACGCTCGTGATCTCGTCGCGAGTCATCCCGGGGGCGATCGAACTCCGTGTCACCGACACCGGCGCCGGGATCCCCGAAGCGGTTCGCGAGAGAATCTTCGACCTGTTCTTCACGACCCGAAGGGAGGGCACCGGGATGGGCCTCGCGTACGTTCGAAAGACGATCGAGCAGCTGGGTGGAGAGGTCGCGCTGGAATCTGCCGGGCCGGGCGGGACGACGTTCCGCATTGCGCTCGCCACCTGATTCCGCGCGGATCAGGGGATCGAGACGATGAGCCCGTCGTTCGCGAGAATCCGAACGACGTCGTCCTCATCGATACGCCCATCGCCGGTCAGATCGACCTGGAAGTCGTAGCCCGGGTCGCCGACCTCGAGACGATCGAGGGACTGCGCGAGAGCGACATCGGCGCCGTCGACTTCTCCCGAGTCGTCGACGTCGGGATCGGGAAGCCAGATCGGCAACTGGGACAGCCCGCCCGCGTACTCGAGCGAGAGGCCCCCGAGGTTCGAATCGTCGAAAGCCCCCCCGCCATCATCGATGGTCAGGGCGATGCCACGGGCGTTGGAGAGCACGACGACTTCGCGGGCCGGATTGCCGTCTCCATCGGGACTGGTGATGCGAACGGGCCCATCGGCGACGACCGTCACCGTCGATCCGGGCGAAGGCGTCGTCACGTTCCCGAAGCGATCCAGCGCGACGACGCGGAGGACGCGCGCGCTGGCACTGCCATCGTCGTCGACGAACGCATGCTGAAGCACTTCGAAGAGGACACGATCCCCACTCGAATCCAGACCCGGGCGCAGCGGACGGCTCGCCAGATCCCGGTAGGAAGAAGCGGCGGGCTCCGCGACGAGCCCGAACCGCGCGAATGCACCGGAGTGGGCCCGCGCACCATCGATACTCGGTGCGATCCCATGCACGGGCACGGTGAACGACTCGCCGATATCCGGCACCGTGGGATCGGGCTCCAGAGCCTGCTTCACTTCTACGCCTGCCAATCCGAACGGGTCCGCCGGACCCGGGAGGTTTCCGTCGATCACTTCGTTCGGGTCGGTTTCTGGCAGGAATGGCAATCGCGTCATGACCATCGGCCCGCTCGGTACCTCGCCGCCGAAGTGCCCCGGGTCGAAGGGACCCGTGAACGCCGCGGCGCCGACGATCAGGTCCAGCTCAGCACCTGGCGGCCCTCCGGCCGACACGAAGAACTCCCCGGACGCCCGCCCCCCGGATGCGATCGCGAGCCGACGGCCTACCGGCTCGAGCTCCGCCCCCTCGAGGCTGGCGTCGAACGGATCTCCATCCGAGAGCGTGATACCGATCGCTCCGTCCCCATCGAGGTCCGCGAACGCCATGACCAGCACCGGCGAGCCCTCGAGAGAAGGAGGGTCCGTCGGCTCCAACCATCCGGGCCCGGGATAGCCGTTGACCGCGGCGACGACGAATTCGAGAGGTGTCCCTTCGCCAAAGGGCTCGGCCACGACGTCCGGCGGCCGGCTGCGGACCGGTACGGGGCCCGAGAACGAGCGAAGCCCGGTCCGAACGATCAGGTCGATGTCCGCGGGCAGAAAGGCGAACGAGCGGACCTCGTCATCCCCAGTTCCCAAGCGTCCGTCGGCTCCGGGCTGCACCCAAGGCGCAAAAGGAGGTAGCTCGAGCAGCTCGCCCGTCTCCGGATCGGCGATGTCCCGGTGCAGCATCAGGTCGCCCTCCGCCTCGAAGATCCTGGCGCACTCCGGGTCTGCAGCGATACAGCTCGCCGCCAGCACGCAGAGCAGCGCCACGCGCTGGTGCCGCGTCACGACCCGGATCCAACCACGACCGCCGCCGGGTTCGAGAGCACGGCCTCGCCTTCGTCGACCACGAAGAATTGCACCTCCGCGGGTCCGGCTGGGAACGTCGCGGGCAGCAGCAGTTCGAGTCGGGTCACGCCGAGGAATACCACGGCGCCGTCCGGGCTCGGGTTTCCGGAAGCGAGCAGTCCCGGGACGTCCGCGGCATCCAGACCGTCCGCGAGTGCGGGCGCATTGCCGGTGACGGGCCCGGTGACGACGTCGTACCGCACGTAGCCGGTCCCGACAGTGGTCTCGCGAACGACGATCTGAAGCGGCCACGCCAGCTGGACCAGATCCAGCGCCTGGAACGAGCCATCGATCCGCAGCAGTCGCGGGCCCCCGTCGCCGTGCGTGGCGACAGCCGCGATCGCGAGGGTCGGATCGGTCGGCGTGGTCGCCCCGGGGGGCGCGAGCAGGACCGCGACCGCGATCATCGGAGCCGTTCGTCCGAGGCGAGAGAGTCGACGTAGGAAATGCAGCACGGTGGACACAGGAGCAAGGAACGTACCAACCGGGATTCGGACGAGCTTCCGGCGCCCGATCAGAGCAATCCGAACTTCTCCAGCCGGTACCGCAGCGCGTCTCGCGAAAGACCGAGGAGGGCCGCGGCGCGCGTGCGGTTCCCCTCCGTCCGCTCGACTGCCTGGCGAACCAGCTCCCGTTCGAGTTCCTCGAGAGAGATCCCGCCTTCGGGAAGCTGGAACGGGTCACCCGTTCCCTTCGAAGCGGTGAGCAGGCTCCCGAGTGCGGCCGCGTCGATGCGCTCGCCCGAGGCCAGCAGGACGGCCCGTTCGATCACGTTGCGGAGTTCCCGCACGTTGCCGGGCCACGGGTAGCGGCGCAGCTCCGCAATCGCGGATTCGTCGAGCTCTACCTTCCGTCCATACAGGCCACCCAGTTCGGCGCAGAAGCGCTCGGCGAGAAGAGCGATGTCGTCCCCTCGGCTCCGGAGCGGCGGCACTTCGAACGCGAGCACGCCCAGCCGGTGGAACAGGTCCGCGCGGAACTCCTTCGCGGCGACAGCCTCCTCGAGATCGCGGTTCGTCGCCGCGACCACATGCACATCGACCGATCGATCCCGGCTGGATCCGAGCCGTCGGATCCGCCGGTCTTCGATGGCCTTCAACAACTTGGCCTGCAGCTCCAGGCTCGCGTGGCCGACTTCGTCGAGAAAGAGCGTCCCTCCTTCTGCGGCCTCGAAGAGCCCCACACGCTCGGTCTTCGCGTCCGTGAACGTGCCCCGCTCGTGACCGAACAGCTCCGCCTCGACGAGGTTCTCGGGCATCGCGGTACAGTTGATCTCGAGGAACGGGCCGCCGCCGAGAAGCTCGTGGACCGCCCGCGCGATCATTCCCTTGCCGGTGCCGGTCTCCCCGGTCAAGAGCATCGCGGGGCGCTTACCAGGGGGGAGCCCGGCGTCGCGCAGCCGTTCCACCTGAGCGAAGAGCGAGAGCAGCGCAGGGTCGCGACCGACGATGCCCTCCGGAACGGCGCGGGTTCGGCCGCGGTGATACGCGAGTTCGCGATCGCGCTGCTTGCGCGAAAGGACCCGGTCCACCAGAAGTCGCAGCTCGTCGAGATCGAGCGGCTTCTGGAGGTAGTCCGCGGCGCCTCGTCTCATCGCCTCGACGGCGTCGCTGACCGAGCCATAGGCGGTCATCAGGATCACCGAGGGGCCGGCGCCATCCGCCGTCAGTTCGGCCAGCAGGTCGAGGCCCTCCCGGTCCGGGAGCCGCAGATCCAGCAGGACCAGATCGGGGGCCCCCTCGTGAACCGCAGCGACTCCCGCCTCCCCGGTCAGCTCGTGGCGAGCCTCGTGCCCCGCCTGTTCGAGTGCCCGAGCAATTTGACGGCCCAGCACTGCCTCGTCCTCGATGACCACGATCGAAGCCACGAGGTCAGCCTAGGCCACCCCGAATCCGGCCAACACCGCGGGAGATCGCGCGGCCACTGCGGGATCTCCCGCACCTCCAGCGCCGGGGGGCGCAAAGCGCGCAGCGGACGTTGGTACGCCGGTTGCAGTCTCCCTCCCCAGGTGCCCGGAGAGCACCCCGGAGAAATCGAGTGCAGCGCACGCGTCTGGTGTTGGTGGTGGAAGACGAGCTTCAGCTCCGACGCTGCCTCGCGGCCTACCTGAAGCGTCACGGCTGGGACGTCACGGAAGCCGGTTCGATCGCGGAGGCACATGCCGAGCTCACCGCCATGAGCTTCGATGCGGCGGTCGTCGACGTGGGTCTTCCCGACGGCGACGGCCTCGAACTGCTGGCTCGCACCGACCCTCGCCACTCGCTGGTCGTGAGCGCGTGCCCCGACGCGGAGCGCTACGAGCACCGCGGTGTTCTCCATCATCTCGCCAAGCCCCTCGATCTCGTCACTGTCGCAGAGCGTGTGTCTTCGCTCTGCGCGAATTCCGAACGGACGGACGGCTCAGTCACTGCAGGAGGATTCCAATGAAACTTCGAAACCAGACCGTACGGTCGTGCTTGCTCATCGCAGCGCTCGGTGCGGCGACCGGGCTCGCGACCCTCGCGCAGGCGGCGCACGCAGACTCTTCGCGAATCACGAGTTCGCTAAGCGCCACTTCGGCGAGCCCGACCTCGGAAGGTCGCATCAAGTTGCGTTTCAAGGAGAAGCGCTCGCGACTGAAGGTCGATGTCCGAAACCTCGCTCCGACGTCTTCGTACACACTGAGGGTCGGAGACCAGCCCTGGGCGACGTTCGACACCAATCATAAGGGACGAGCCAAGCTCCGGTTCGGTTCTCCCGCGAAGAAGCGCGAGATCGCGCTCCCCGGCGACCCGCGCGGCGCGACCGTGAGCATCCACAACGGGAGCGATGACGTCCTCGAAACGGTTCTCTCCGGGTCCGGGGAGTCGGACGACAGTCGGGTTCGCGAGGAGACGTTGCTTTCACCGACTGCGTTTTCGACCGGCGGACGCGCGCGCGTGCGGTTCGAGCGACGCGACGATGGCGAACTCCGCTTCGACGTCGACCTCGAGAACGTCACCCCCGGCGAGTACCGTGTACTCGTTGGGGGCATCGAGCGCGGCGTCCTCGTCACGAACGCGCTGGGCCATGGCGAGCTCGAGTGGCGCACGGACTCCGACGATGCGGATCATCTCCCGCTCGATTTCGACCCTCGCGGGGAGATCGTCGACATCCTCAACGCAGCCGGCGAGATCGTCTTCACCGGCGACACCGAAGGCCAGCTGCCGGGCGTGAACGAGTGCGCGTTCCAGGAGGTCGAGACGGCCCTGTCGCCCTCGGCAGCCGCGGGGCTCGGCAGCGGTCGCGCCCGACTGCGAATCCGGGACGACTGTCGGCGGGACTTCAACGTCGAGATCGAAGACGTCCCGACGGGCCCCTACGACTTGTTCGTCGACGGAGTTCTCCGCGGGACGATCGATGTCGTCGACCTCCCCGGCCAGACCGAAGGGGAGATCGAATTCGACACCGAGGTCGACGACCCGGGCGAGATCTTCCTCGATTTCGATCCGAGCGGCGCGGCGCTGGAGGTCCGCCAGGGGGATACGAGCTTCTTCACCGGGACGGTCGGAACGCTCGACGGCTCGGGTGGAGGCGGGGACGATGACGACGGGAACGATGACGGCGACGACAACGATCCGCCCCCGGGCTCTTGCAACGGCCCGGTCGAGATCGAGGTCCCGCTGATCAACGCGGGGCTCTTCCCGGGCGGTCGGGCAGAAGCTCGCTTCCGCAGCCGAGACCAGTGCCGGACGGACTTTCAGGTCGAGATCGAGGACGTCCCGGCCGGAACGTACGAACTCTTCGTCGGCGGGGTCCTGCGAGGAGTGATCACGGTGGCCGCCGGCGAGGGCGAGATCGAGTTCGACGACGAACCCGAGGCCGGGGAACTGCCGATCGACTTCGACCCGCGCGGACTGGAGGTGCGTGTCGAATCCGGGGGCGCCGTCGCTTTCGAGCGGCTCTTCCCGGAGTAGACGAACCGCCGGGCACTCCCTCGAGGAGTGCCCGGCGCCTACTCCTCCGGCGACTCGTAGTACGCGCTCAGCTGATCGAGCTGCTTCCCTGCCTGGTCGACGAGCTCCAACACATCGGCGGGCAGCGCCCCTGCGCTACGCCGGCCCTCTTCGGCCGCGCTGCGTCGCATGAGGCCCACCCGGCGATAGATCGGCAGGGTCTCGTCGTAGCCCGCGCCGGCTTGGAGACGGCGCACGAGATGACGAACCGAGTTCTTGAGAACCCGCAGATCGTCGAGCGCCCGGAAGAACGACTTTCGAGAGGCGCCGGCGAGCGGAGGATCGACTCCTCGCGCACGCCCGTAGACGTCGCCGAGCGACTCGGACAGCTCGGTCGCCAGGCGCGTCACCTGCTCCTGGTCCCACTCGAGGGGCGCGGAAGACGCACTGGAGGCGAAAGCGAAACCGAGTGCGAACGCGAGGGTGCTGAGGACGCGCAAGGATGTCTCCGTGGGTTCGTTCCGAATCTAACCCAGTCTCCGGCCCCGTGGGCCCGGATCCCCCGAGAGCGGACTCGTCCAGCGGATCTAGACTGGGGCGGTGGAGCTCTCGACCGACTGCGTTCCCGACCTCTCCGTCGTCCCGAAGGGAGAGCGGGATCGACTCGCACGCGAGGCGGCGAGCGGCGGCGCGTACGCGCCTGCGCCGGGGCGGGTGCCGGCGCTTCGCCAGATCGAGGTCGCAGCCGGATCGGCGTCGCCCCCGACAGGCGCCTGCCGAATCGTCGCGTGGAATGCGGAACGCTGCCGGACTCCGCGCGCGGCCACCGCATGGCTGGCTCCGATCGGCGCCGCCGCGTGGCTGCTCACGGAACTCGACGTCGGCATGGCTCGCTCCGGGCAGGCTCACACCGCGCGGCGACTGGCGGAGCATTGGGGCGCCGGGTTCGCGTTCGCGGTCGAGTTCCTCGAACTCGGCCTCGGCGGCGCGACCGAGCAGCGGGAGCACGCGGGGAAGCAGAACGAAATCGGTTACCACGGCGCCGCCATCCTCTCCCCGCACGAACTCGGGCGGCCGGCCCTCGTCCGTCTCGACGAGGGAGGCG
>Ga0224508_10005461_pt1 | contig 10161 bp, 13 predicted proteins | sample SF_Jan12_sed_USG_4_FD_170157 | JGI IMG/M metagenome (GOLD analysis project Ga0224508, IMG submission 170157) | Sediment microbial communities from San Francisco Bay, California, United States - SF_Jan12_sed_USGS_21 | ecosystem: Environmental > Aquatic > Marine > Sediment | place: USA... | reverse complement strand
AGATCTACACTTGATTATACGCATCGATTCCGGGCCGTGGAGCCACGGCAGGGGCCTTCGTCATTGAGAGAGAAAGAGCCGCGCCGCGCCGCCCCAGGGCCGTCGTCGTCTTGCAAGGGTTTGAATAGGCGCGTAATATTCCGCCTCTTTCATCGGCGGCGCGACCGCCGGGCCACAGGCGGAATAATGAAAACGTTCTCGGCAAAAAGCCACGAGGTGCGGCGCGACTGGTACGTGGTAGACGCACAGGGCAGAACCCTGGGACGGCTTGCGACGGAGATTGCCCGCAGGCTCAGGGGCAAGCACAAGCCCGAGTACACGCCCCATGTGGACACCGGTGACTATATCGTCGTTATCAACGCCGAGAAGATCAGAGTGACCGGCGCCAAGCTCAAGGACAAGATGTACCACCGCCATACCGGTTACGTCGGTAACCTCAAGTCCGAGTCGCTCGAAACGCTACTGGACAGAGCGCCGGAGCGGGTTCTGGAGCTCGCGGTTAAGGGGATGATGCCAAGAAATCCCCTGGGCCGACAGATGTTGAAGAAGCTCAAGGTGGTGCGTGGCGCGGAGCATCCCCACCAGGCGCAACAGCCTTTGCCACTGGAGCTATAGGGAATGGCCGAACAGACATACTACGGTACGGGTCGGAGGAAGACCTCCGCGGCGCGGGTGTACTTGAGATCAGGCGGCGGCGCGATCGTCGTCAATGGCCGACCCTTGGACGTTTTTTTCGGGCGAGAAACGGCGCGGATGATCGTGCGCCAGCCATTGGAGCTTGCTCAACTCGACGGAAAGTTTGACATACACGTCACTGTGCGAGGGGGTGGGACGACCGGCCAGGCCGGCGCCATCCGCCACGGCATCACTCGCGCACTGATGGACTATGATGGGTCACTCAGGCCGTCTCTGCGGAAAGCCGGCTTCGTAACCCGGGATGCACGGGAAGTGGAGCGCAAGAAGGTCGGGCTGCGCAAGGCCCGCAGAGCAACACAGTACTCGAAGCGCTAGCCCGCAACCCCACGACTGGGGGATCGTCTAGTGGTAGGACAGCGGACTCTGACTCCGCCAGCGGGGGTTCGAATCCCTCTCCCCCAGCCATTCACCTCGGGACCGGCGCGTCGCCGACGGCCGCCGCAAATCATTCGATCACGCGAATGTCACTGTCTTCCGCAACCAGGAGCGCATCGGCGGGCCGTTGAGCGAATATCCCCACGGTGACCACCCCGGGAATCTGGTTCAGGCGTGCTTCCAGTTCCGGTGGGTTCGTGATGCTCAGATTATGGACGTCCACGATGTGATTACCGTTATCGGTAACAAAGCCCTCGCGCCAGATCGGCTGACCGCCGGCCTTGATCAGCTGCCGGGCAACGTAGGAACGTGCCATGGGAATGACCTCGACCGGGAGCGGGAACTCGCCGAGGACACCCACGAGCTTCGAGTCGTCGACGATGCAGACGAAGCGGCGGGAGGCGCCCGCTAGGATCTTCTCGCGGGTCAGGGCACCGCCGCCGCCCTTGATGAGATGACGGTGCTTTGTCGCTTCATCGGCGCCATCAACATAGAGATCCAGGTCCCCGGTGTCGGCTAAGTGCGACACCTCAATTCCCAGTCCCGTCAACCTCGTGGTGGAATCTTCGGAGCTGGATACGACCGCATCCAGACGCTCGGCATGCTCGGCGAGGGCGTCGATAAAGAAGTTGACCGTACTGCCGGTCCCGACCCCGAGTGTCATCCCATCGCGAAGCTGGTTGATCGCCGCGAGGGCGGCTCGTTGTTTCTTCGTGTCTTGAGTCACGCGTTCCCCAAAAAAAAGTGCCCGCATATAGCGGGCACTTCGTTTATGTCAGAGCCTGAAGGCTCGCATAAGATACTGAAGAAATTACCGTTTCTTTCTAGAAACCTTACGGCGAACGGTCTTTTTCTTAGCCTTTTTCTTGGCCTTTTTCTTAGCCTTCTTCTTGGCCTTCTTCTTGGCTTTCTTGCGAGTAGCCTTTTTCTTGGCCTTTTTCTTGGCCTTCTTCTTGGCTTTCTTGCGAGTAGCCTTTTTCTTGGCTTTCTTCTTCGCCTTCTTGCGAGTGGTCTTCTTCTTTGCTTTCTTACGCGTCGCCTTCTTCTTAGTGGCGCGCTTCTTCGACACCTTACGCCGCGCAGTCTTGCGCTTCGTTGATGCCTTCTTTCGCTTCTTTGAAGCAGGTCGTTTAGCCATGGGTAGTCTCCGGTCGGGTTAATCGGCGTTGAGTATATATAAAAGGATCAAAATTTCCAGCAACTTATGCTTTTTTGCGCATTTCGAGAACCGCGTCAAAAAAAAAGCAAGTGTGAACGACGGCACGCTACTGGTGAGAAAATTTCGACACGGACGCATTGAAGTGCGGCATTCGGGTGTCCGAGTTACTCGAGACTCAAAATGAAATTCCACTCCTTTGCGGCAACCGGCGTAACGGACAGCCGGTTCCCACGCCGCAGCAATGCAAGGTTTTTCAGTTGTCGATCGGCGTATTCACGCAACTCGCTCAGGGGAATCACGCGCTTTAACTTGCGCTGATAACGGATATTCACCATGAACCAGCGGGGCTCGTCCGGATCGCTTTTGGGGTCGTAGTGCTTGTCCTTGGCGTCGAAGGCCGTGTGGTCCGGGTAGGCCTCCCGACTGACCTTGGCAATGCCCGCGATTCCCGGTTCTGCGCAGTTCGAGTGGTAGAAGAATACGAGATCGCCCCGCTTCATTTGATCCCGCATGAAGTTCCGTGCCTGGTAATTACGCACGCCGTCCCAACTCGTCGTGCGCCCGGGTGCCGCCCGTAGATCATCGATGCTGAAGTCGCCGGGCTCGGACTTCATCAGCCAATGGTTCATGATTTCGTAACCTCCAGCATCAGTAACGGTAAACGGCCCTCTCCGTCACCGCGGCCCAAAGCGGAATGTCCCAGGATCGCCGCTCGAGGTCGCGCGTTCGCTGGAACTCGTAACCGACCCCGATCAATTTCGGTCTGAGCCAGTGCGAACGGGACGCCAGGAAGCTGAAGCAGCGGTCGTAGTGTCCTCCCCCCATTCCAACCCTCGTCCCACTATCGTCGAACGCGACGAGTGGCGTGAGGACGACGTCTAGGCTGCGAGGATCGATATAGCCATCATCCATCGGTTCTGGAATTCCGAGGTGATTGTCGCGCATGTTGGTGTCCCGGCTCAGCGGCGCGAAACGCAGAATGTCTCCGTCCAGAACGGGCGCGTAGAGTGAAGTATTTCGTGCCTGCGCAGCGGAGATCGCTCTTTGCAGGCTCAGCTCACCATCCACCGACAGGTAAACCGCCATGCGGCGAGCTCGCAAGACGGCCCCGAGCCTCCCCAGAAATCTTGCTGTTTCCCGCTCCGCCGTTCGTCGTTCCCGCTCATGGAGGTTTCGGCGCTCGTCACGGATCCGCCTTCGCAGAGCGTGGTGTCCGTTTCCGCGGGTGGACGTCTTGCCGGCCAAATGCGGTGTCAATCCATCGTCGAGGTCATGGAGGGGAGGTGGCGCTCCCCGTTAGTGCCGTTGCAGATGGTTGCTCTCGAACCAGAGCAAAAGGTGGGGTAAGCCGTGGTAGTTGCAGGCTTCCCGGCATAGCCGGATCTGCACAACACCACCAACAGAACACAACCCCAAGGTCAAGATTTAGGGTCGAAAGACTATCCAATCCACATCGCACACTGCAGGGAGCGCCGAAACTACAAGCTCAGCTGCTGGGTTGAGCCCAGCGCAGAATCCAATCGTTCGCTCATGGCCTTGACTCTGAGGCCAACGATGTCTTTGAGTTCCTGCTCGTCTCCGGTCCTGCGCAGAAGCTCATTGGCCATATTCAGCGCCGCCATGACGGCGACGCGATCCAATCCGACCACTTTCCCGCTATCCCTGATCTCGCGCATCTTCTTGTTGAGCAGCTCTGCTGACGCTACCAGATCTGCCTTCTCCTCAGCGGGACAAGCGACCTGGTACTCCTTCTCCAGGATCCGGATGGTTACGTGGGCGAACATGTCGTTCACGGTGTCTGCTCCATTGCTTTCAGTCGGGTGATCATGGCCTCGACGCGGGCGCGTACCTGCTCGTTCTTCTGCAGCAGAGTCGCCCGTTCTTCGATTAGAGTGTCCTGCCTGTGTTTCAACGACTGATTCTCTTCTTGCAGCTGTCGGGTGATAACCACAAGCTCGTCCAGTCGCTTCTCCAGCCGCTGGAGCTCCAGGTCGAAGCGTTTGTTCGTGTCGTCGCTCATTGGGGGACTATAGAACCGGGGGCCTTCAGGGGTCAATAAGACGCCTCACGGTGGTAGCATTGAGCGCTCTTTCTTGCGGAGATGGCTCCATTGACTGAGCGGTTCGCGGAATATGCGACTGTGCATTCAGCTATGACCCGCGCACGATTGCCGGTCGCGGTCTCCGAGCTGCACGGTGGCATGTGCGGGCTGCTGTGTGCGGGAGGTGCTTCGGCGGTTCCGGCCTGGGTGGAGGAGTGTCTCGGCGACGGCGATCCGATGGAAGGGGCTCTGGATGCTGCGCGAGAGAAGCTCCGGGAGCTGGAGCTCGATTCGTGGCGGAGCTTGACAGGCTCCGGGCTGGAGTTTCATCCCCTGCTCCCCGATGACGATGCTGCCTTGGGGGAGCGGGTGGGCGCGCTGGCGCTGTGGTGCCACGGTTTTTTATTCGGACTCGGTCTTGCGGGGTTCTCGCTGCCCGCGGAGAAGGCCGGCGAGTCCGACGTTGTGCGGTTAGAGGAGATCGTTCAGGATTTCTCCGAGATCAGCCGCGCCGGCGTCGGCGACGATGAATTTGAGGACGAGAATGAAGCCGATTTCGCACTCGCCGAGTTGATAGAGTATGTGCGCGTCAGCGTGCAGCTCGTGTTTGAAGAGCTCGAATCGGCGAGACCCGCGGGCTCCGGTCCAGAGACCATCCACTAATCGGTATCGCGGTGCATCCCCAGGAGTTCGCAAGACGTCGGCGCCACCTGATGGAGCTCATGGGCCCCGGTGGAATCGCGGTGCTACCCGCCGCCCCTGAGCGCCTCCGCAGTCGCAACATGACTTACGCGTACCGTCAGGACAGTGACTTTTTCTATATTACGGGGTTCCGCGAACCTGAAGCCGTGGCCGTGTTGATCCCTGGACGCCGTCAGGGCGAGTTCCTCATGTTCTGCAGGGAGCGGGACAAAGCGCGCGAGCTTTGGGATGGTGTGCGTGCCGGGCCTGAGGAGGTCGTTGCGGAGTATGCCGCGGACGATGCGTTCCCGATGGACGACATCGAGGAGATTCTGCCCGGACTGCTCGAGCAGAGTGAGCGGGTCTATTACTCCATGGGTGTTTTCACCGAATTCGATCAGCGCCTGCTGGGTTGGATGAACCAGCTGCACTTGAGGCGCCAGAGCGGACATGCGCCCGACGAGCTCATCGCTCTGGATCATCTCTTGCACGAAATGCGTCTGTTCAAGAGCCGGCGCGAGGTCGGGGTTATGAAACGCGCTGCCCGCATCGCCGCCGCCGGTCACCGGCGTGCGATGACCGTCTGCAGACCGGGGATGAAGGAGTATGAGCTCGAGGCGGAGTTCCGGCACGAGTTCGCTCGCCACGGCGCGGAGTGTTCGTACGCGCCGATCGTGGCCGCCGGAGCCAACGCCTGCATCCTGCACTACACGGACAATAACGACGTGCTGAGTGACGGTGATCTGATACTGATCGACGCGGGTTGCGAATACGAGCTGTATGCCTCCGACGTCACGCGCACCTTTCCGATCAACGGGCGGTTCAGCGCGCCGCAAAGAGCCCTCTATGACATCGTTTACAGGGCCAACGCGGCAGCCGTTGAGAAGGTGCAGCCCGGAAACCACTGGAACGACCCCCATGACGCGGCTGTCAAGGAGATCACCCGTGGGCTCAGAGATCTGGGAATTCTCAAAGGCCGGCTTCCCAGCTTGATAAAGAGCGAGGCCTATCGCCCGTATTTCATGCACAAGACCGGCCACTGGTTGGGCATAGACGTGCACGACGTCGGGGACTACAGGGTCGCGGAGCAGCCACGCCTGCTGGAGCCGGGGATGGTGATGACCGTTGAACCCGGGATCTACATTCCCCCGAACGTCAGAGGCATCCCCAAGCGCTGGAAGGGCATCGGCATTCGACTGGAAGACGACGTCCATCTGAGCAGAACGGGGCCCGAGGTCTTGTCTGACCAGTTGCCGTCCAGCGCAGAGGAGATCGAGGCTTTCATGGAGCGCACCCATTGAGTTCAGACGCGCTCGAGTGTGAGGTCCTCATTGTCGGTGGCGGGCTGGTGGGGTCGACTCTGGCGCACGCCCTGGCGCAGGTATCGATTCGTACGGTACTCGTAGAGGAGCGGGATCCCGCCCGCCTGGAGCAACCGAGCTTCGATGACCGGGCGACGGCGCTGGCCAATGGCAGTCAACGGATTCTGCAGGGGCTGGGCCTGTGGCGCGAGCTCGCCGCGGCAGCCGAACCCATCAAATCGATCCACATATCAGAGCTCGGTCACTTCGGGGCATCCCGCATCCTTGCCGAGGAAGAGGGCGTCGCCGCTCTGGGCTATACGGTCGAGAACAGGACCCTCGGCGAGGTGATCTGGTCTAGGCTCCGGGAGGCCGATGCCCTGGTCTGTGAGACGCCGGCGCGACTAAACACATTAACTATGTGTGAGAGGGACGTGGGCGCAGAGATCGAGATCGGCGGTGACCGCCGGGAGATCCGTGCGAAGCTCGTGGTCGCTGCGGATGGCGCACGGTCCCAGGTTCGTGGGGCGCTGGGTATTGGCGCCCGCGAAGACGCATACGAGCAGAAAGCCGTCATCGTCAATTGCGAGACCGAGATTGCCCACGCGGGCCGCGCGTTCGAGCGGTTCACACCGTCGGGGCCCCTGGCGTTTCTCCCATTGCGCCAGTCTCGCGTGGCCGTTGTCTGGACGCTGGATCCGGAGGAGGCAGAGCGCATGATCGGGCTGGAGGACGGTGCGTTTCGGCGGGACTTACAGCGGGCGTTCGGTTACCGGCTGGGCCGGATCCAGCGGGCCGGGTCCAGGGTCGCCTATCCCCTCACACGGGTGCGGAGCATTGCGGTGACCGCGAACCGGGCCGTGCTGGTGGGAAATGCGGCGGTGAGCCTCCACCCGGTGGCGGGTCAGGGCTTCAACCTCGCGTTGAGGGACATCGCGGCGCTGGCGGAGATGCTCAGCGAGGCTCATCGCGCCGGGGCGGGCGCCGATCTTGGAGGCGCAAAGGTCCTTGGCGGCTATGAGGCGTGGCGGGTCAGCGATCAGCGGCGCGTCGCCGCGTTTACGCACGGTCTGGTGCGCTTGTTCGGCTACGATACCGCCCCGTTGGCCGTGACCCGTGGACTGGGGCTGATGGTGTTCGACCTGCTCCCGGGCGCCAAGGGCCGGCTCGCGAGGCAGACGATGGGGCTGACCGGACGTGTGTCACGCCTGGCGCGTGGCTTGCCGCTCTTACCGTGAGCGGGCAGCGTCACACCATCGTCATTGCAGGCGGTGGCCCCGTGGGTCTCGCCATCGCCGCGTTGCTCGGTTCGAGTCCCCGCGCCCGGGATCTCGACGTTCGCTTGTTCGAGCCCCGTGACGCGCCGAGCTTCAAACCCGATCGAGTGGACCTGCGTGTCTACGCGCTTTCGCGCGCCTCCCAGAATGTCCTCGAGAATGCGGGCGCCTGGGCGTCCATCCTGGCGGCCCGCGCTGCGCCTTATCGCCAGATGCGCGTCTGGCAGGGAGAGCACGACGCGCGCGTCGGCTCGTTGACGTTTGACAGCGCGGACGTGGGTGAGCCGGACCTGGGCCACATCGTGGAGGACAGCCTGCTGCGGGCCCGCTTGGCGAGCGTCTTGAATGACACCGCCGTGAGTCTGACGTTCGGCGACGAGCTGGCGGCAGTGGACATGCGCGAACGGGAGCTTGCGATCACGACGAGTTCCGGGGAGACGCTCGCGGCCGCCGTATTGATAGCCGCCGATGGCAGTGCGTCCTCGGTCCGCAGCTTGCTGGGGCTGCCGGTCAGCGCAGTTTCCTACGGCCAACGTGCTCTGGTTACCCACGTGACCACCGAGCGCGCGCACGGCGACACCGCCTGGCAACGGTTCTTGCCGAGCGGCCCGCTGGCATTCCTGCCACTCGCCGATGGCCGCAGCTCCGTGGTCTGGTCGACCCAGGCCGAGCACGCCGAGGCGTTGTGCGAGCTACCTGATGAGGCATTCGAAATCGAGCTTCAGCGCGCGAGCGGTGATGTGTTGGGTCGACTCGGCGCGACGGTCGAGCGCGTGAGCTTCCCGTTACAGGCTGCGCACGCGCGTCGCTACTGTCGCGCTCGCGCGGCCCTGGTCGGCGATGCCGCCCATACGGTGCACCCGTTGGCGGGCCAGGGCATGAATCTCGGGCTCCTGGACGCTGCGGTCCTGGCAGAGGTGCTGCTCGATGCGCTGGATAAGGGCGAGGATCCCGGCGACCTGCGTGTGCTGCGGCGGTATGAGCGTCGACGCAAAGGGGACAATCTGAAAATGGTGCTCGCACTCGACGCGCTCCATCGGCTGTTCCGAATCAGCGGATCTCTCGTCCCGCCGCTGCGAGCCGCAGGCTTGAGTACGATCGATGCAACGCCCTTCGCAAAGACGCTGCTGATGCGCCAGGCCCTCGGGTTGCGGGGCGGCCTCCCGGCCACCGCGAGGCCGCCGGTCGCTTAAGCAGTTTTCTAGCCGTATTTGAGCTACACTCACCGCTCAATCAGACGGCCTGCCGGAGAGATCTCGCTTCGGCGAAACGCCGAAGGCGCAACCACCGCTCGGAAACGCTCAGGCAAAAGGACGGCAGGACCGGATTGACTCTGGAGAGTGACCCCGTGCGGGGTCCACCGAAGGTGAGCGGCGCCCGGCGCCTAATCTCTCAGGTAACAGGACAGAGGAGCGGCGAACTACGAGTTCGCTGTTTTTCGATGCTGTTGCTATGCCGGAATTGAAACGAACATCACTGCACCAGACCCACATAGACGCGGGCGCACGGATGGTCGAGTTCGGCGGCTGGAGCATGCCGCTCACCTATCAGAGTCAAATAGATGAGCATAAAGCCGTGCGCGGTTCTGCAGGCATGTTCGACGTCTCACACATGACCATCGTTGACCTATCGGGTCATGGTGCTCTTGCGTACCTGAGGCGGACGCTGGCGAACGATGTCGCGAAGCTGGACGCGCCGGAGAATGGTGTCTGCAGGGCGCTCTACACGTGCATGCTCGAGGACAGCGGTGGGATCCTGGATGACTTGATCGTTTATCGATTGGGCGAGTCGTCATTTCGTCTGGTCGTTAACGCTGCGACACGGGAGAAAGATCTGGCGTGGCTCAACGCCCGCGCCGCCGGGCACGCCGTCGAGCTCGTCGAGCGAGCCGACCTCGCCATGGTGGCGGTCCAGGGGCCGAGCGCACGGACCGTGGTCGCGGCCACGCTGTTGGACGGGGCGGCCGTGGAGGCACTGGCGCCATTCACCGCGATAAACCTCAACGACTGGCTGATTGCGAGGACCGGCTACACAGGGGAGGACGGGGTCGAGATTATGCTGCCCGGGTCTAAGGCGCCCTGGCTGTGGGGCGAGCTGCGCGATCGTGGCGTTACGGCCTGTGGATTGGGCGCCCGGGATACGTTGCGACTGGAAGCCGGGTTCAACCTCTACGGGCTCGATATGGATGAATCCGTCACCCCGCTGGAATGCGGGTTGGAGTGGACGGTCGCATTCGCAGCGGACCGCGCGTTCGTCGGCCAGGATGCGCTCGAGGCGCGGCTCCGGGCCGGCGTGGCGCTGAAGCAGGTCGGCCTGATTCTCGAAGGCCGCGGGGTCTTGAGGGCGGGCTTCGCCGTCGCGACGACAGCCGGCGACGGTGTCGTAACGAGTGGCACCTTCTCGCCAACGCTCGAGCGCTCCATCGCTCTGGCGCGGGTGCCGAGCGCCGCACAGGGGGCGTGCGAGGTCCTGATTCGGGGGCGATCCCGGCGTGCGCGCATCGTTAGGCCGCCGTTCGCTCGAAACGGGGAAATCAAGGTTGCACTGGAAACACTCGACGATTGAGGAGAACGTCTAATGACCGAGATTCCACAGGAGCTGAAGTACACCAAGGATCACGAGTGGGTTCGG
>Ga0224508_10005460_pt1 | contig 10161 bp, 11 predicted proteins | sample SF_Jan12_sed_USG_4_FD_170157 | JGI IMG/M metagenome (GOLD analysis project Ga0224508, IMG submission 170157) | Sediment microbial communities from San Francisco Bay, California, United States - SF_Jan12_sed_USGS_21 | ecosystem: Environmental > Aquatic > Marine > Sediment | place: USA... | reverse complement strand
ATGGCCGAAGAGGCGGTCGCACCTGCCGCCGTAGTCATCCCGATTCCCGACAACCTGGACTACGCGACTGCCTCTGTTTTTCAGGGAGGCCACCTGACTTCATATCACGCGCTAAAGCAGCGGGCACAATTGCGGAAAGGTGAGACCCTGCTGGTCCTCGGTGCGGCCGGCGGTGTCGGCACAGCAGCGGTCCAGCTCGGAAAAGTCATGGGCGCGCGCGTCATTGCTGCAGCCAGTACGCCGGGGAAGTGCGAATTCGCGCTCGCGAATGGCGCTGACGAGGCCATCAACTACGTCGAGCAGGACCTGAAGGACGCCGTAAAGGAATTGACGGGCGGCGACGGCGCCAATGTCATTTATGATCCGGTAGGCGGCGAGGCGTTTGACCTGGCCACGCGTTGTATTGCCTGGAACGGCCGCCTGCTTGTCGTGGGGTTCGCGTCCGGGACAATTCCTCAGTACCGCGTAAACCTCGCTTTGTTGAAAGGCTGCGCCGTGGTCGGTGTCCATTACCAGGCGTTTTTTGAAAGACAGCAGGCAGACGCCCTGCAGAACATCGAAGAACTGATGCAAATGGTCGCCGATGGCAGAGTCCTGCCGAAGATAGACAAGGAGTTTCAGCTCGAGCGAGCGGCTGATGCGCTGAACTACGTCGGTTCCCGCAAGGCGGTTGGCAAGGTAGTCGTAAATGTTTGTGGGAGCGGCGTCTAGTGGGAGCGGCGTCTCGCCGCGACTGAGGCTATCGGGCCGGGACGGCCCTCCCACATCGGGGCAAGATGCCCCGCCCACAAACTAGCCAGTGCTGACTCTGGACACCTTGCTCTTGCGTTTCTTGGCCGAACCTTTTGACTTGATGCTGCGTACGCGCTCCGCCGGCAGCTCCGCGCTCATCTCGTCGAGCTCTTGCTGCATGTAGCCGAGCAGCCTCTCCGGATCCGGCAGGGCTTCTTCGCAACACAGAATGCTGACTACGACATCATCCATGTAGGTACTGATGGTCGTGCTCACGGCCTGACCGTGCAGGATCATCGGCATCCCATAGAGTTCTTCAACGTCTGCGCCGGCAACCGTGATCTTTTCTGCGGGTACCGGGACGCTCGACATAGCGATGTTTCCCGGCGGCGGATTGAAGCGATTGACCAGGCCCGAGCCGAGCGAAAGCCCCATCGATCTCATCATGAGCGATGGCAGTTGCACACCCTGTCCTGCCCCTGCCGCTTCCTGGACCTCGGTCAGCAGGCGCTTGCCAGACTCGACGTCCGTATTGATCGACTCGATACGATCCGAGCGCTTCTCGAGTTGCGTTCCGATGTCCACCCACATGGCAAGAACCGCGTTGCCCGTTGTCCCGGTCTCGGTCTTTATCGCGACTGGAACATTGCAGACCAACGACTGGTCCGGCAGCGCATCGCGTTCATCGAGATACCGCCGCAATGCACCGGAAAGAAGCGTCAGCCCGATCTCATTGAATGTGAGTCCGGCCGCGCGGCGTATTGTCGTCAATTTCTCGAGCGGCCAGCGATGCGTTGCGAACAGGCGTTTTTCGGACAGCGGCTTATTGAATATCGTCACCGGTCGGTCTTTCAGGTGGCTCAGCATTTTCTTGCCGTCCTCGCTGAACAACTTGCTCGCGGCACCGATGGCGGGGGATAGGGTTGCCGCGGTCCGGCGTACGTCCTCGAGCGTACCCGATAGCATGCGACGCAATCTGCCGGGTGACTCGACTTCGGCTTCCGGCTTTTTGCCACCGAAGTGTTCCAGGCCGCTGTCGGAAAACAACGTCATTATCTTGACGGACGTATTGCCATCCGCCATCGCGTGATGGAACTTCTGCATGATGGCGATGCGCCCGTCTTTCAGGCCCTCGACGACATAGAACATGAACAAGGGTTTGTCAAAGTCGAATGGGCGATGCTGCAGCCTTCCCAGCTTTCGGGCCAGATCCTCTTCCCGGTCGCTTTTGACGCGCGTCTTGCGCACGTGATAATCGATATCCACGTCATCGCATGGCAGAAGACATGGCAGGCCTAAACCGTCATCGACCAGCTTCATTGTCAGCTTCGGAATGTAGTCCAGCCGCTCCGCGACGAATTGCTTGTAGTTCTCGAAGAAATCGCCCTTGTAGTCGTCAGGCAGCTTAAGAATCTGCACGGAACCCATGTTCATGGGTGCGATCTCGCTGTCCGCGTATAAAAAGAGTGCGTCGGTTGCGCTGAGTCTGATCATCGGAGCCTCCCGCTTTCTATAGAAGCGTACCGCCACGATAAAGGCTCCTGCCTTTTTTGTCAAGTAACTTGACGTTAATTTGCCAACCGTACCAGCATTTTCCCCGTGTTTTGCCCGAAAACAGCCCGAGAAACGCGGCAGGCGCATTCTCGATCCCTTCGTACACCGTCTCGTTCGACACCAGCTTCCCCTGGCGGTGCCACTCGGCCAGGTCGCGGCGCGCTGCGTCGAAACGTTCCTCGAAATCCATGAGCAGGAAGCCGGTCATAGTGATCCGGCGCGCAATGATCTCGACGAGGTTTTGCACATGCCCACTCCCGCCGGGCGCGTTGTACGCGCCGATCATGCCGCAAACGGCGATCCGCCCAAACGGCTTCATATTGCCAAGTGCCGCCTCAAGGTGATCACCAGCTCGAAGTTTTCCGCTGTTGGAGTTTCGTCCGGACGGCTCTTGAGGTGGATCTGCCTGTTGACCGGCATCGCGACGTGACCGGCTGCTTCAGTCGAATATGGCTGGATCGCCCCAGTCGCGTTCGAGCGACGCTCGCAGGGACGCGACCTGGCGCTTGCCGATGCGGTCGCTGAGTTCGGCTTCGAGCTGCTCCAGGATCTTCCTGGCCTTGCGGTGGATCGGTGCACCTTTTCTGCTGAGCCGGGCAACTTTCGCCCGCCCGTCGCGGGGGTCGGGAACGAGTTCGACGATACCGACGTCGATCATTTCGCGCAGTGACTGATGGACTGCCTGTCGCGTTACACCGAGACGTTCGGCAATGGCCGACGGGCGACGAATGCCTTCGACGATCAGCATCATGATCATCGATTGCGAGTGCGTGATCTCCGGACCGCCCCGTTTCTGTAAATTGCCTTGCAGCCCCTCATCGAGCCAGTAGAACGCCCTGACGATCAGCTGGCTGAGATTCGTGTGCGTGTCCTTGTCTTTCCTATCCGACATTGCGTTCCTTTCCTTCCCAGTAAGGTCTCCGCAATTCACGCTTAAGCACCTTGCCGGTCGCGTTGCGCGGAAACTCATCCACGAATTCGTACCGACGGGGAATCTTGAACCCGGCGAGCTTGTCTCGCAAGTAGTCTTCAAGTTGACCACCGTCAATTTGGCGTCCTTCCTTCGCAACGATGAATGCCAGCAGTGACTCGCCCCACCTCTCGTCAGGAATCCCGACGACGGCTACATCCTCGACGTCTTCATGCATATGAAGGACGTTTTCGATCTCCGTCGGGTAAATGTTCTCGCCACCGGAAATCACCATGTCCTTGATGCGGTCTACGACGAACAGGTAGCCCTCCTCGTCCAGGTAGCCCGCATCGCCCGACCAGAACCAACCGTCCCTGATCGCGTCTTGCGTCGCGTCGGGTTTTCGCCAGTACGAGGTCATCAACCGACTGGACCGGCAGAGAATCTCGCCGACTTCGCCCCGCGGCAGCTCGTTGCCATCCTCATCGGCAATCATGATCTCGGCATCGCCAAGCGTCTTGCCCGCGGATCCGAGAAGATCGCCGGCGTCCGGCGTGCACTCGTCGGGCCCGAGATAGGTCATTCCACCGCAGGTCTCGGTACTGCCGTAGGACAGTGCGAAGCCGCATTGGAAGGTCTCACCAGCCTCGCGGACGAGCTCCGGCGCGATGCCCGAACCCGCTACGAGCATGGTTCGCAGCGCGCTGAAGTCCCTGTCCCGAATGCCGGGCAGCCGCAACATCGCGTGAATAACCGTGGCCGGCAGCGGCACCAGCGTGATGCGCTGCTCCGGGATGATCTCCGCGAGTTCCTGCGGCGAAACATCCCTGACGATTACCGCGGTGGCCCCGGCATAGAGTGCGGCAATGCAGAGATTCGCGGCGGCGATATGAAAAAGCGGCATCGTCCCGAGCACCGCCCCACCTCTTTCACAAAGGAATGGCCAGACAGAGAGCCCCGCGACGGCGGCCTGCACCATCGCCTGGTGCGACAATTCCACGCCCTTGGGGTTGCCAGTCGTACCGCTGGTGTACATCTGAACGGCGCCATCGGTCGGTTCGACTTTGACTTCGGGCTCTGATCGCGACTGTTCGTTCAGCCATCCCTCGTAGCGGCCGCTGTCGGCATCGTCGAGCACGATAACCGTTCGCAGATCCGGCAGTTGCTCTCGAATTTTTTCAATGAGCGGCAGGTACTCGCTGGCGACGAACAGTACGCGCGTGTTTGAGTCGCTCAGGATGTACTCGACTTCACGCGGCGCGAGACGAAAGTTGATCGTGACGAAAACGGAACGCGACTTGGCCACCCCAAACAGGACCTCGAAGAACCGCTCACTGTTTCGATCGAGAAACGCGACCCTGTCACCGGGTTCGAGTTGCTCTTTGCCGAGCCCGTTCGCCACTGCGTTACTGCGATCATCCAGATCGCGGAAACTGAGCTGCCGATCGCCATAGATGACGGCCGCGTTGTCGGCTCGTCGGGTCGCCTGGAATCCGGGCAGGTCCGCCAGCGACGCTATCTCGGCATTGCTTTCAATTACCATGATCGGAAAAGTACACCCGGGACGTGTTATCGTCAATTATATTGACATTATTGATAACTGGCCGCGCTTGCGATAACGTCGAAGCAGTCAATCAAATTCGAATAGAGACCCATGAGTAAAGTACAGGATAGCCGCACTCCGAACTGGGTCGACGTGCGCCGTCGCGTCAAGCAGTTCGTCGAAGAGAGAATATACCCGGTCGAGCACGTACTGCACGGAGACAACCGCACGGAAGCGGCGACGACACTGGCCCGACTCATGGACGAGGCCAAGGAAGAAGGCTTGTGGGCACTCGGCCACCCGAAGGAAATCGGTGGCCAGGGTATGCCCTTCATGGACTACGTGTACATCAACGAAGTCATCGGCCGTGCTGAAGACGGCTGGAAAGTATTCGGTACGCTGTCGCTGCAGGACTCGATCATGCTGAACCTGTACGCCTCGGAGCGCTGGCGGCGTGAATACCTCGAGCCGCTCGTCGCCGGCGAGATCTTTCCCAGTTTCGCGATGACGGAGCCGGCTGTCGCGAGTTCGGATCCGACACAGCTCAAGACGACCGCCGTGCTCAAGGACGGCTATTGGCACATCAATGGACGCAAGTGGTTTACCTCTGGCGCCGACGAGGCTGCGTACACGACAATCATGTGCCGCACCGAGGAAGGTGCGAGTCCGTATCGGTGCTTCAGCATGATCGTCGTGCCCACAAACATCAAGGGCTATAACATCTTGCGGGAGACGCCGGTACTCGGGCTCGAGGGCCGGCATTTCGAGGTCGAGTACGACGACATCAGGGTACCTGAAGAGAACATCCTTGGCGGCCGCGGGGAGGGCTTCGTCATCGCGCAGAAACGGCTGGGGCCGGGGCGTATCTTCCACTGCATGCGCTGGCTGGGGCAGGCACAGCGTGCCTTCGACCTCATGTGCGATCGACTCCACAATCGCGAGGCGTTCGGCGGCCCGCTCGCCGACAAGCAACTGATGCAGAAGCACGTCTTCGACAGCGCCACCGAAATACAGGCAAGCCGACTATTCACGCTGGATACGGCGCGACGGATCGACTCGGGAGACGACGCCAGGGTCGAGATCGGCATGATCAAGGTCGTTGGCGCACAGATGCTGCACAACGTCATCGACCGCGCGGTCCAGGTCTTCGGTGCGGCGGGACTCGTCGACGACTACCCACTGAGCCGCATGTACCGCCTGGCAAGAGAAGCCAGGATTTATGACGGCCCGGACGAAGTCCATGTGCAATCCGTGGCCCGGCGAATCCTCAAGGCCTACCGTGACGATGGCCCCGGCTGGGACTTCGGCGAACGAGACGCGCAGCTGATGGAGACAGGACACTAGCGGTATGGACCGAGACGCATTCCTCGAGCGCCTGCAGAAGGCGGTGACCCGGCATCTCGGTCCCGAACATCGCGTCGAAAATGCCTCGAGATTGACGGGCGGTGCCGCATCGACAACATGGCGCTTCGATGTGCCGGGCGGGGCCATGGAACAGACGCTCATCCTGCGCCTTTCACAAGGCGGCGCGCAGATCTCGACGGGGCTCAGCAAACGAACGGAAGCCGAGGTGCTCAGGGTCGCGGTGGCAAATGGCGTGCCCGCGCCGACGATTGCATTCATCCTCGACGAACAGGACGATCTCGGCGAGGGATTCGCGATGGAGTTCATTTCGGGCGCGTCGATACCGCGCAAGATCCTGCGAGACGAGCAATTTGCCGATGCGCGAAGCCGAATGGCCCGGCAGTGCGGGCGTATTCTCGCCGATATTCATCGCTCGGATGCGGCGAGCGTCACTGACCTGCCGGTTCTCGACGCTCTAACTCAGCTCGAGCAATACGAATCGATGTACAGGGGCTATGGCGAACGCATCCCGCCATTCGAGCTGGCGATGCGGTGGCTCGAGCGCCGCCTGCCCAAGCGGCCCGCCGCTGTGCTCGTTCACGGCGATTTTCGCAACGGCAATTTCCTCGTTACTGCCGAAGACGGTCTCCGGGCGATTCTCGACTGGGAGCTTGCTCACATTGGCGACGCGATGGAAGATCTCGGCTGGCTGTGCGTGAACTCCTGGCGTTTCGGTAACCGGGACAAGCCGGTCGGCGGATTCGGTCAAAGACGCGACCTGTTCAACGCTTACGAGGAAGCCTCGGGGCACGCGGTCGACGAGGAGGTCGTACGGTTCTGGGAAGTCTTTGGCACGCTCAGGTGGGGCATCATGTGCCTCTACCTGAGCTTTGAGCACCTGATTGGCAGCGAGCGCTCGGTTGAGCGGGCGGCAATAGGACGCCGCGTCTCGGAAACCGAGATCGATCTGTTGCAGCTGATGCAGAACAAGGGGTAAGACCATGGCGCGCAATCGGCCAACCGCAGCAGAACTCATCGAAGCCGTGACAGAGTTCCTCGCGACCGAAGTCGACCAGGAAGTGATCACAGCCGATGTGAAATTCAGGCTGCGCGTCGCGAGAAACGTACTCGATATCGTCGCTCGCGAGTGCCGGTCCGGGCCGGAACACGACCAACGTGAACGGATCGCATTACAGGAACTCCTCGGTGAGGAATCGAATGACCTGTCGCAACTCAACCAGGCGCTCTGCGAACGGCTCAGGCGGGGTGACTTCGACTCGAGGACGGATGAGGTAATGCCCGTATTGACCGACATCACGATGGACAAGCTTTCCATCGACAATCCACGCTACTCGACGTACAAGGAGCTTAAACAGCCATGAAGCTCTACACAGCAAAGCTGTCTCCTTTCGCTGCGCGTTGCAGGATGCACATTTATGCGAAGGGCCTCGACGTCGAGATGGTCGAGTACCCGCACGGCGTCTCGAAAGACGAAATCGTCGCAATGAACCCGATTGGCAAGATCCCTGTCCTTGCCGTCGGCGATGTCGTATTGCCCGAATCGGATACGATCTGCGAATACCTCGAGGACAGCACGGACGGCCCCGCCCTGCGGCCAGAGGACGATCTCGATCGAGCCAGGATGCGCCTGCTGAGCCGCATCGCTGACTTCTACGTGTTCGAGCCACTGAGCCCGCTGTTTGCACACCTGTCGCGCAAGCATCGCAAGCAGGAAGTCGTCGACGACAGCATGGCGAAAATTGCGAAAGGACTTGGAACGCTCGAAAAATTTATTGGCGATGGCGAATTCGCTGTCGGCGCTGCACTCAGTCTCGCCGACTGCAGTCTCGTACCGATCCTGTTCTTCCTGAACACCTACCTGCCTTACTTTGGCAAAGCCGATCCGTTGCAGCCCTACCCGAAGCTGTACAGCTACTGGAATTCAATTCAGGACAACGAGCACGCCGCCCGGGTCATCGATGAGATCAGGGAAGGTATCGCGGAGAAGACCGGGTAGTTGGCGTCAGCTGAATCCGCGACTCGAAAGCCACGCGCATACCTGTTCGACGGCGTTCTGTACGTGTTCTTTCTGGCCGAAGTAATAGTGGTTGGCGCCCTCGATCTCGGTCTTTTGCTTGTCCTCGCTGCCGAGCGCATCAAACAGCCCGTTGGTGTCGCCAGGCGTACAACCATCGTCAGCGCTGTTGCCGACCACGAATGCGGGGACGGTGACCTTCGCCGCGCACCTGACGCCATCAGCGTTGGAATCGTCCCAGCTCCACTGTGACAACCAGCTTCGTAGTGTGCAGAACCGGGCCAGACCGACAGGGCCGTTGTTGACGATGGCAGGATCGCCCATGAAGCACCAACGCGGTTTGCGATCATTCGGGTCGATCGCCGGGTCGAGCCACTTGGGATCGGCCATCGTGCCGTGCACAACGAAACCGAATTCCTCGTCTGGTTTGCCGGCCTCCCGCAGATCCTCGAGTTTCTGCTTCACCCAGGCCGTGATGCGGCGGTTGCGCTCGATCTGGGCGGCACGATATCGCTCGACAAATTCCTGCGAGTACGGCGGCTGGTTCGAATTGTCGGGGTTGTACAGGTCGAGCTCCGGGTCCTTCTTTGAAGGATCGGCCTCGTCGAGGATCGACGCATCCATCCAGTGCGTCAGTGTATGTGACCTGCCGATATGTGCCGCAAGCAGCATGATGCCGTCGGCGGGAATAAACTCCTGGATGGTCAGATCGGGCGGATTGCCGGCCGGCGTCGCAGTCACTGAAGGTTTCTCGGCTTCGCTCTGGTAGAAAAGCGACAACGAACCTCCACCACTCCAGCCCGCCAGTACGACTTTCTCATAACCGAGTCGTTCTTTTGCGTCGCGGACACAGGCACCCATGTCGACGGCGACCTTCTCCATGATCAGGGCGCTGTCGTTGTTCGGGTAGCGGCTCTGGCAGTAGATGACGTGATGCCCCTCCCGCGCCAACGCGTTGGGCATCGGCAGGTACTCACCACCGCCAATCGGGTGCATAAATATCAGGACCGTGTTCGACTTGTTTTCGGGACGGAGCAGGTGCGCCTTGAGAACGACACGGCCGATCTCGCCCGCGTAGGTGTCCTTGTAGGGCACATTCTCCTCGAACATGACCAGGTAGGGAATGCGCTCGTAGGAGCTCATGGGACCGATTCCCGCACGCGATCAGTGTCCGCGCTTGTCGATGGCCTCTGCGCCGAAAATCTCGATCTTCTGCGCGCGTGTCTTCTTCGTCCAGTTGTCCATGATTTCTTCAACGTGCTTCTGCTCTTCGACCAGGATTGGCTCATAGTCGGGAGCCTTGCTCGTGATTTCGACCTGGATACCATTCGGGTCATACATGTACACAGACTTCACGAAGCCATGATCGATCGGACCGAGGCAGGTCTTGCCTTTACTGTTGATGCGCTCCTGCCAGGCTATCATCTCTTCATAACTTTCAGCCTCGAGCGCAATATGCACATCGAACGAGTCCTTGCGATCGAAGCTTTCGGTCGTCGCCCGGTCCGGCTCATCGAAGAAAGCAATGAAGTTGCCGTCACCAAGCTGGAAGAACAGGTGCATGTAGTCGCGGACGACTTCCGTGCCCGAAATGTGATCGAAGACCATCGCCGCCGCCAGCGGCAGGCCGAGGACTTCCTCATAGAACCAGCGTGTTTGTTCCGCGTCACGGCAACGATAGGCCGCGTGGTGGACATTACCCAGGGTCTTCAAAGCGCTTGCTGGTTTCATAACGGCACTCATGACACATTCCCTCTTGCTACACATCCAAGAAGTTTCAATCGTATAGGGGTCAGCGGCTCTTTGTCAATATCCTTGACATTATTCGGGAGCCCAGCAATGGCCATAATCCCGGACAAAATCCTCGAATCTTGTTGGCGGCCGCCCCAGCAGATCGCCAAGTGCGCCGGACTGGCACTCTGCATGGCCATCACGAATAAACGCTTCCAGTCTATCGAGCACTTCGATCTTCCAGTCAGATATCCCTAGCTCTCGGTAGCTCGAGTTCGCCTCCTCGGCAGAAATCGGTCGGTATGCGAAGCG
>Ga0224508_10005459_pt1 | contig 10161 bp, 7 predicted proteins | sample SF_Jan12_sed_USG_4_FD_170157 | JGI IMG/M metagenome (GOLD analysis project Ga0224508, IMG submission 170157) | Sediment microbial communities from San Francisco Bay, California, United States - SF_Jan12_sed_USGS_21 | ecosystem: Environmental > Aquatic > Marine > Sediment | place: USA: California... | reverse complement strand
AAGCAAGGCTACGAATGGGCCGAGCTCGGTTGGACACTCGAAGACAACCGACTCATCAATGCGGCCATCCGCAGCATGGGTTCCACGATCTACAAGCGGTACCGCCTCTTCGAAAAGCCGATCGGCGCCTAGCGACGGGTTTCGAGTTGCTCGCCGTCGGTCGCGATGATCACTCCGCCGTGAAGATCGGTTCGGAAAACCGAGGCCCCCGCTTCGCGCAGCCGGGCGATCACCGCAGGGCTGGGGTGGCCGTAGCGGTTGCCTGCGCCGCAGCTGATCACCGCGATGGAAGGGCGGACGGCCGCGACGAGGACAGGCGAGGTCGACGTCCGGGACCCATGGTGGCCGACTTGCAGCACGTCGGCGGATTGCAGGCGTCCGGACCGGACGAGCGCGTGCTCCGATTCGTGCTCGAGGTCGCCGGTGAACAAAAAGGAGCGTCGTCCGTAGGCGAGTCTCAGTGCGATCGAGTTGTCGTTGAAGCCCAGCGCCGCGTCGTAGCGGGGGCAGGGCCAGAGGACTTCGAGCTCCGCGCCTCCAAAATGCCGGGTCCTGTCGCAGAGCTCCGGCGCGAACCGAAGCCTGGTGCCATGGGCCATGGCCGAGGACAGGAGCGCTGCCATCGCGCCGTCGCGCTCTTCGGTGAGCAGCTGCCCGTTGAGCCAGATCTCGCCGATCTCGATTTCGCCGACCAAGTCGCGCAGGCCGCCGTAGTGATCGGGGTGCCCGTGCGTGATCACCAGCAGGTCGACTCGTGAGCGCCGCCGGGCGTCGAGGAGGGCACGGAGCACCCGCGCGGCGGGATGACGTCCGCCCTGACCGGTGTCGACGAGCGCGAGCTGTCCATCGGGAAGATCGATGAGCGTTGCGTCGCCTTGGCCGACATCGACGAAGGAGACGCGAAGCAGATCTCGCGGCTGCTCACGAGCGATGAGCAATTGGTCTGCCGCGAGCCAGAGGAGGGCCGCCGAAGCGAGAACGGCGACGCGCTGATGCCAGCCTCGGCTGAGCAAGAGAAGCAGGCTGGCCGTGACGATGAGCAGGCCCTGCGCGACGTCGGGGGGCGGGAGCCGTCGCGTGAGTGTCAGCGGGACGAACGCGTCGCAAATCGACAGCAGGATGTGCACCGCGATCGTCAGAGCGGCTCCCACAAACTCGCCGGCGGCAGGCATCGACGCGGTCAGGGCGAAGAGATGCGCCAACGGAATCACGATCAAGCTTCCGAATGGGAGAACTACGATGTTCGTGAGCCAACCGATCAGCGGCACGCCGCCGAACCACCACCAAACCATCGGCGCCGTGGCGACCAAGGTTCGCGCGCTGATGATCGCCGAGGAGCGAAGGCGGCGCCAGTGTTTGGTCGGGGAGATGCGCGGTGCGCTCAGAATGGAGGTTGTGGCGACAATCGAGAGAAGAAAGGCCGGCCGCAGGGCCATCGCGGGATCTGGCGCGGAGAGCAGCAAGGCCGCTCCCGCTGTGACAGCCGTCGCCGATGGGCGACGGTCGAGGACGACGAAACACCAAGCGAGTGCCGCCGTGATCGCAGCGCGCCACGCGCTCGGCGAGCCGCCTGCAAAGAGGGCGTGCAACAAGGTCATCGGGATGCCGACCGCCGCAGCCAGCCGGCGCGGATCGAAGGTGAGCGCGAGACCGCGGAGCAACCAGTGCATCGAACGAACGAGGGTGCCGCTGACCAGGGCGATGTGGAGGCCGGACACGGCAAAGAGGTGGGCCAGGCCTACGGCGGCGATCGTCTTGCGCTGCTCGTAGCCAAGCGCGGCGCCATCGCCGAGAACCAGAGCCCGGGCCACGCCTGCAACTTCGGGTGCCAATCCGTCGTCCATCTGCGCGCGCACGCTGGCACGGGCCCGATCGAATTGGGCCGCCCACCTGGGAACCGCGACGAGCTCGAGCGCGCCCGGGTCGACCCAATGCGCCCAACAGCCGCCGCCGAGTGGAGGAGAGAGCTGCGGATGGGGCGAAGGGTTGCGGAGCTCGGTCCGGGGACGGAGATCAGCCTGGATGACGATTGTGCTTCGAGGCGGGGGCGGGTCGGCGCCGACAACCCGAGCGGTCAATTGCAGGCCGGTCGGCACGGCTTGCCCGGACTCCAAGAGGCGACCTTGGAGCACGCGCATTCGAACCCGGTTGCCCCCCGACCCGTGCCGCACCGATTCGACCTGTGCGCTCAACCATGCTTCGCCACGCGCCAAGCAGGGCGGAGGCCGCGAGGGTGAAACACCCAAGCCGCAGCAGAACGCGAGCACGGCAAGCGGCGCACCCCAGAGTCGGGCGCCGAGCTCCCCACCATGGGCCGCAATGAGGAGCGCGCCGGCGAGACCCCAGCCGGCGAGGAGCGGACCCAAGCTGGGCTGCCATTGCGCACCCAGGAACAGGCCGCCCAACCATCCGGTCGCGATCCACGCAAGCACAGCACTTCGCCGAGCAAGCAGCGTGCCGAGCGCGAACGCGCGGGAACGGGAGCGAAATTATCACCTCAGCTGGTGGCCGGCGGCGGCGTGGCGGTTCGCCGCCGACGCGGGGAGACCCGCGGATCGCCAACGTCACACGGTCCGTTGCGCTCCCATCTGCGCTTGCTAAAGCCCACGGCAGGACGCGGCGCGCGTCAGAAGGGACTCCAATGACGACCAAGTGGGTGTACACGCTGGACGAGATCGATCAGGCCGAAGCGGCCGTGGACGGGGATTGGGATCGCGTGCGCGGCCTTCTCGGCGGCAAGGGTGCGAACCTCGGTGAGATGAACCGACTCGGCGTTCCCGTTCCGCCGGCGTTCACGATCACCACCGAGGCGTGCAATAGCTATCTGGCCGGTGGTCGCAAGCTGCCCGAAGATTTGTGGGATCAGGCGCTGGCCGCGCTCCGCACCATGGAGCAGCAGACCGGGAAGTGTTTCGGGGATCCGAGCAATCCGCTGCTCGTGTCCTGCCGCTCAGGCGCCAAGTTTTCGATGCCAGGCATGATGGACACGGTCCTCGACATCGGCCTCAACGACGAAGTCACCGAGGGCATGATCAAGCTGACCGGCAACGAGCGCTTTGCGTACGATTCCTACCGGCGGTTGATTCAAATGTACGGCACCGTGGTCCTCGGTGTGCGCGACGAGCCCTTCGAAGACGTGCTCGCGCACCACCGCGAGCGGCGGGGGGTCACCAGCGATGCGGACCTGACCGGGGAAGACTTCCGATCGATTGTAGGCGAGTTCAAAGACATCGTGCGCCGGCAAGCTCGTGTTGGCTTTCCGGCGAGTGCGGAGGAGCAGCTCCGGATGGCGATCTTGGCCGTGTTCGATAGCTGGAACGGCAAGCGCGCACGCGACTACCGAGAAGCCGCCAACATCGCGCACGACCTCGGCACCGGGGTGAACGTCGTCACGATGGTGTACGGCAATCTCGGCCAAGGCTCGGGAACCGGCGTGGCGATGTCTCGCAATGCCACCACGGGCGAAAACGTGCTCGAAGGCGACTACCTCATCGACGCGCAAGGCGAAGACGTCGTGGCAGGAACGCGTCCGACCAAGCCGCTGCAGCAGCTCCAGGGCGAAATGCCTGAGATCTACGACCAATTCAAGGGGATCGCGCGGCGGCTAGAGCAGCACTACCGCGAGATGCAGGACATGGAGTTCACCGTCGAGCGCGGCAAGCTATGGATTTTGCAGACGCGCACCGGCAAGCGCACCGCGCAGGCTGCGGTCCGGATCGCAGTCGAGCTCGCGGACGAGGGCCTGATCACCCGCGAGGAAGCGGTGTTGCGAGTTGCGCCCGAGCAGATCGAGTTCTTTCTCCACCCGCAGTTCTCGGCCGCCGCCAAGGCCGGACATCCTGTGATCGCAGTCGGATTGAACGTCTCTCCGGGGGCGGCCACCGGCGTGGTGGCGTTCGACCCCGACCTCGCCGAGCGCTGGGCCAAGGAGAGCAAGCGCGACGTCTTGCTGGTCAGGCCCGAGACCAAGCCCGACGACGTGCACGGGATGCTTGCGGCGAAGGGGATTCTGACCTCGAGCGGCGGGCGAACGAGCCACGCTGCCCTCGTCGCGCGTCAGTTTGGAAAGCCGGCGGTCGTCGGGGCCTCCGAGCTCAGCATCGATCTTGGCACGCGCGTGATGACGGTGGGGCAACAGGAAGTCAGAGAAGGCGACTGGATTTCAATCGACGGCACGACAGGCGAAGTGTTCACCGGCAAGCTCGAAACGGTCGTGCCCGACATGGAGGATCAATGGCTCTCGCGCCTCATGGGCTGGGCCGACGAGTTTCGTCGTCTCGGGGTTCGCGCGAATGCAGACTACCCGGAGGACGCGGTGCGAGCACGCAAGTACGGCGCGGAGGGCATTGGACTGTGCCGCACCGAGCACATGTTCTTTCAGGCCGAGCGGCTGCCCACCGTCCAGCGGATGATCACTACCCGTTCGCCCGGCGAGCGTCGCGAAGCGGTCGACGCCCTCCTTCCATTTCAGCGTGCCGACTTCGCCGGCCTGTTCCGGGCGATGGACGGGCTGCCCGTCATCATTCGGTTGATCGATCCACCCCTCCACGAGTTTCTGCCCGGGTTCGAAGAGCTGACGCGCGAGCTCACCGACCTTCAGATCCAAATCACCAATGCACGAAACCTCGAAGAAGTCGAAGGAATCAGCGCCAAGCTTCTTGAAACACAGGCAATGCTTGATAAGGTTGCATCGCTCAAGGAGTCCAACCCGATGCTGGGCCTGCGTGGCGTGCGTCTCGGAATCCTGATCCCGGAGCTGACGCAAATGCAGGTGAGGGCGGTGTTCGAGGCGGCCTGCGAGGTGACGCGCGACGGCTGCAAGGCGATTCCCGAAATCATGATCCCGCTCACCAGCCACGTGAACGAGCTTCGCCGGCAACGCGCGGTGCTCGAAGCCGAGGCCAAGAAGGTGATGCAAGAGCAGGGCGTCGACGTGAAATATCAGTTCGGCACCATGATCGAAGTGCCCCGCGCCGCGTTGACCGCGGATGAAATCGCGGAGTACGCCGAGTTCCTATCCTTTGGAACGAACGACCTCACCCAAACCACGTTTGCGATGAGCCGCGATGACGCCGAATCGGGCTTCCTCATGCGCTACCTCAGCGAAGGCATCCTTCCGGCGAACCCCTTCGCCACCCTCGACGAGGCTGGCGTCGGCAAGATCATGCGGATGGCGGTCGCCGAGGCGCGCAAGACCCGCCCGAACATCGAGACCGGCGTCTGCGGCGAGCATGGCGGCGACCCGGCATCGATCGCGATCTGCGACCGCCTCGGCCTCGACTACGTCAGCTGCTCTCCGTACCGCGTTCCGATCGCAAGGCTCTCGGCGGCGCAATCCGCGCTGAGATCCCGAGCCGAGACCTAGGCTTCGAGGCGACCGCTCGGGAGGGGCTTCTACGCGTAGTATGCGATCGCGGTGAGGGTCGCCGCGTAGGTGATCAGAAGCACGATGGCGTCCGGTTCTAGCCGCCGGAAACGGGTCCGTTCCGATTCGCCGACGATGGCGGCCACCGCGATGGACATGAGCAGAATCGCGCCGATCCCGGAGACGATTTGCGATTGGGAGACCGCGGCGAGAATCGGCCCCTCGGTGTAGGCGATGTCGGCAAACAGCAGCACGCTCATGTTGGCGACGTTGCTTCCGAACAAATTTCCGACCGCCATATCGTAGGCGCCGATGCGCACCGACGCGATCGAGGCGATGAGCTCGGGCAGGGACGTCGTGACCGCCAAAAGCACAGCGCCCAAGAACGTTTGCGCAATGCCAGTCGAGTCGGCGATGACCTTGACACTGAGGGTGACCACGGGTGCCGTGATCAAGATCATCAGGGCCGACCCTGCAAAGCGGGCCCAGAGGCTCCGCGTTGAGCGTTCCGCGGCCTTCGCACTCCAGCCGGTGGGCTTCTGGACGGAAACCTGGGGTGCCTCGAGACCCGGCCGCGCCAGCAGCGGCATGCGCCGGAACCATGCAATGGACGCCACATAGAGCCCGGCGATCAGAATCGGAGTGATGCCAACCCATCCGATGCTAATCGTGGTCTGCGTGAAGATGCTCAGCGCAACCATGGCCGTGAGCGCGATCGCGACGGCGGCCACCCTTGCGTGACCCAGCTCGACCGAGGGCCAGACGCGCCCTCGGTAGAGCAAGTCGATGCATGCGAGGATCGCCATGTTCGCCATCGAAGAGCCGAACAGATCGCCAAGCGCAAGGTCCGGTGCCCCCGCCCTGGCCGCAGTCACTTCGGTGACCAGCTCCGGGAGCGAGGTCGCAAACGCCAAGAGCAAGGTCCCAACGAAAAGCCGACTCATTTTCGTCCGCTCCGCAATCTGGTCCGCATACCCAGCCAGCGAAGACCCCGCCCGCACCAACACAGCCGCGCTCACGACAAACACCACAACGGCCTGCCACAAACCCATCCCGCCTCTCTACCACGAAGGGGACACTCTCCGGGTACGCAACCCACCGGAGTTACACATCCTTTCAGGCAAAGATCGCAGCGACCCATGAGTAGGAAGCCCAGCGCCGCTTTGGGGGTAGGACTATCAGACTAAGTCATGTGAAGATAGACTACGTCTGTATCAAAGGCTATCTTGGCGATATGCCGAAGTCGACCAAAGGCAAGAACGATGATCTCGTCGTCAACGTCCACGAGGCCAAGACGCACTTCTCAAAGCTGCTGCGTCGGGTCCAGAGCGGGCAGTCGGTGGTCATCGCGAAGGCGAGCAAGCCGATTGCCCGCATCGTTCCGCTGCGTGAGGCAGCATCTTCTGGACGCAGCTTCGGCGCCTTCAAGGGCTGGATCGAATGTGCGCCAGACGCGTTCGACGCCTCCGATGAGGTAGCCGACCTTTTCGAGACAGGCGATATCTTCCCGGGCTGATTGGGGAGCACGGTAAATGCGCATCCTGCTCGACACGCATGCGATCGTTTGGTGGGCGACCGGCGATCAACGACTGTCGCGTAGGGCGCGCGTCGCAATCGCAGATCCCGACACGGAGGTGTTCATCAGCATCGCGAGTGCCTGGGAAATCCAAACAAACGCGACTCTGCAGAAGCTCACCCTTCACGAATCGGTTGGTGCGCTCTATCGGACCCTGATCATCGACCAGAACTTCCGGATGATCGGAATCGAGCTCAACGACATCGACCATTTGTCCACGTTGCCTCCGCACCACCGCGACCCGTTCGATCGCCTGCTCGTCGCCCAAGCGCTTCGCGGCAACTTCACGCTCGTAACCAAGGACAGTATCGTCTCGTCTTATGGCGCGCCGACGCTCTGGTGAAGCTGTCCCGACCTTCGGGTTGAATTTGGCACGGAAACTGGCACGGTTTCCGCGCCCGACTACGGGGAGGGCACTTACCCCCTTTCTCGGGGCATGGACGCGTAGCTCAGCTGGATAGAGCGCTGCCCTCCGGAGGGAGAGGTCGGGGGTTCGAATCCCTTCGCGTCTGCCACGAATCCTGGGACAAAATCGCAGCCGCCGCTTCCCAGGTTTGATCGGTGCCGGGTTCTGTGCCGGGTTTGAAGCGATCTTCTCTCGCCCGCGCGCGCAACGCGGTTTCGGCCGAGTCGGCCTGCGGGCTCACGTAGACGCGACCCGCCATCTCCGTCGAGCTATGGCCGCCAACGTATGCCGCGGCGGCCAGCCCTTCGCGTTCGGCGATGTCGGTGAGACAACGATGCCGGAGGTCGCGCAGTGTGAGGTGACGGGCGCGTTCCTCGCCCACGATACCGCGTGCAGCGGTTCGGAAGGTCTTGAGATAGTGGAAACCCGAGAAGATACGACCACGGGCCGGAGCGATCGCCTCGAGGGCCGCACGGGCGCGAGGGGAGAGCCAGAGCGGGCGGCCGTTGCCTTCCTTGTCGACGTCCGCAGAGAGGCGAAGGAACTCCGTGCCGGGTTCGAAGTGCTTGGGCACTTCGAGCTTGTCCATTGTCTCGCGCCGGATGCCGAGCTCGGCGGCGAGCGTTGCGAACGCTTTCACCGGATGCCCGGCCCGGCTGCGCTCCGGGAGGCGGTCGAGGATCGCAAGTACTTCGGCGCGCGTGACGTGCGTCTTGTCTCGCCCGTCGAGCGCCTTTGTGCCCTTGGCCTTCTTCGGAAGGCTCGGAACGTCCATGGGGGCAAGGTAGTCGCGACCACGCATGCTCGCCCAGCGCACGAACCGAACGAGCGTCGCGCGCTCCTTCTTCACGGTCGCACGGGACACTTTTCGCAACCGCGCACGGTAGTAGTCCTCGCAGGACGCTTCGGTCAGGAGCTCGATCCGCGAGAAGCGCGGCAGCAAGTGAACGCGCCACGTACCCTCGCAGCCGTTCCAATAACCATGGCTGACGGTTCCTTCCATGTCGGCAAGCCACTCGGCGACAATGGGCGCAAGGTCGCCGCACTTCGCTGGGTCTACCGCTCGCCTACCGGAAACAGCTTCGGCGTAGAGCTGTGCTGCTCTGACCTTAGCCTCTCGAGGATCTCGCGTTCGCGTCGAGAGCTTCTTCTCGATGCCGTTGACGTAGAAACGACAGATATAGTTTCCGTTTCGAGGGTCTTTGCGGAGGCGGAACCCGCCTCGCTTTCCTTTCCTTTTGCCCATCGAATGATTTCCCCTTTTTCAAACATGACCATGCGCCCGATTCGTCGCGCGTTCAACAGCGGACGCACGTGCTTGTCGAACGTGCGCAGCGGGATTCCCAAGATCGCCGCCGCGTCCGCTCTGCACACGAGCAACGGAAGGTCCCGCAGCGAGCTCGGCTCGCGAGCAAGCATTTCTTTGAATCGATGTTGATCCGTCGTGGCCATCCCGATCTCTGTTATCGGTTTTGCCCCCCGAAAAGTTGCGCGAGCGAATGCCCCATCGACGCGTCTGACTGTCCGCCTAGGTGACGTTGGCGCCGTTTGTCACTTCGGTGGCCTTAGTGCGGCGCAGGGTAGACCCCGCCGCGACACTTCTGCACCCTTTCCTGTCACTTCCGGTCGTTCAGAGGCAAAGTGTCGCGTTTGTGTCCAGAAGTGACCGGTTGAGATGCACGGACGCCGCGAAAGTGTCAGGCAGGGACCCCAACTTGTTGGGGCAAGGTGGAGTTTTGTTTAACAAAACTGCAAGCGCTCCGCGCGACGTCTTCGACGTTCGCGTCGCCGCACTTGGTTAACGTCCTCAACGCCTTCGGCTTATTCGCGCGCGCGAAGCGAGATCGCCGCTAGACAAGCGTCGAGTGCGGCTTACTATCTGTGGGTGCGGGGGCTTCGACATTTCATCGGGGTGCGCGTAGGGGATGAGCACGTTGCCCGTCTCCGCGTCCTTGCGGAAGCGTCCGGCTTCACGCACGGAGAAATCGTACGTCGTGCGCTTCTGAGTGCGGAGATTCCGAGCGCGCGTGCTCGGCAAGAGGTTCAAGATCTTCTGAGAATCCAACGAGAGCAGAACCGCCTCGGGGGCTTGCTCAAGAAGGCGCTGACCGAGCGTGAGAAAAAGGCCGAGCTTCGCCGCACCCTCGTTGAAGTGGAACGCAATGCGGCCGAGCTCCGGCGCGTTCTCGCACACCTTGTTCGCTCCCGATGATCATCACGCCGAAACAGCCCAGGGACGACAAGACGGTATCTCGTCTCTCCAAGCTCGTCCCATACATGCTGCGAGGAAAGGGCGAGGAGCGATGCACCTGGTACATGGCCGGGAACCTAGAGGGCCTGCATCGACAGGAGGACGCCGAGCTTGCGGTCGACGTCATGGAACTGCTCCAAGAAGGCAATGTGAGGGCCAAGGGAAGCAAGACCTATCACCTGGTCATCTCATTTCACCCCGAGGACCGGCGCCTGAGCCCTGCGGAGCTCGAGGACCTCGTTCGTCGCGCGGTGCGGTCGGCGGGCCTCGGGCAACACCAGTACATCGCAGTGCGTCACAGCGAACAGGAGCACGAGCATCTTCATGTGGCGGTGAACAAGATTCACCCGGAGACGCTGAAGATCCATCATCCGTATCAAGCCATCCACGCGTTTCAGGCGCTTGCGAGCACGCTCGAAGACGAGCTCGGCCTGCGCCGAGTGGACCGGAGCGTGTTTCGTTCCCGGAACCATCAAGCCCGCGACTTCGAGGCGCATCGGGGCATCCAGAGTTTCTCCCGCTGGGCGCGGCGAAGCATCGGCGGCGCGAAAGTGCTCGACCGC
>Ga0224508_10005458_pt1 | contig 10164 bp, 9 predicted proteins | sample SF_Jan12_sed_USG_4_FD_170157 | JGI IMG/M metagenome (GOLD analysis project Ga0224508, IMG submission 170157) | Sediment microbial communities from San Francisco Bay, California, United States - SF_Jan12_sed_USGS_21 | ecosystem: Environmental > Aquatic > Marine > Sediment | place: USA: California... | reverse complement strand
ACGATTTTGCTCAATGGAATCTCTTCTCCTCAAAATGGATTTTTCATCTTCTCTGGGTTCTAAAAATGTAACCTCCACATCGTGATCCTGAAATTCTACCTTAGCCATTTGATCAGTTTCTAACTGGCTTAACACCTGCCTGATGCTTGATTCTGATCCCCCGCCTTTTTTTATAAGGTTTGTCATATTTATATAAGTCATCGCGTCAAATACACCTCCATAGCTTCTAACGATCAATTCGAGGATGTTTCTACTTTCCGGATGTGATTCCAGGTAAGTCCAGAATTGATCCTTGGAAGCTGTAAACTGTAGCATGCTCCTATGCCTGAAATTCTGAGATAAAGCAAATATTCCTTGTTGATCAAGTATTTCCAGGGCATTAAAGCACATTCTTGGCTCCAGATCATAAGTTGCACAAAAGGATCCAAAATGAAAAGGATAGGTTATTCCTTGTCCTTCTGAATAAGCTATCTGCAAATGATTAACCAGGTGGCTGTACACTTTTTTAAGCATATTCAGATCTGGTAAATAGGACAAAAACTGACGCCGAGCCTGGGTTTCATCATTTGGCCCCGCGATCAAAATTGCTTTTGCAGCCAATCCATCCCTGCCGGCCCTGCCGGCTTCCTGGAAGTAGCTTTCTATGCTTTCCGGGATCTCATAGTGTATGACTGCTCGCACATCGGCTTTATCTATACCCATACCAAATGCGGTAGTGGCTACCATAATTGAGGCTTCTCCTTTCATCCAGGAGTTCAGAGCCTCTTTTCTTTCTAATGCCGATTGTCCGCCATGGTAAGCGCGTGCAATAATGCCATTTTGAAGGAACTCATTTTTAAGTTTTTCTGCCGAACGCCTCAAACGAACATATATTATTTTACTCCCTTTATGATCGTTAATGGCATCCCTAAGCGCCCTTTTTTTGTTCTCCGCGTAAACTACGGTATATGCTAGATTTGGCCTTTGGAAAGAATCTTTGAATACCTGCTCTGTCTTAAGTGCTAATCCTTCTTGTATCTCGGATATAACCCGCGAGGTTGCCGTAGCTGTCAGGGCTATAATGGGTACTTCCGGATGGATCTCGCGTATTTTATGACACTGCAAATAAGCGGGCCTGAAATCATGACCCCATTGAGAGATACAGTGTGCTTCATCCACAGCTATCAAAGAAATATTTAACTCCGCAAGTCGGTCCAAAACAATTTCCTGTTGTAGTCTTTCGGGCGATAGATATAAGAGTTTGTATCCTCCAAAAGCGGCGTTATCCAGGCATTGTACCACTTCATTTTGACTCAATTTGCCGGTGATTCCCAGTGCTTTTACCCCTTTGGCTTTTAAACTACTCACCTGATCCTGGATCAGGGCTATTAAGGGTGATATAACGATAGCTATACCATCTTGCGCTATAGCGGGTAGCTGAAAACAAAGTGATTTACCGCCACCCGTTGGCAAGAGTGCCAGGACATCTTTTTTGTCCAGAACAGCTCGTATTATTTCTTCCTGCGAACCCCGAAATGTTGAGAATCCCCAGTATTTATCCAGTAGCTCTATGAGATTGCCGGAAGCAGTCATTGCTTGATCAAATCTAAGATGAGGGATACTCTTTCGGCAACAGACCCTTTGGGTATAAATATGGGATTGTATTGAAATCTGTTATATGTTCCAAGTAAGTGGTTGTGAATTTCTGTAGCTTCTTGAAAATTTTCAAGTCTACTACTGTCACTGGCATATATCTCCTTCCACGGAGGTAATATGATAGCTAAATCATATCTGTGCATGTCACATGCGCGGACAAAATCATCAGAATACTTCTGATTGAAATAATCCATATAGGCGAGGACATCCGGGATTCCCCTATCAAAAAAGACCAGATCCTGGTCATGCTGTATTGCATTAAGAAATTGCTTGGTACGCCCTTCCAGCAATTTCAGATTAAAGGCCATAGGGTCATCGACAAAGGCCAGGGGATTTGTCGCAACCTCGTTCGCGTTGTCCTGCAATTTTGCAGCTTCGGTCATAGAGCGTATTATCTCCGGAACGCATGTAAATCCTTCATCGGTTAATTGCTGAATGACCGAAGTTTTACCCGTACCAGGCCCGCCTGTAATCACAACTCTTTTTGATTCCAAAATTTGCCTTATAACCGCAAAAGTAATCATAATGGAAATGCCTTAAAAATTAGGTGTTAAGAGCTATATTTGCAAAAAATTTGAATATGGAACAGGAAGAGGAAAAGGATTTTTACGATCGGTTGAGAAAAGAACTGGCCGAAAGCACGAGCTGGCCCTCAGACTATCTGTTCAAGTTTATCGTAGCTACAGATGATAATAAGATTCAAACAATTCACAAAATCTTTGACAACTCAGGTGCCGTCATCGAATCCAGACAATCACGTAAAGGAAAATACACCAGTATTTCCGTGACTATTCATCTGGCAGATCCGGATGCAGTTATCGAATACTACAAGCAAGTAAGCCGTATTGAAGGTGTTATATCCCTCTAATAGCTACTTTGTGGCATAATTTTAGTAATTTGCGGGCGATTAAGAGCCGTCCTGGCCTGATAATTTTAACTCTAACACCCTAGATATTTGAATCCAGTTGAAAACTTAGAATATAATTCAGAACGTCCTAAATTAATTATCCCGGAATACGGTCGTCATTTTCAGAAAATGGTCGACTATGCCGTGTCAATTACGGATGATGAAGAGCGAAATAAGGTAGCCAAGGCTATCATAAGTGTAATGGGTAATTTGCAACCGCATCTGAGAGATGTGCCCGATTTTCAGCATAAGTTGTGGGATCAACTTTTTATTATGTCCGATTTTAAACTAAAGGTTGAATCGCCATACCCCACGCCTATAAGAGAAGTATTGGAGCAGAGCCCAGAACCCCTGGAATATCCTCAGAACCATCCTAAATACAGATTCTACGGAAATAATATTAAACGGATGATCGATGTTGCGATAAGCTGGGAAGAGGGAGATCTGAGATCCGGCCTGGAATATGCTATTGCCAACCATATGAAAAAATGTTATCTCAACTGGAACAAAGACACGGTTGACGATAAGGTGATCTTCAATCATTTGTTTGAATTGAGTGAAGGTAAAATAGATCTCGCCAAAAAAGGCGAGAATCTCACAGAAAGTGATCAGTTTCTTAAAGCCAAAATCGTTAAATCTAACCGGGGAGGAACCGGAAAGAAAACTCAGCGGAATATGGGCCGCAATAAAAAGCGACATAAATAGACACCACCTTTAATGGGGACATTTACAATTGAAGGCGGACACAAATTAAAGGGAGAGATTACCCCGCAAGGTGCAAAGAATGAAGCTCTCCAGATACTTTGCGCTGTCCTTCTGACCGCAGAACCAGTTAGCATCCACAACATTCCGGATATTTTAGATGTCAATAAACTTATTGGCCTCTTGGGAGACTTGGGTGTCAAAGTAAATAAGATCGGTAAAGGATCGTACAGATTTCAGGCAGATTCGGTTAATCTGGACTACTTACAATCAGAAGATTTTAAGAGGGATGGCCGCGGATTAAGGGGCTCAATTATGCTAGTTGGACCTCTTTTAGGCCGCTTTGGACAGGGATATATTCCAAAACCTGGTGGCGACAAAATTGGCAGACGCAGACTGGATACGCATTTTCAGGGTTTCATAAACTTGGGAGCCACATTTCGATATAATCGGGAAGAACATTTCTATGGTGTTGAAGCAGACCGCCTGAAAGGCAGTTATATGTTGCTTGATGAAGCTTCGGTAACCGGGACGGCCAATATTGTAATGGCGGCTGTATTGGCCGAAGGCACTACTACCATTTATAATGCGGCTTGTGAACCCTATTTACAGCAGTTGTGTCATATGCTCAACCGAATGGGCGCAAAAATCTCCGGCATTGGCTCTAACTTATTGACCATAGAGGGGGTTTCCTCACTCAATGGAACAGAGCACACCATGTTACCTGATATGATCGAGATTGGGAGTTGGATAGGCCTTGCAGCCATGACACAAAGTGCCCTGACGATCAAAAATGTTAGCTGGGAAAATTTAGGCCAGATCCCCACGATATTTGAGCGTGTTGGTATTACCATAGAACGCCGGGGAGACGATATTTTTATCCCTGAACATAAAGATGGATATGAAATTCACCATTTTATCGATGGGTCTATTCTGACAATTGCAGATGCACCATGGCCGGGCTTAACACCAGATCTGTTGAGTATTATACTTGTGGTGGCGACCCAGGCACGGGGAGAAGTACTGATCCATCAAAAGATGTTTGAAAGCCGACTCTTTTTTGTAGACAAGCTGATAGATATGGGTGCCAAGATCATTCTTTGTGATCCGCATAGGGCAACGGTAATTGGCCATGATTTTAAATCGACCTTAAAAGCGACGACCATGGTTTCTCCTGATATTAGAGCAGGGGTGTCTTTGTTAATTGCAGCCTTGTCGGCTAAAGGAACTTCAACGATCCATAATATTGAGCAGATCGATAGGGGATATGAAGATATTGATACGCGATTAAGGGCTATTGGTGCTAAAATAATCCGTAGCGAAACAAACTAGTCCATTTCTTCTAAACTACCATCAGGAAAAAGTGCAAATCTACCGCGATCTCTATCGTGAACTTGCTCGGCTACAGGCCAGGGCCAACCGCCAAATTGTGTTTTGCCATAATCCCGCATGGCTTCTCGTATCTCCTGATCTGTATTCATAACAAAAGGACCATACTTAGCCACAGGTTCGCCTATTGGCCTTCCTTCGAGAATTAGAATCCTGCTTTCCTTTTCCCCATTTCGAAGTTGTAGCGCTGCTTCACCATTGAGATAGAGACCCGTAAGACTTTGCACAGTTGTGTTATTTACTCCTAAGGAATCACCTTCAAAAAAATATAGCGACCTGTTTATTCCTGTTGGGATACTGTCTATTTCAAGGGCAGCCTGAGGCTCAAGCCTTATGATCATGATACGTACATGGTTATTTTCATCGGATGCCCAGGAATCCGGGGCAGCAGAAGGAGCCTTTTGAGTCTTATACGTACCGGCGATCAATTTGATTTGGACCCCGTTGTCTTTAAGTTCGGGAATCGTCTCCTTCCATAGCATCTTAAAATGTGGCTGCACAAATTTCTTTGCCCTGGGAAGATTTAACCATAATTGTAAAAGTTCCAGGGGATTGTCCTTATGAGTATGTAATAGCGGGAACATTTCCGAATGTTGGACACCTATACCAGCTGTCATCCATTGCACATCACCATTACCAAAGCGACCGGCGGCTCCGAGAGAATCTGAATGATCGCAATACCCTTTATTTGCGAGTGTCACCGTCTCAAACCCTCTATGCGGGTGATAAGGAAAGCCCGGTATTTTTGTACCATGGTACATGCGCCAACCATCCTTCGATTCAAAATCACTGCCAAGGTTTCTGCCATCCAGGGGTGTGGCCGGGCCCATTTCGTCATTGCCTTTAGGGTAGTGATCCAGGTGGTAGGCACAAAATAGAAAGGGATCCTGGGTTTGCCATGTAGGGCCTAGCGGGAATTTTGTCATACGATCTTTCTTAATGCGTGGTGCAAGAATTTATTTTTTTGAATATGAGACAAAAGCAAATTTAGAACTATCCGGGGACCAGGAAGGAACATTGATAGTGCCTTGCCCCCCTAGAAATGTACAAAGCGTTGTCAATTTCATTGTCTTGAGATCTAAAAGTCGGAGCATCACTTCCTTTAAAGGAGGATGCCTGTCTTGTTGATCTTTCACATAACTTAAGAAGACAATGTACTTGCCATCAGGGGAGGGGTGAGGGAACCAATTAGAGAATTCATCATTTGTCAATTGGTCCACTTTCTTTGTTTTCCGGTTCATTTTCCAAATTTCCATGGTACCAGAGCGATAGGAATTAAAATAAATATAGGCACCGTCTGGGCTATATTCAGGACCATCATCTAATTCCGGATGATCTGTGACCTGTACTTCTGTGCGGGTTGCCAGATCTATTTCATAAAGATCATAGATGCCGTTGCGCTCTGCCGTGTAAATGAGATGCTTGCCATCTGGAGACCAACCGTGCCAATAAGACGGCCATAGGGGTGTGATAAGCTCAGGAGTACCTCCTTCAATGGGAAGGATATATATCCGGGATGTTCCGCCGGAGGATCCTGTAATAAGATCATTATTACTTATGGCAAGCAAAGTGCCGTCTGGCGAAATGCCATGATCATTGTTACACTTTACGGCATCGCCGGTAGGTAAAATAGTTTTTTCTTTACCATCTGCAGTTAGGGTAAATAAGTGACCACCTTGATTAATAATAAAGTAGCCTGAATCTGTACTCCAATTAGGAGCCTCAAAATGCCCTTCTTCCTGATAAATGTTAGTACGCGACTCATTTTGCAAGTCGTATACTTCCAAAGTAGATATCAGATCTTGCCCTTTGGCCATATTGAAAGGAATGAATATGAATGTACAAAGTGAAAGAATAGATAAAAAGGAAAATGCATTTTCCATTCAAAAGGAGCTTACAAAATTCGTGCTGGCAGGATTGCCGAATTTACCCTTCAAATCCCACCTTTTTGTGTGTTCCGTCGCAAAAAGGTTTATTGGCAGAAGCGCCACAGCGACAAAAGGCAGTGGAGCGTTCTTTTTTCATCATTGAACCATCAGGTAGTACGATTGAAACAGAGCCTTTGACTATCACTGGTCCATTTTTTATGACCTCAACGGGAATAGCATCAGAAATGGCATCTACCCCCAAATTTGTTGCCCCTGCCATCCGGTAGCTCAGAGCTCCTGAAGGACATTTTCCAATCTGCGCTTTTAGCTCGTCTATGCTGGCATTCTCTGGTTTGATCCAGGGTTTCGCATTTGGATCATATACCTGAGGTAAGGTTTCCACACAAACAGCTGCATGAATACATTTTGCGGGCTTCCAAACAACGGTTAGATCCCCATTTACATATTCCTTGATCTTTTCTTTAGCTTCCATATCTTAATTATTTCCAATTGGCGGTGGCCCTTCCGGAACGATCGCTTCGTAGACCGTTTCGCCTTTACGTTCTCTGTATTCATCTTTAACAGCTTCAACCATAGAAGGATTTTCAAAGAGGTCTAACATAGTCATACCCATTGCCTTGGCGGCATAGACCATGCCTTTATGACCAATACTCATTCCTCCGCAAGCAACTACTGCCCAGGAATGCCATGGCGTGTCCTTTGGTGCCACTGTAACACTTAAATTTATATTAGGAACATTCCAACTCACATCACCAACGTCTGTAGATCCGCCACCCGGATGTTCTTTTGTTGCTTCCAGAGGCTTTATTTTACTATCAAGTCCTACCTGAGGTTTCCCTGTTTGCTCCTGGATTTTTTTTCCAAAGCTGACCTCTTCATCTGTATATGATATGGGTCCGAGCATCTCAAGATTTTTCTGCATGATCTCACCACCTTTACGATTGACGAGGACTTCATAGATTCCAGAAATAAGGCTGATCTTATGCTCTACATTGGCCATAATAGCGGCTCCTTCGGCCATTGCCATAACGCGTTCATATACGGGCATCATGCCTTCCCGTTTTGAGTCTCTGACTCTTACCCATAATTTTGAATAGTCAGGAACAACATTAACTACCTGTCCTCCGTCTTGAATGTGATAGTGTATACGAACCGTAGGTTTAACGTGTTCTCTGTAATAATTGATTCCGGTTGTATATAATTCGAGGGCATCTGATGCGCTTCTACCATTCCATGGATCTCCTGAGGCATGGGCTGCCTGTCCATAAAATTCGACCTTAAAATCAACCAAGGCCAAGGTGCTTTGTACATCGGCTTCTGTATTGGGTCCCGGATGCCAGCTAACATTAACATCTACATGATCCCAAAGTCCTTCCCGTACCATCCAGATCTTCCCAAAATATTTTTCTTCCGATGGGGTTCCGAAGAATTTAACTGTTCCTTTGATCTTCCCGGATTCGATCATTTCTTTTACGGCGATGGCGGCCCCCAGGCTTCCGGCGCCAAACAGATTATGACCGCATCCATGTCCCGCTGCACCTTCATTCAAGGGCGATTTTGTAGGTTGTGCTTTTTGTGAAATACCGGGTAATGCATCAAACTCCCCAAGTACGCTGATTACAGGTCTGCCCGAGCCGTAGGTTGCAACAAATGCCGTTGGCATTCCGGCGACGCCGCGCTGTACATTGAATCCATTTTTTTCGGCATAAGAGGCAAGGATCTCTGCAGAATCATCTTCTTCAAATGCAGTTTCGGCAAGTGCCCAGATAGAATCGCTCATGGCGATCAGATTTTCTTTATGTGCTTCCACAGATGCCACTACAGCCTTCTTCGAAGAACTCATGCGCTGCGATTGCATTGTTTGCGTTAACGAGAATGCAAGGAATATGAGAAGGGATTTTTTCATGTTGGTAATTTAGGAATTATACTTTTTCTTGTAATATACGTAGTTGTTCTCGATGATCTCTTTTAATACATCCATATTAACGTCGCTCAATTTCATGATATAGAGACAAGATTTGCCAATGGTATGTTTGCCCAGTCTGGAAAGGAGCGGTTTGTTCCTTTCGGCAGCAGCCGATTCATAAACATAAAGGGCCAAATTTTGAGCGCGGGGAGAGAATCCTACTAGCGGCATGTCACCTTCACGTCCGGAATCATACTTGTAGTGACATATTCCAAAACCCACAATGCTGGGCCCCCACATCACGGCCTCTTCTCCTGTGATTTCCTGAAATATATCTAAAAGGGTATTGCCGTCTGACCTTCTTTGTTCGTTTTTTACCGAATTCAGGAATTGCGTTACGGAGGCGCTTGTTGGTACTGTTTTATTTTCGGACATAGGCAGGACTTAAGAATTTTAAATATACAAAATTGGTACTTACGAAAGAGCTGCTTTATATGTGGCCAAACAGCGTTCACGTGCCAATTTATGATCTACTATCGGATCCGTGGTCGGAGCTCCCTTGGCTTCAGGTACCCATAGGTTGGCATAAGTGCGATCCTTGTCGAATTTTTCGATCTGTGTGATCGGATTGAAAATGCGAAAGTAGGGGGCGGCATCTACGCCACTTCCTGCAGCCCATTGCCAATTGCCCACATTGCTGCTCATCTCGTAGTCCAGGAGTTTTTCGGCAAAATAGGCTTCCCCCCAACGCCAATCGATCAAGAGGTGTTTACAAAGGAAACTGGCGACGAGCATGCGCACCCTATTGTGCATTAAACCAGTAGTATTGAGCTCCCGCATTCCCGCATCAACCATGGTGTAGCCCGTATTTCCGTTTTTCCATTTTTCGAATTCTTGAAGATCATTCCTCCAAATGATGCGATCGTATTGCGGCTTAAAAGAACGCGTTGTTGTATGTGGGTAATGCCATAGGATCTGCATAAAGAATTCGCGCCAGATCAATTCCTTTAAGAACGTATCATTGGCACTTAAAATGGCATTTTGGACCATTTTGCGAATAGAAACTGTGCCGAATCTCAAATGTGGACTTACATGCGAGGTGCCTGTTTTTAGTCCTGGAAAGTCCCTTGTCTTCTGATAGTTATCAACAAGACTAGAAGAAACATCGAAGGCAGGGAAAGCCATCTTCGATCTCTTAAAGCCTATTTTGGCAAGAGAAGGGAAGGGTAGATTAGTTCGCTGAATTAGGTTGCTCAACAGCGACTCACTGGAGAAAGATGTGACATGTATGCTTGGATTAAAGATAGTCCGCCAACGCTTCATAAATGGGGTATAAACCACATAGGGTTCGCCATCATCTTTGACTACCTCGTTTTTTTCAAATATGACCTGGTCCTTATAGCTTGAAAATAAGATACCTTTTGATTGAAGTAGATCGGCAATTTGTTTATCCCGTGTAACGGCATAAGGCTCATAGTCGTGATTGAAATAAACAGCCGACACCTCATATTCGTCCAATAATTGGGTAAAAACTTCATGTGGATCGCCATGGAATACTGCGAGACCTGAATTGTATTTTTTTTTAAGGGTTTGCTGTATATGTACGAGTTGATCATAAATAAATGTGACACGCGCATCGTTTTGTGGTAATTGATCAAGAATATGTGTGTCAAATATAAAGATGGGTAATACTGGATCTTTAGAGGAAAGTGACTGATATAGTCCAATGTTATCCA
>Ga0224508_10005457_pt1 | contig 10165 bp, 8 predicted proteins | sample SF_Jan12_sed_USG_4_FD_170157 | JGI IMG/M metagenome (GOLD analysis project Ga0224508, IMG submission 170157) | Sediment microbial communities from San Francisco Bay, California, United States - SF_Jan12_sed_USGS_21 | ecosystem: Environmental > Aquatic > Marine > Sediment | place: USA: California... | reverse complement strand
AAAGCGATTCGTTCCCGACGACATCGCCTGGGTACACATGGATTTAAGCGCCGGACAGCACACCGGTGGACTGGGTGCCATCCCGACCGAGATCACTGGCTTCGGGGTCGCCTGTACATTGGAACTATTGGCGGATACGGACCCGTCAACGCTCGCGGCCAGCTGGTCCGAGGACTAAGTCATGCCGCATATCGCATCGCGATTTCGTGGGTTTCTGCCGGTTGTGGTGGATGTCGAAACCGGGGGGTTCAATCCCGCGACGGATGCACTGCTCGAGGTCGCTGCGGTGTTTGTGCAATTAAACGATAAAGGCGTAATCGAACCGAGCGAAAAGCATCGTTTCATAGTCAAGCCATTCGAGGGCGCCAACATGGAAGCTGCGTCGCTGCAGGTTACCGGTATCGATCCTTTCAATCCGATGCGGCCGGCCGTTGACGAAGGCGATGCGTTGCGCAGTCTCTTCACCGAGATTCGCCGCGAGGTCAAGGCTCAAGAGTGCAAGCGGGCTGTGCTTGTCGGCCACAACGCGTTTTTCGATCTTCAATTCATCAATGCAGCCGTCGAGCGATGCGCCATCAAGCGCAACCCTTTTCATCCGTTCTCAAGTTTCGATACGGCCACCCTGGCAGGTGTCGCCTTTGGCCAGACAGTATTAAGCCGGGCCGTTGAAGCGACCGGGTTGAGCTGGGAAGAAGACAAGGCGCACTCCGCGCTTTACGACGCGGAACAGACAGCGTTGGTTTTCTGCGAGATCGTCAATCGCTTTCGCGATATTTACGAAGCCTCGCTGGTTGACGCCGGATCCGGCTGATCCGCTGAAACGAGCAATTCAGCGAGATCGCCCGACTCATACATTTCTACTGCGATATCACAGCCGCCGATCAATTCACCTTTGACGTACAACTGCGGAAACGTCGGCCAGTTTGAATAGGTTTTGAGGCCTTCTCGCACTTCAGGATCTTCGAAGATGTTCACGTAGGCAAACTTGGCTTCGAGCGACCTGAGCGCGGCAACCACTCGCGCCGAAAATCCGCACTGCGGAAAATCGGGCGTCCCCTTCATATACAGCATCACGGGATATGCCGATAGTTGCTCCTCGATCCGCTTATTAACGTCCAATATATCCTCTCCCTGGTCGAATAATGCCTGCATAAGATTGAACTCAATCTAGGTCTAACCTATTCTTCTCGCTTAGACCGGTGCACGCAAGCCCGGACCATAATAAACCAGAAGACGCTTGGAACAAGCGCGCTCTTGCTGATAGAGCATCGGGAGATCAAATGAATCCACTTAATTCCGTACGAGGCGTCATAACGGGCGGCATCGTGCTATCGGTCGTAATCGGCCTGGCGACCTTCGGCGTCAATTGGAATCTGGCTAGCTTTATCGCCTGGCTGCATGTTTTGGCGGGAATCACATGGATTGGGCTGCTGTTCTACTTCAACTTCGTGCAGGTGCCGGCCCTTGCCGATGCCGCTGCCGATGAGGGTGGGCCTGGCGGCGCTGGGATCACCAAATACGTCGCGCCACGCGCACTTTGGTGGTTTCGCTGGGGCGCTGTCGGCACCTGGCTCACGGGCGCGTATTACCTGGAGACAGTCGGCCGCCTACACCACGCTTTCGCGCTCGGGTTGCTGGATACTTCCATCCAAAATGACACCTGGATTGGGATTGGCGCCTGGTTGGGCACCATTATGCTGTTAAACGTCTGGGCATTGATCTGGCCGAACCAGAAGAAGATTCTCGGCATCGTCGAAGCCACTGCCGACGAAATTGCCAGCGCCCGCAAGGTTGCCTTCATCGCTTCGCGAACCAACACGCTGTTGGCGTTTCCGATGCTCATGAGCATGGTGAGTTACGGCCACGCCGGCTACTTCGTCTGAATACCGACGAAGCCACTGGAAGCCGCCTGCTTCGTTTGAACGTAGATGACGAGGTTTCCGGAAATGTCAGCCGCGCCCTGGCCGAGGATATCGGTCAGGGCGATATTACCGCCGCATTAACGCCTCTGGCCGCATCCGCGTCCGCCGTTGTCACACTCAAGCAAGATGCGCTGATCTGTGGAATCGCCTGGTTCGAGGAAGCCTTCCGCCAACTCGACGAGTCGGTCCAATTCGAATGGTCCTGCAAAGACGGCGACCAGTGCGATAACGGTGAACAGGTCTGCAAAATAACCGGATCAACGCGCGCAATTTTGACGGGCGAACGAACCGCGCTGAATTTCTTACAGACCTTATCGGCTACTGCCACTGTAGCGAGACAATTTGTCGATCAGGTCGCTGGCTTGAAAAGCACTATTCTCGATACGCGCAAGACACTGCCGGGACTGCGCGCGGCTCAGAAATATGCAGTCCGCTGTGGCGGCGCGAGCAATCATCGTATCGGCCTGTTCGATGCCATCTTAATCAAGGAAAATCACATTGCCGCAATGGGTTCGATCGATGCCGCGATCGAAAAGGCGCGTTACACCGCTTTGTCCATGCTGATCGAAGTCGAAGTCGAAACGCTGGAACAAGCCGAGCGCGCACTGGAAAGCCGGGCAGATCGGTTGTTGCTCGACGACTTTTCGCTCGAGATGATGCGTGAAGCGGTCAGCATGAGGGGCAATCGCGCACCGGGCAAAGAACTCGAAGCCTCGGGCGGTGTTTCGTTAGAAAACGTACGGTCAATCGCCGAAACCGGCGTCGACTACATCTCGGTCGGCGCTATGACCAAGTGCATAGACGCCGTGGATTTCTCATTGCGCATCGTCGAGGGCATCTGATAGTTCTTCACGCAGCGGCTTCGGTTTGTCCACCCCATAACCCTGCGCATAGTCGATACCCATACCGCGGAGCATCGTGATGATTTCGCTATTCTCCGCAAACTCGGCAATGGTCTGCTTGCCGGTCAAGTGCCCGATTTCGTTGATAGAACGGACCATTTCGCGGTCAATCGGATCATGCAGGATTTCCTTCACAAAGCTGCCATCGATTTTCAAGAAGTCCACCGGGAAGTGCTTGAGATAACCGAATGACGATAGCCCGGTTCCAAAATCATCGAGCGCGAACCGGCAACCGATTTCCTTAAGCGCGTGGATAAATCGATTCGCTTGAGAATAGCTTGCGATCGCAGCCGTTTCGGTGATTTCGAAACAGATTAGCCGGCCATCGAGTCCGCTATGCCGAAATTGATCGACGACGAATGGCAGAAATTTCTCGTCCGCCAGGCTTTGACCCGACAGGTTGATCGAACACAGGGCAAGACGTTGACGCTCGTCTGCCTCTGAAACCAGCCAGCGCAATGCGTGAGCGATGACCCAACGATCAATGCTCGGAGTCAGCCCATAGCGCTCAGCCGCTACGATAAACAGATCGGGCGCTACCAGCGCGCCGTTCTCGTCGCGCATTCTAAGCAGCAACTCGTAATGCGCACCTGTGTCTAAACCGGATTGCAGCGGCTTGATGGTCTGGCGGAATAACTCGAAGCGGTTTTCTTCAAGTGCATTGCTGATGCGCGCCGCCCACTGCATCTCCTTGCGGCGCTTCATTAAGTCGATATCGTTTTCCTGGTAGCTGTAGACGCGATTTCTGCCACCGTCTTTAGCTGCCGCGCAAGCGCTGTCGGCTGCGGTCAGTAAAGCGGCAACGTCGTCGGTGGCAGGCGTAATCGGAACGACGCCAATGCTTGCGCCGAGCCGAAACGTCCGGTCGTCCCAAGTGAACCGGAATTCATTAATAACTTCACGCAGCAGTTCAGCCGTTCGCACTGCCTCGTCCATCGTGCAGCTCTCGAGCAACACGCCAAATTCGTCGCCGCCGAGCCGAGCCAACGTGTCGCGCCAACGAATCTTTGACTTGAGCAATGCCCCGATCTGCTTCAATAACTGGTCGCCGGCGCTGTGCCCACACGCATCATTGACGATCTTGAACTGATCGAGGTCGAGATAGAGCACCGCGTACGAGGTTTCCATTGCTTTGGCGCTCTTCAAAGAACGTGAAAGCCGGTTTTCGAACTCGGTGCGATTAACCAGTTCCGTTAAAATATCGTGGCTCGCTGCATAGCTGAGCCTGCGATTGAGTTCCCGAGACTCCGTTACATCGTGAAATACCAACGCCCCGCCGGTCACACCGCCTTTTGGATCGCGAATTGGTGCCGCCGTGCTTTCGATGTAAAGCTCGTTGCCATCTCGCCGTATCAGCAATGTCGGCCGCACCGACTTGATCGACCGATTACGGCGCATCGCAACGAGAACCGGATTCTCGACCGGCTCGCAGGTCTCCTCGTGAAAGCCGCGAAAAATTTCGTCGACAGACAGGCCAACGGCATCATCCAGCTTCCATCCGGTTAGCCCCTCCGCCACGGGATTCAGGTACTGTAGATTGCCTTCAGCATCGGTTGTCGCCACACCGTCACCGATTGATTGCAGTGTGATCTGGGCGCTCTCCTTCTCCCGAAACAGCGCCTCTTCGTATAGCTTGCGTTCGGTGATGTCTGTTTCGACGCCGACCAGCCGCCGAATTTGCATCTCTTCGCCGATTCGCGCCTTGATTTTGCTTTGAATCCAACGCCAGTCGCCATCTGCATGGCGCATTCGGTGAACGCTTTCGAAAAGCTCGGTCTTTCCCTCGACATGCTCGCGCAGTTGAGCCTGGACGCGGGCCAAATCGTCCGAATGGACAAGTTTTTGCCAATTCGGGATGTCTTCGTCCGTGTCGTAACCGAGCATGGCGCGCCATCGCGGAGAAAAGAACGTCTGATTGGCACGGTAGTCGTAATCCCAAAGGCCGTCGTTTGCCGTATTGGTCACCAACTCATCGCGTTCTCGCACCATGAACAAATCTTCGCGCAGCTGGATCCGCTCCAGACCACTGGCACAGCTGACGCCTACGAGCTTTAACGCGAGCTGCAGATCTGCGCCCCATTCGGGCTGGGCAACAGAACTCATGACGCCGAGAATTCCGCCAAGTTTTTCGTCAAGATCGAATCCGACCAGCAAGACAGCGGCAATATTACGGTCGGCCAGAAGCAGCGCATCCTTTTCCTGACCCGACGCAGGACGAGCCGTATCGCGAATCTCGAGCAAGCGCAGATGCTTTAAGCGACGGCTGATCCAGGGCAACGACTGCAGGTTCTGACCCAGTAACGCATCGGGGTTACAAGCCGAAAACGCAGAACGACCAGACAGGACCGTTTGGATTTGGCCGGACTCGGCATCAAGCAAGGCGAGAAACGCGGCGTCAGTGCCACTGGCATCGGTTAAATCCTGTAGTCCGGCAGCCAGCCGCTCGTCGGCAGTTGATTCGTCGATGCATTGAAAATCAACGGCGATCTTGGTGCAGATGAGATCCAGACTCGGCTCACCCGGTTGACTAGAAGCTCGGCGGATCAGCGTCTGAATCGTAGATTCAGCGGGACGCCCGACACCTCGGATTTCAGTCATAGGCGAATTCTGACACCTTTGAGAGTTAATACAAGTTATTGAACGGGCTCCGATAATGCGAAGTTTGAGTTGCTGGCGCCGGCGCTTCGTCAACCGGATTCGACTGCTTGCGTTATTTCATCCAACGCTTCACAGAAGTTAGGGAGGATTCAGATGAACGCAATGAGAAATTTAGGGCTGTTTAGCCGCCTATTAATCGCAAGCTGCACATTTTGGTTAGCGGCTTGCTCCGGCGGCGGATCAGCGCCAGGCGCGGCCAATACGGCTGCCGGTTGCACGGCTGGCGACACATCCGGCTGCGGCAGTGTGATCGTCGCCTTGACGGACGCCGAAGGGGATTTCACCAGCTATACGGTCGATGTCTTGTCAATTTCGCTGGCGCGCGCTGACGGCAGCCAGATCGAAATGTTGCCACAATCGGTTCGCGCCGATTTCGCGCAACTGACTGCGCTGTCTGAATTGATCAGTTCCGCGACCGTAGCGCCGGGTAATTTCGTCGGCGGCCGGATTCGCATTGACTACAGCGATGCCGAAATCTACGTCGAAGCCGGCGGGGAAATCGTGGCGGCAGATGTCTATGACGGCGACGGTACGCTCCTGACAGCGGCGACGCCGGACAGTGTCGTTGACGTCGAGATTACGCTGCCTGAACGCGATCAGCTGATCGTGACCCGTGGTCGAACCGCCCTGCTGAGCATTGACTTCGATCTGACAGCGTCGCACGTCGTCGATACAACGACATCCCCTGTCAGCGTCGTCGCGCAACCTTACCTGGTTGCCGAGGTGCAGCCAGTCGATGAAAAGGAAATCAGAGTTCGCGGTGCGTTACTGGACGTCGATCTGGATGCCGGCACCTATGACATCCGATTGCGCCCATGGCTCCACCGATTTGGCGACTTCGGCGTATTGACTGTCAATACTCACGACACGACTGAGTATGAAATTGACGATACGGTTTACGTTGGAGCGGATGGCCTGACGGCACTCGCAGACAAACCGAGAGGAACGCTTACCGTTGCTTTCGGTACGCTGAATCTCGCGAACCGTAGCTTTACGGCCGACATCGTCCACGCGGGTGACGGCATTGGTGGCGACCGTTTCTCGGCGGTGCTTGGCAATATCGTTTCGCGAAACGGTGATCAGCTGGTCATGAAAGGTGCTGTTGCGATTCGCCGAGATCGGCGCGCTCACTTCCATCGCACCGTCATTGTGAATATCGGACCTGACACCAGAGTCACGCGAGTCGGTGATTCTGCGACCGACTATGACAAGGACGACCTCTCGGTTGGACAGCGCACGATGGTCTTTGGTCAGTTCGCCAATCCAACCGTCGACAACTCCGATCGCTTTGGCCCCGATATCGCGCTGGTGCTCGACGCGACTCAGGGCAAAGCCAGAATGCTCGTCACCAGCTTGCTTGGCACGGTGAACCGAGTGCTTCCAGGCCAGATTGACGTACGCCTGCGAGCCATCGACCGTTTGAGCGTGAGCTTGTTCGATTTCTCTGGCACTGGCATGTCGGCAAATCTTGATGCTGACCCTGCGGACTATGAAATCGCAACTTCAACGCTTGCCTTGGATTCGATCGATTCGTTGAACACGCTCGAGGTGCTGCGGCCTGTCCGCGCACTCGGTTTCGTCACGGCTTTCGGCGAAGCGCCGCCGGACTTTACCGGCCGCACTCTGATTGGACCAAGAGACCTGCCGGCCGTGCTGGGTGTCGGCTGGGGCGTTCAGGGAACCGCGTTGCCATTCTCAGTCATGAGCGCGGAGAGTCTGGTAATCAATCTGGATCCAAATGAGATCGGTGTTCGGCACCATATGCTCATCGGTGATCGGCTGATCGACTTGTTTGATCTGCCCGCCTCACCGAGCCTCACGCAAAGCGGACCACCACGCGTTTACGGTATCTGGGAACCAGGACACGTCGAACTGTTCAAGGACTTCGCGGACTTTGTTGACGAACTTGCCGTACGGCTAAGCGAAACGGATCGGGCGCGCAGCCTGTCCGCGTACGGCCGCTACAGCGAAGGCGAAAACAGCCTGACGGCGAACAAGATCGTCGTCCACATGCTGCCGGCCGACTCCCCCTGAGCGCCGGCATACTTTGGGCCCGCTGTTCAAAAGGCAGTGGGCCCTTTCTTTTGCGGGTTATTTCTCGTCAATCGAACCGAGCTCGCGACTTCGCTTGGCTGCAGCTCGGACGGCCCGGCGCATCAAGTCCTGTAAAGCATCATCCTTCAGCAGAACGTTGAGCGCGGCTTCCGTCGTACCCTTAGGACTTGTGACTTGATGCCTAAGGGCTGCCGCGTCGAGATCGGACTGAGCGGCATAGGCGCCAGCGCCGCTCACCGTTGCGGTCGCCAGCCGTTCAGCCAGCGCCGGATCGAGGCCGATATCAATCGCGGCCGCCGTCAGACATTCAATCAACAAGAAAACGTAAGCGGGACCTGATCCTGAAACGGCGGTCAAGGCATCCATCTCGGTCTCGCTCTCGAGCCACTCGACCGAACCGACAGCGGAAAGCAGCGCAACTGCTGTCCGCCTTTCGCTGGACCCAACGTTGGCATTCGCACAAAGACCCGTGACGCCGAGTCCAATTGCCGCGGGCGTATTTGGCATGGCTCGGACAATCGCGGCGTTTTCTCCGGCGCGACCGGCTAATTCACGCAGCGTCCGGCCCGCAGCAATTGAAAGATATAACTGAGCCTGCGGCAGCTCGCTGAGCAGTGCATCGATGTCTGCCGGCTTGACAGCAAGAACAACGATATCGATCGGATCGGTGATTTCGGCGGCAGACGCTACGGCATTCAAGCCAAGCGCCTCAGCCCGACTTCGCGCATTGGCATCAGGGTCGATCACGAAGATTGTGCCGTCGATCGAGTCCGCTTCGAGCCAACCCGTCGCCAGTGCCCGACCCATGTTGCCGAAGCCGGCAAGAACGATAAACATCGGATTAAGACCTCGAAAACGTCACGGGAAAGCTAGCCGTTTCAGCCCATTGGCGCAAGCTGAGCGCCTGCAGGCACCTACGCCTCCGATTTCCGCTATCATGCGCGACCGACAGTTCCCCAGCGACCTCAAGAGTACGTGAAAGACGTTTTTATCGTTGGCGTTGGTCAAACGCCTGTGACGCGCGATGCGGCCTCGTCCGCAAGAGAACTCGCCGCCACTGCAATCGGTGACGCATTACGCTCAGCTGGCATCGAAAACGATGCCGTCGATGCGCTGTTCGTTGGCAATATGATGGGCGCCGTTCTCGATCAACAACAGCAAATGGGTGGCCTGATCGCTGACTACGCCGGCCTCAGCGGCATCGAGGCAGTCAATATCGAGGCGGCGTGTGCATCCGGCGCCGCTGCCGCGCGGATGGCCTTTCTAACCCTTGCGGGCGGCATCAATCAGGTCGCAGTCATTTGCGGCGTCGAACGCATGACGCATCGAAACCGCGATGCGGTGACCGATGCCCTCGCGATGGCAGCCGATCGTGAACTGGAAAGCAGTCGCGGCGAGTCATTTGTTTCGTTGAATGCAAAGCTGATGCAGCTTTACTTCGACACGTATTCAAAGAGTGCTAAGGACTTTGCACCTTTTGCAATCACCGCTCACGCAAACGCGGCGCAGAATGCGAATGCAGTATTTCACAAAACAATCAGCCTTGAGGATTATCTGGAGTCGAGAATTATTGTCGACCCTTTGCGTCTCTACGACGTATCACCCATGTGCGATGGCGCCGCGGCGATTGTCATTGCAACGGGTGAGATTGCCGATCGTCTCAATGCGAATCAGCCCAGCGTGCAAATTGCAGCCTCTTCGGCCGCGACGTCACCGGTCGCGCTAGAGCGCCGTGATGACATGCTCTCGCTCGAAGCGGTGCGCCAATCGACCCTCGCCGCCCTTGCCCAGGCCGGTATGACACACGACGACGTCGACCTATTCGAGCTCCACGACGCCTATACCATCATGAGCGCGCTTTGCATTGAATCCGCTGGCTTCGCGCCACCGGGAACGGCGACGGAATTTGCTAAGAACGGGCGAATCTCGCTGCAGGGAGAGCTTCCTATATCGACGATGGGCGGTTTAAAGGCACGCGGTCATCCGGTTGGCGCAACTGGCGTGTATCAACTCGTCGAAGGCTATCTTCAGCTGTCCGGCCAGGCTGCTGCCAATCAGGTTGCGAATGCCGAGACCGCGCTGTTGCAAAACATCGGCGGAACCGGCTCAACAGTCGTCAATCACATCCTCCGCCGCAATGCGTAGAAATGGTATCTGACATCATTTCTATCTCGAAACATGGGCGCGGCGCCGACGAAACCGATAAAACCGGTTAATGAATTCGCCGAATACGTCATGTCCGAGCTCGGCGGCTCGAGGCAAGAGCTGCCGGCTGGATTCCATTTCTTGACGATGATCCAGTCGCTTGCCTAGCTGGGCCAGTGTTTCGATATGCTGCGGCGCCTCGACCCAGCGCTTGATCAGATCGCGATCGGCTTCGAGATGAAACTGAAAACCGTAGACATGATCATAGAGGCGAAACGCCTGAATAGCGCAGTCCTTCGATTCGGCCAGGTGCACCGCGCCATGGGGCAAGGTGAAAGTATCGGCATGCCATTGGTAGACCGGCTCGGCTGCCGAGAAATGCCGAATGAGTTGATCGTCTCGGCCTGCTGCAGTCGGACTGATTTCGATCCAACCGAACTCCGGCGCGGCACCACGTAAAATTCGGCCACCAAAAGTCGAAGC
>Ga0224508_10005456_pt1 | contig 10165 bp, 10 predicted proteins | sample SF_Jan12_sed_USG_4_FD_170157 | JGI IMG/M metagenome (GOLD analysis project Ga0224508, IMG submission 170157) | Sediment microbial communities from San Francisco Bay, California, United States - SF_Jan12_sed_USGS_21 | ecosystem: Environmental > Aquatic > Marine > Sediment | place: USA... | reverse complement strand
TCCGTCAAACGACCGGAAGCTCGAGCGGGAGCGAGCTGAGGACTTCGCGGCCTTCCGTCGTGATCAGAAGGCTGTGCCCTGCAGACATGGCCAGCCCTTTTTCCGAATCCGCGAGCATCGCGTGCAGGAAGAGGACCATGCCCGATTCGGCCGGCATGGGATTGCCGGAATAAAGCATTGGCGGAACATCCATCCAACTCGGCCGGTAGGTTGCGCCAAGGGAATACCCGCAGGCTGCAAACCGGTTGATCTTATGCCCCGCCGCGTCGAAGACCCGGCGATGGGCGTCGTCGATCTCGCCCAGCGGCCGGCCCGGTGTCGCCGCTTCAGTCATCGCCTCCAGAGCATCCCGGACCACGGCGAACAGCCTGCGATGGGTCCCTCCGGCCTTGCCTACGACGGCCGTACGCATGATGCAGGCGTTGTAACGGTGATAAGTCGCTGCAAACTCGATCGTAACCTGATCCTGGCGTTCGATCGCGTGGGCCCCGCATACGCTGCGGCCATAGAGCGCCCGCTTACCGGAATTGACGAGCGGCCCTGCCGGTGGTGTATCCCCACCGCCTTTCAGGATCTCGCTTAGGCCCGCCGCCGTGACCTCCGTGTCCAGCACACCCGGTCTTGTCGCCCTGACCATTGCCTCCAGGGCACAGTCGGCGAGACGCCCGGCTTCCCGAATATAAGCGATCTCGGCCGGCGATTTGACGACACGCAAGCGCCGTACGATGTCTGACGCATCCTCCAATTCGCACCAGCCGTCCATCGCTCGCCTGACGCTCTCCCACGAGGCGCCCGTAAGGCCATAGGTGTCGAGCTCGACGCCGATGCGTTCGCCCTTCAGGCCATGCTCCTCCATGATGCCGCGCAGGTCACTCGCCGGGTCGGCATCGACCGCGTTGTACCAGATGCGGATATCGGTGATCGTCGAGGTTTCCTTTGCCTGCTGCAGGTCGGGGCGACGTGTCAGGAGAACAATCGGCTTTTCGTCGGCTGTCAAAAGCGCTGCTTGGAAAAAGAGATAGCCGGTCGAATCGTATCCTGTCAGATAGAAATGACTTTCCGGTGCAAATATCAGCAGAGCTGCAAGATTCTGCTCCCTTAGAAGCGATCGCGCCCTGGCAACCCGCGCGGCATGCTCTTCACGAGAGAAATGCAGACCCATTGCTCCAGCTCACTGCATCATGGCTGGCGCCGTGGGGGCATAGTACGGCACTTCGCCTTCGACGCTGACACGCAGTAGACGCCGCCGGATCGACTTGTCGAAGGCGTCGCGCATATGTGTACAGCAGCGGTTATCCCACATCACGACATCACCGATGCGCCAGGAATGGCCATAGACGAACTCCGGCTTCGTCATGTGCGTCCACAACCGTGCGAGCAGCCGGTCACTTTCCTCCACACTATAGCCCTCAATGTATCCGTACCCCATTCGGCCAAGAAAGAGCGCTTCGCGACCCGTCTCGGGGTGGGTCCGGATGACAGGGTGGCGCCAACCCGGCGATTTCGAGGCCTCCTCGGGCGGCTCGTACCCTGCCCTTACCTCGTGCATTGCCGTATATGCCGCATCGTGGATTGACCGTCGGCCACGCACCGCCTCAAGGAGGTCGACGGGAAGCGTCTCTAATGCTGAGTACAAATTGGCGAATCTGGTGATCCCGTGTTCCAAGGGCACTTCCACGGCATACAAGACGGAGGCCGAGGCGGGTCGCTCGAACATCGACATGTCGGTATGCCAGACGGCCTCGTCCGAGGGTCTGGCACCTTCGGGGACAGAATCCTCGGGCTGGTTGGAAATGATCTCTATCTCGGGTGGCGTCCCGTCCGGTTTGCCACCATAGGCCAATCCTTCAGTTCGATGGAGCGTCCCGAAATTCTGACCGAAGGCGATGAGGTCCCGCTGGGTCAAATCCTGGCCCCGAAAGATGAGAACAATGTGATCGAGCCATGCTTGGCGTATAGCGTCGACCTGGGAACCGTCTAAACCGGCACTGACGTCTAGGCCAGCAACCACCGCACCGAGCGGTCCGCCGGTCGGGGTGATCTCGATTTCAGCCACAGGCACTACCGTTCTACCAGCCGATCGACCCTTTCACGCATCCATGACCGTAACACGGCGCAGAATCCGGCGCGTTGACGGGTCAAATTCACCGCGCATATGCGCGACGCAGCGGTTGTCCCAGACGATAAGGTCACCCTTTTGCCAGTGCTGCGCCCAAATGAACTCCGGTTTGGTCATGTGATCCCAGAGCTCCCCGAGAACACGATCACTCTCCTCCACGGACAGCCCTTCGATATAGCCGTATCCGTACCGTCCCAGAAACAGGGCTTCCCGCTTCGTATAGGGATGGACACGGACGATCGGATGCCGGGCGCCCGGTCCCTGCGATTTGTCAACCACAGCCTCGTATCCCGGACGGACGCCCCCTGTTGCAAGATAGGCGGCGTCGTGAATCGATCGCCGGTCCTTCACGATTTCACGTAATCTTTCGGGCAGCGTCTCGTAAGCTAGGTAAAGGTTCGTGAAACGAGTGTTTCCCCCCGCCGGGGGTATTTCGTCGCCATAGAGAAGCGTTGCCGAGGACGGGACCTCGAACATCGACATGTCTGTGTGCCAAGTCGCTTCGCCGGCTCCAAGTGCGCCAATCGGTTTACCCTCTTTGACGACATTCGAAATCAACTCCACCGCCTCGTGAAGTTCTTCCGGTTTTCCACCGTACTCGGCTCCCGCTGCGTGATGAAGATTTCCGAACTTCAGCGCGAACTCGATGAAAGCCTTGTCGGAAATGTTCTGCCCGCGGAAGCGCAAGACAAGGTGGTCGTACCAGGCCTGCAGGATCTGCTCAAACACATCGTCGGAAACGCCGCTGCTAATGTCCACGCCATGGATATCGGCTCCTAGTGGCCCGCCGCTCGGCACCACTTCGACTGTCATCGTATCAATGGACATAACGATTGCCTCCTTTCCTTCCCGGTTTCTTTTTCCGACGCTGTCTGTGGACCCTATCGCAGCAGTTCATCATGGACGGCTGCGCCTTTTTGACGCCCTACGCGTCGCAGGATCTCGGCAAATACGATCAGTAGAATCGACACGGTGACGAGTATGGCAGCGACAGCGGCGACCGTCGGATCAACTTCCTCGCGTATTCCTTCCCACATGCGCTTTGGCAATGTCTTGACGATCACGCCACTGAGGAAGATTGCGATCACGACCTCGTCGAATGACGCCAGAAAGGCGAAGAGCGCCGCTGTGATCACGGCGGGCCGGATGAGGGGGAGCGTTATCTTCCTGAACGTCACGAACTTGGTCGCACCCAATGTCCATGCCGCCTGTTCCAGCGCATGGTCGACTCGTTGCAGCGCTGAAGACACGACGACAATGACGAATGGCACCGCCAGTGTCAGATGCGCGAGGACGAGACTGGCGCGGGTTCCGACAAGGCCCAGCTTGGCGAACAGGTAGTATAGCGCGACAGCAGAGATGATGGTCGGGACGATGATCGGAGAAAGAAGCAATCCGAGAACCGTCTTCTTCAGGGGAAAATCCGCGCGAACGAGGGCGATCGATGCCGCGACGCCGATCACCGTTCCCAGCACCATGACGATCGCCCCGATTTGGAAACTGATCAATGTGGGCCGCAGCCAGTCGGCGCGCGAAAAGTAGTTCTCGAACCAACGCACGGAGTAGTCCGGCGGCGGGAACTGAAGGTAAGGAGCGCTGCTGAACGAAAGCGGATAGAGGATCAAGATCGGAAAGATCATGAGGCAGAGCACGATCCATGCGGCGCTCTCCACGAGTGGGACCTTACGAGGCGGCTTCGAGGTTGGCCGGTTCGGGTCCAGGACGGGAACCGAGCGCGCCAGATGCGACCGCGCCCTGTCGATCAGTGCCCCCGCGCTCGAGGCCGCGACTACCAGCCTGATCCAGAGGTTGCCGAACCGGCTGGACCCACCGGAACTAAGGACGCGGTTGTAAACGATGACCAGCGCAAGCGTCGCCACGAGCAGCGTCATCGACATGGCCGCCGCTAGCGGCCAGTTGAAAAGCTTGTTCACCTGTCGCTCGATCAACATTACAAATGTAGTGTCCGTGAGGCCGCCCAGAAGGGCGGGCGTGACGAAGAAACCAATCGACAGGATGAACACCAGAAGGGAGCCTGCAAGAACGCCAGGCAGGCTCAACGGAAGAAAGACGACAAGGAATGCGCGGGTCCTGCTGGCACCCATGCTCCAGGCGGCGGACACCAGATTCATGTCGATGCGACGCATTACAGCGAACAGCGGAAGCACCATGAATGGCAGCATGATGTGAACCATGCCCACATAGACGCTGAACCGGTTGTAGAGAAGGTCGAGAGGGGCGTCGATTAGACCGATGGAGATTAGCGACTCGTTGACGAGGCCCTTGCGGCCGAGGATCACCATCCATGCGTAGGTCCGGACAAGAATGCTGGTCCACAAAGGCAGCACGATCAGCATGCCGATTGCGCGTTGAACCCAACCACGGGACCGCAGCATTAGAAGTGCCACAGGGTATCCCAGGACAAGGCAAATCGCTGTAACCGTCAGGGAAAGCGTGAGCGTGCGAACCAGCACCTCGATCAGGACCGCATCCTCGAAGACCTCGAGATAGTAAGCAAGGCTCAACTCGGATCGACCGAGGCTCTCGTAGAAGATGCCGCCCAGCGGGACGATGAAGACGCCCAGGAACAGCAGCAGCGCTGGCGCCAGCAGCCAAGGCGCCATCGAACGGCGCCGCCTCAAGGGCCGAGCGGCGGCGTCAGCCATTCTTTCTCTCCTGTGCGGACCTGCATAGGGTCCGGCAGAATGCTTGCCTGTCCCTAATCACGCCCGCCTCCGACGATCAGCTTGCGCGGAAAATGCGTCAATCTCTCATACCCGTCGTCAGTTACATGAATCGTCTCCGAGACGCCGAATCCCCTGGCCAGGACATAGGTATGGAACGTCATTCCCGGCTCGAAGCTCCAATCTGCGGCCGGACTCGCTTCCGGCGGCTCGCCGCTTACGGGAGGAAGAAGCAATCCAAGTCCATAGAACGTCTTGTTCGTGTATGTTTCCGCAAGGCCGGCATCGAGCACGCCCTTGCGATAGACAGCATCGGGGATCGTCGCTGGAACCCCTGGTCCGATCTCGGCCATTGCGAGGTCCTGTATTTCGATGAGGCGGGCGGCGACGTCCATTTCCGTCTGACTGGCCGTGCCCACCTTGATCGGGCGCATGAACCGGGCGTGATAGTGACGTACACAGGCGAGAACCTCGAACTGCACCAGATCGTCCTCCTCCAGCACCCGGTCCACGTAGCTGCCATGCAGATGATTGGCGCGTTCGCCCGACGAGAGCACGCCGGGTCCCGGCATGTCGCTCCCGGCGCGGATCAGCGCCGCGGAAATGTCGGCAGCCACCTCCCGCTCGCTCCGACCGGCTGAGATTACGTTGGCTGCGGCTTTCATTCCGGCTTCCGCCGCCGAAGCAGCGTGCCGCATGAGCCTGACCTCCGAGGGCGATTTGTAACGCCTCAGAACCTGGATCAGGTCTGAAGAGTCCAAGAACTCAACGTCCGGCAGGGCAGAAACGAGAGCATTGAACCGTGTCGTTGTCAGCGGCCATGCAGACATCTCCAGACCGAGACGCGCCTGGCGGCCGGTGCCCTTGCGGATCATGGCGGCAGCGACATCGACCGGATTATCCGTGTCTGTCCAATAGACGTGTTCGGGAAACACGCTCGTACGCTCACGGTAATAGGTTTCCATGTCGCGACAGCAGGTGACGGGCTCTCCCCTGCTCGGCACAAGCACGCATTGGAACGAGCCATAACCACGTGTGTAGAAGCCCGTCAGCCAGGTGACTGATTCCGGCTGGAACAGGACCAGACCCGCGAGACCTCTCGCTTCGATCGCTTCCCTGACCTTGGTCAAACGCGCCTGGTAGTCGGAAACTGGACACCAGGGTTCATCCAGCCTGGGCAGGGTCGTCGAAGCCTCGAAGTCAGACATCTTGTGCGGTACGGACAGCATCGGAGCACGATTCGGCATGAGAGCCCCGGGCCATCAGCCGGCGAGAGCCGACCGACCGCCCGAGGCAACAGGCAAGCCTACTGCTGGATGCTCCAGCGGTTCCACATTTCCTGGTTCTTCTCGACCATGCTCTTGCCGTTCTCATCCGTGCTGGCCCAGAAGTCGGCGCTCAAGAAGACCTGCTTCTTGAGGTTCTCGGGATAGGAAGGCAGAGCCTGCGCACGCTCCTGCGAGAGGTGGTCGAAGGCCTTCAGGTTGACCGGACCGAGAAGCTGAAGCTTTACCATATCGGCCTGAATCTCCGGCCGCGTCGCGTACTCAATGAACTTCATCGCGTTCTCGTAGTTCGGCGCGTTCTTCGGAATGATCCAGTAGTCGAACTGGATCAGCCCCTGGTTCCAGCTGAAGTCGATCGGCGCGCCCTCGTTCTTGCGTCGCACGACCCGGCCCAGGGTTGCCGCACCGACGACCGCTTCGCCATCCACAAGCATCTGTGGCGCCATAGCCGAGGCGGTGGTGAACTTCGCGACATTCGGTTTGATCTTCTCGAGGCTCTTGTAAGCGTGTTCGAAATCCAGCGGATACAAGTTCTCCACCGAAACGCCGTCGCCCAGCAGCGCGTATTCGATCGGCGGCACGACCCAGTCGCCGGCATCAATAGCGCGTGGTCCCGGGAACTTCTCAGCGTTCCAGACATCCTGCCAGCTATCCGGCTGCGGGCCACCTTCCGGGAAGGCTTCTGTATTAAAGGCGATGACCTTCGTGTAGAAGAAGTTGCCGATGCCGTAAGGATGCACGACCTCCTTGACGATGTTGTCCATCATGCCCTTGAAGTAATTTTCATAGTCGAGCTTCTCGACGAGACCTTCGCGGGCAAGAATGAGAAGGTCGCCCGGCACCATGCCGGAAACATCCCATTCGGTGTTGCCGCTTTCGACCATCGCCTTGACTTTCGCGAGCGACGGCCCGGTCGCTTCAATCACCTCGATGCCGGTTTCCTTCTCGAACGGCTCGAAGATGGCCTTGCGCTGGTCTTCCTGGAACGACCCGCCCCACGAGGCGACCACGACGTGCCCCTTGTCCTGGGCAACCGCTGTCCCCAGACCGGCAACGCCAAGCGCCAGAGCAAGCGCTGTGGCTGTCTTAAACAATGCTTTCATTCTAGCCTCCATCTCTCCAGATCAGTGTTTTCGCGCAGCACAGGCGCGTGCAACGCCTTGTACTGGACCTTTTACGGTCCGGCCGCCCCGCTGCGCTCTGTTAGGGCGGCGTCATCTCGATAACTGCAGTAGTCCAGGAAGCGCCGAAGGATCGACTTTGCGGCTTCGGCCTCCTCGGCATTGGCAATGAGACGGTCCACATCGGCGCCGTCGGCTTCCAACCTGGACTTGTTGCGCCCGAACCACGCGGGCGCTTCCGCAACCGTGATCTCCAGATGACCCTGGACACCCCAGACCGGCCGCTCCCTGTGGCGCCAGATCTGGTTGGGACAGACATCCGTCGTCGCGACCACCTGCATGTCGGCATGACCGGCTCGGACATCGTCGTTGTGCCAGACGAACATCCTGGTCGATGGCTGCAGGCCGTCGCACACCGGGTCACGGCGCGCGTCTGCCAGAACATCGAGGTTCTTGAAGCCCACTTCGCAGGAATCGCGCCGGAAGACCCAGTCGCGCCCGAACAGTGCCGACGCCGCGATCTGGCTTCCGAAACAGATGCCAAGTACCGGCGTCTCACGATCGGCAAGGTCCTGGATCAACCCATGCTGCCGGCTGATCCAGCCATCCTCGTCATAGGCGGATTTCGGGCTGCCGGAGATTACGCACCCGTCATATGGCGTGACGGAGTCGGGAAACTCCTCGCGGGAACACCAGAAACTGTCGATTGACGCCCTGCCTGCTGCGAATTGCCGGAGAGTCGGCGGCACCGCTCCCGGATTGTTCGTGTTGTTGAGGAACAGGATCCGGGGCGCGCCAGCATGTTGTGTGCGGTCAGTGGTCATCGATCGCGTCCACGATCCGATTTCATCGATACCAACAGCAGCCCCAGTTGACGCGGAGACGCCGCGCAATCGATCTGCTTCCTGCTTCTGCAGGTGCTTGAAAGTCGGTGGGATCGGCCTCGAAACCGGCACATAATATATATAGCTTATACGTCATGCGTTACCGGAGTCTAGGATCGACAGGCATGATGTACATCGCGCAGCGGAAAGTGCATCCATACCACCGGCATGGCCCTGCGGCGCAGAGATTGTTGGGCGGAGGACATGCTCTGGACGGCCATCTCCAGATTGTCTTCACCGTCAAGCCGAGCCGCCTTTGAGGGCGCTCAACTATTCTAAAATGACCGTGTCCTCACTGGACCAGCCGAGCCAGACGGTGTCGCCGGACTGGAACGATTGTCTGGACCGGGTCGTCAGCCGGCTGGCAGAAACCAGAGTGCCATCCTCCATCTGGATAAAACACTTGGTCGCGCCACCCGTCATGATCACGTCCTTCACGATGCCGGTGACCGCGTTGTCTGTGTTGTTCCGTTCGCCTGTCACGGAAACCGATTCCGGCCGAACCATGAACTGCACCTGCTGCCCTTCGGTTAGCGGTATCCGCGCCGGTGCCTTGACCATCACATCTCCTGGCAGCCCGATCTCCACCATCTCGTCGTTGCGTCGTTTTACCTGGCCCGAGATAATGTTGGATTCGCCAAGGAATGCGGCTGCAAACTGCGTCCTGGGCGCGAAATACATCTCCGCCGGCGGTCCTACCTGTTCGATAGCGCCATCGTTGAACAGGCAGATTCGGTCGGACATGACCATCGCTTCCTCCTGGTCATGCGTCACATAAAGGACGGTGATGCCAAGCTGTTCGTGCAAACCCTTGATTTCGAGCTGCATCTGCTCGCGCAGCTTCTTGTCCAGAGCGCCGAGCGGCTCGTCCATTAGGATGATCGACGGCTCGTAGACGATGCATCGTGCCAGTGCGATACGCTGCTGCTGGCCCCCTGAAAGCGCGGACGGCAGCCGGTTGCCGACTTCGGGCAGTTGGACGCGTTCAAGCGCGAGCCTGACCTTGTTCCCGATGTCCGCTTCCGGAGCGCGCCGCATCCGCAATGGGAAGGCAATGTTCTCGTAGACCGTTAGGTGCGGGAAAAGCGCGTAATTCTGGAACACCATGCCGATATCCCGTTTGTGGCTGGACAGATAGGTGCACAGCCTGTCGTCGATCCACACTTCGCCGCTGTCGGGCCATGTCAGCCCGGCAACCATCATCAGAAGCGTGGTCTTGCCCGATCCTGAGGGGCCAAGAAGGGTGACGAACTCGCCCTCGGTAACATTCAGGTCGACGGCATCGACCGCCGTAACACTGCCGTAGGTCTTCCGGAGTGCCGAAATCTTCAGCTTGCTTTTCGAAGGGCTCACATTCGTCTCGCTTATGCACCGTGTATCTACATTGCATTCAGAACTACAGCGCCCTGACCTGACCATTCAATAGGGTGATGGTATGTGCCACGCCGAGGATGACCTGCTCCCCTCATTCGCAGCCGGTTTGATGTTAATGATCGACTGGCTGAAGGAGGGTCGAGATGGCGCGGAAGAGGTATTCACCTGAGGAGATCATAGGCCGGCTTCGCGAGGCTGAGGTGGCGCTCGCGGAGGGCGCGATAGTTGCGGAGGTTTGCCGCAAGATCGGCGTAACGCAGGTCACGTATTACAGATGGCGCAAGAAGTATGGCGGCATGCGGGTCGAGCAGGCCCGGAGGCTGAAGGAGCTTGAGGTTGAGAATGCCAGGCTCAGGAAGGCGGTCTCGGACCTGACGCTCGATAAGCTGATCCTGAAGGAAGCTGCGGAGGGAAACTGGTAGGGCCTTCGCGCCGCCGACGGTTCGTCGACCATGCGGTGCGGGATCTCGGCGTCAGCGAGCGCCGGGCCTGCCGGGCGGTCGGCCAGCACCGCTCGACCCAGTGGCGCCGGCCGACCCGATCTGCGGACGAGCAGCGCCTGACCGAAGCGATCGTCGAGCTGGCCTCGCGCTACGGTCGCTATGGCTATCGCCGGGTCTGGGCGCTGCTGCGGGCGGAGGGCTGGCGGGTGAACCTGAAGCGGGTTCACCGGATCTGGCGGCGTGAAGGCCTCAAG
>Ga0224508_10005455_pt1 | contig 10167 bp, 8 predicted proteins | sample SF_Jan12_sed_USG_4_FD_170157 | JGI IMG/M metagenome (GOLD analysis project Ga0224508, IMG submission 170157) | Sediment microbial communities from San Francisco Bay, California, United States - SF_Jan12_sed_USGS_21 | ecosystem: Environmental > Aquatic > Marine > Sediment | place: USA: California... | reverse complement strand
CAGGAGCGGTGTCGTGGACTGTCCTCGGCGGCGACGGCAGGCTGGTGGCGCCGGTCGAAGGGTTCTTGTCGTATCTGGCTTCGTTGGAGCGATCGCCAAACACGCAGCGGGCGTATGCGTCGAGTTTGAAGCTGTGGTTCGAGTTCCTCGATGGTGTAGATGTCGGCTGGGACACCGCCGGGGTGGATGCTGTGGCTCGGTTCGTGTCGTGGCTGCGGGCCCCGGCGGAGAACGTGATCGTGTTGGAACAGGGGACGGCGTTGCGTTCTCCGGCGACGGTGAACCGGCATCTGGCTGCGGTGTTCGGGTTTTATGAGTTCCACGCTCGTTCCGGGGTTGAGGTGGCGTCAGGGTTGGTGGCGTGGCGGCGGATGGGCCGGGGTTCGTACAAACCGTTCCTGCATCACGTCTCGAAGGGCAAACCGATCGCGACGCGGCCGGTGAAGATGATCGTGCCCAAACGGGCTCCGAGAACGTTGAGTGCCGAGGAGGTCGTGAGGGTGTTGGCGGCCCCGGTCCGGGCTCGTGACCGGTTCTTGTTGGCCTTGCTGGCCGAGACCGGCATGAGGATCGGCCAGGCGCTCGGCCTGCGCCACGTCGATTTCGTTTCCCGATCGAAAGAGGTTCGGCTCGTGCCCCGGCCGGACAACGCGAACGGGGCCCGGGCCAAGCTCCGGTCACCGGCAACGATCCCTGTGACCGCTGGCCTGGTCCGTTGTTATTCGGACTACATGTATAGCGAATACGGCGACATCGATTCGGACTACGTGTTCGTCAACTTGTGGTCAGGGCGTATCGGGCGGGCGTTGACGTATTCGAGCGTGCATGAGTTGGTCGCCCGGATCCGGGCAGTTACCGGGATCGAGTTCACGCTGCACATGTTGCGCCACACCCACGCCACTGAGCTGATCCGCTCCGGTGTCGCGATCGAGGTCGTCGCCCGGTTGTTGACGCACTCGTCATCGACGACCACCAGTCAGATTTATGTGCATCTCGACACCGCCGATATCCGAGAGGCCCTGCATCGAGCCGGGGTCTGGGACCGGCCCGAACCGGAGACCCTATGACTTCCTCGGGAGCCGCTCGTCACCTTCAGCCACGTCCCCGGATTGTTGAGGGCGTCGGTGACCGGGTCGAAGCCGAGTTCGCCAAGGACCGCTGGGATGCAGCCGTTTTGGGCATTGCGACTCGTCGAGGTCGTGGCATCGCTCAGTTCTCAAAGATCGAGGAACCCTGGCTGCGAGAAGCATCGAAGGAATGGGGCCGATTCCGACTCGGTGCCGGTTACTCGTTCACTACGATCGCATCGATCGGGCCCGCCATCGGCCGGTTCTCACTGTTCCTTGCGACACGACCTGACGTTGTTGACCACACCGACCTCACCCGCGAGGTGATCAACGACTTCCTTGTCTGGATGGCCATCCAGCAGTGGTCGACCAACACCAAGTCGATGACGTTGACGTTCGTGAAAGTGTTCCTCGAATGGGGTCGCCGCCACGACACTCTCCCCGGCCTTCCCACCGAGGCGGTGATCTACGAAGAAGAAGTCAGCCGACCATCGGACCGGCTGCCACAGTTCATCCCCGAGTTCGTCATGGCCCAGCTCGAATCCGAAGCGAACCTCGCCCGGATCAAGAACCCGTCGGTGAGGCACTTGATCGTCATGTTGATCGAGACCGGCATCCGTGGCGGTGACGCCACCTCGTTGCCGTTCAACCCGATCATCGCTGACAGCACCGGCTGGCCCTGCCTCCGATTCGACAACGTCAAAGTCGGCATCGAGCAACTGATCCCGCTGAGCACCAAAGCTGCCGACACGATCCGGGCTCAACAAGACCATGCCCGAGCCATCTGGCCCGACGGCACACCATGGCTGTTCCCCGGGATCTTCGACAATGACGACGGAGCCAAGCAATACGCTCACGGCTCGCTTTCCGGTCAGCTCAGGGACTGGCAGACGATGATCGATGTCCGTGACGAAGCCGGCCAACCAGTCCGGGTTCACGCTCACCAGTTCCGTCACACGGTCGGCACCCGGCTCATCAACGCCGGGGTCCCACAACACGTCATCCAACAACTCCTCGGCCATGCCAGCCCTCGCATGACCGCCCGCTACGCCGAGATCCACGACAGCACCGTCCGAGACGCGTTCGAGGCCTACTGCCAACAACGCGTCAACACCGGCGGCGACGCCATCCCCTACGACCCCGACCACGCCACCGCCGACGCCGAATGGGCCAAGCACAATCTGTCCCGAGTTCGTGACAGCCTCCCCAACGGCTACTGCGGCCGCCCACCCCAACAGGACTGCCCGCATCCCAACGCCTGTCTCACCTGCCCCGATTTTCAGACCACCCCCGAGTTCCTCGACGTCCACCGCCAGCAATCCGCCTCGAACAAGAAACTGATCGCCCGAGCCGACGCGAAGGGCCAGTTCCGGTTCGCAGAGAACCTGCGTCAAGTCCAAGACAGTCTCGACAAAATCATCCCCGCCCTCGAAGAACTCGAGAACCTATGACCCGAGCTGACAACACCCACCACCTCCGCCAAGCCGCCGCCGCCCGGCACACCAAAGCCACCGACCGGGTCACCACCGCTCTCGTTGACCTCGACCGATCCGGCCAGCCCATGACCTTCACCGCCGTCGCCGACGCCGCCAACGTTTCACGGAGCTGGCTCTACACCCAGCCCGCCTTACGGGACACCATCACCTCGCTCCGAAGCGATCCCGCCCGACCCGCGCCCGCCGTGCCCGCCACGCAACGAGCAACAACCGAGTCCCTGCGTCAACGCCTCGACACCACCCGCCAAGACGTCACCCGACTCCGCGCCGAGAACCAGGCCCTCCGACACCAACTCGCGCTCGCCCTCGGAGAGCAACGCACCCACTGAACTGCTGCGTCGAAGACACGTCCACAACGCAGACACCCAGATCAAAACACTGAACTAAGCAAGAACTGGAGATAACGGCACTCCTGGCCCGCTCGGGAACGACGGCGGCGTCGTCCGTCGCCACCACTGACCGTGACGTCCAGGCCCTCGTCGAGCTGGCAACGCTCATCGCACCCAGTGTGGTCGCGTTCTCGATCGCTTGACCCGGGCACATCGCCGGTTACCGCGGTTGCTTGTGTGGCATTGTGCAGCGGCGTTATCGAGCGAAGGGTGTGGGGGCCGAGTATTCGGTCGTGGGCGCTGATCAGGGGAAACGCAGCCGAGGCTGACCGACTGTGTCCCGTATTCTCTACCGCCTCATCGCCATGCTCGCCTGTCTCGCGGTCCGCTCTGGTCGCTCCAAGGACCTCGAGATCATCGTGCTACGCCACCAACTCACCGTCCTACGCCGCCAGATCAACCGACCCGCCATCAACGACGCCGACCGCACCCTGCTCGGAGCGATCGCCGCAGCGCTCCCCCGCCCACGAAGAACCGGCTGGATCGTCACACCCGACACCCTGCTCCGATGGCACCGACGACACATCGCCCGTCACTGGACACATGCCACGCGAGGACCGGGACGCCCACGAACCTCGGACCAGGTCCGCCGACTCGTCCTGCGCCTCGCCGCCGAGAATCCGACCTGGGGGTACCGACGCATCCACGGCGAACTGGCCGGCCTCGGCCACCCGATCGCTTCGTCGACCGTGTGGGAGATCCTCAAAGCCAGCGGCATCGATCCAGCGCAGGAGCGATCCGAGGTCACCTGGTCCCAGTTCCTCCACTCCCAAGCCGCCGTGGCCTGCGACTTCTTCACCATCGACACCGCCCTGCTCCGCCGCTACTACGTCCTGTTCTTCATCCACATCCCCGCCCGGCAAGTGTTCTACGCCGGTGTCACCGCCAACCCGACCGGAGCCTGGACCACACAAGCCGCCCGAAACCTGTTCCTCCACGCCGACCAGCTCGCCGATTCACGAGCCCTCGTTCGAGACCGGGGCAGCCAGTTCACCGACACCTTCGACGAGATCTTCCGAACCGAGGGCCTCAAGATCCTCAAGACCCCCGTCCGCACCCCGGTGGCCAACGCCTTCGCTGAACGATGGATCGGCTCCATCCGCCGCGAGCTCCTCGACCGCACCATCATCTGGAACCAACACCAGCTCGAACGACTGGTCATCGACTACATCGACCACTACAACGAGCACCGACCCCACCGCTCACTCGACCAACAACCACCGAAGGCTCCCGAGGCGCAGCCGCCATCGCCGGGGCGTCATCTTCGGGTCGTGAAATCCACCCGCTGCCACGGCCTCATCAACGACTACAGAAACGCCGCCTGACCAGCCACGACGCAATATTCGGCCCCCACAGGGTCGCGTGGCCGGAGTCATCAGCCTGATCCTTGTCCTCGTCATCTAGCGGTTCAGCATCGTCTTCGGAACGGTCGTCTTCGAGGCCACCGGTCTTCCGCGGAGCGCCGCTGGGTTCGAGGCGAGCTCGGCGCTCGTCGGTGCCGGTTACACGACCGCGCAGTCCGAGTACGTTGTCCGCAACCCTGCAGCGCGACGGGTGGCCAGAGCGCTGGTCGTGTTCGGCTACCTCGGCCCGCCGGTCGTGATCGCGCTGTTGGGGTCGCGTTCGTGTTGCCCGACGAGCACCTGACCCAACGAGCGGTCACGTTGGTCGTCGCGGTGGTCGTCCTGGTGGTGGTTGACCGAATCGGGCTGTTCCGGCTCCTCGGGAATCGTCCCGCTCGTGCCGTCGCGGGCCGCATGATCGGCAACACCGTGATCGAGACCTGGATCGCGATCGGCGACCGCGTGGTCGCCGCCATCTGGATTCCTCACGATGCCTCCCGAGCCGAACCGGTCCTTGCACTGCTTGGTGAGCGCGACGTCCATGTGTTGGCGGTGGACCCACCCGGGCCGGGGGCGTCGGTGTTTCCCTCCGATGAGCAGCCCATCGACCTGGGGCCGGGGGCACGAGTTGTCGTGCTGGCGCCGGGCGCATCGCTCGAAGCGCTTCGTCACTACCCACGACGCGAGGAGCCGCAACGACCGGATTCGTGAGGCGGCGACACCGGCCATGGAGGATCGGGCGGTTCTTCGACCATGCCGTCTCGATCGCTCGATCGGCGGCCGAATCCGGGGTCGACCTGCCAGCTCCGGGTTGCCGGCTCGGTGGGCGCCGGCGGCGAGGAACGTGCCGGCGGGGAAGGTGCACGTCAGCACGGCGAGGATGCCGCCGATCCACGACGTCGGGCCGGGCCAGCTGGGTCCAGATGTCACCGTCGCCGTCGGCGGGGGCCCGTCCACTGGCGACGGCGCCAGCGACCATTCCGAGGAAGCCGGGCATGATCAGCGATGACGAGGCGAACATCGCCCCGTGGAGGCGGGCTTCGGCCAGCGTGGAGGAGAACTTGCGGAACGCGAACACGCAGACAACTCAGTCGCTGCACGCACGATCGCCTCGCTCATACAGGACTGCGCTCCCCGCACCTGAGTGGCAACCGACGATCCGTCGACTCTCGCAACGTCGCCCGGCGCCGCGGCTGCTCGGTCGCTTCGTCGACGTGTTGTGCTCGATGGCGAGAGAGGATGGCGACCCGGCCGAGTGACAGGTCGGGACAACGCAAGCGACGTCGCAGGGGTCGATCCGGTGGTGCGTTCAGACGACGAGCCGGAGCAATCCGACCATGACCAGCACGGCGCCGAACGTGAGCGAGATCCAGACACGCAACCCCCGAGCGTGCGCCCTGACCCACGACTCGCAACGTTGCAGCATCGGTTCGGCTCGGTCGCGCGCAAGGATCATGAACAACACGGGTGCCCAGACGAGGGCCGCGGAGATGGCGACGTAGACAACCACCAGGGTCGTCGACCAGACCGGTCCGTCGCCGCTGATGGCCGTCATGGCCAGCAACGTGAACAGCAGGCGCTTCGGGCCCCCGAAACCGAGCAGTGCCGCCATCGAGAACGCTGCGGCGGGACCCGTCTCGTGGAGTCCCGCCATGATCGCGGTCCCGCGACCGGACTTCTCCGCACCCGGCTCGGAGCGCGCAGCTCGCGCGCCGACCGCGACGAGCGCCGCCCCGGCGAGCAACTCGACCACCGCCTCGATCGTGTCGTGCGAGTCGATCCGGTCCGCGAACGCCGTGCCGGCGACCAAGCCGACCAAGCAGGCGAGTGCGGTCCCGACGACGTAGCCGGTCGCGAACCCGATGCCGTCCGCACGCGGGCGGGCGCTCTCGATCACGCCCAACGTCGCCGTCAGGGCGAGCGGGCTGGCGCCGGCCACGACCGCGAGGAGCACGACATGGAACGCTGCACTCATCGCGTCAGTCGACCCTGGACGGCGGCGTCGATCGGTCGACGAAGGTGACCGGTTCGTCGTACCCCCGACGCCCTCGAAGCGGAGCCCGACGTCGACCGATTGCTCCGGGTCGGGCGACGACAGGGCATTCTCAACCGACCACCACGATCAGATCGGACGGCTCGACGTCGGCGTTCAACGGCGGGCTGAGGACCGGCCGTCTTCCGCGCTCACGGGGACGTGAGCAGCCCGATGGCGAGTGCCTGCGACGAATACGCGCGGGCGACCACGTCGCCGGGGCATCGATCCCCAGCCGTCCACAACTCACCAGGTGGATCGACGCACGCTCCGGATCGTACAGCCGCTGAAAGATGTCCTGCCGTTCCGGGACGTCCGCCAACTGAGCGATCAAGGCGCTCCCGACTCCCTCGCTGATGAGGAATCCGTCGAGCCCAGCCATCTCCGCCAGCGCGCTGCGGTCGTCGTCGAGCAACTGCACGATCAACTGGGGGGTGGGCGACTCCCAGGTCGCGAGCTCACGCTCGAGCAGCGCGAGGTCGAGAAGCGTTCGGCCGTCCGCGGCGTCCGCCGAGCTCAGCTCGTCGTCGGCCAGCAACACCACTGCGGTGATCCCGGCGTCGCGCAACCGCTCGGCGGGGTCTGATCCGACGTGCACGGCGACCTCGATGTTCGTCGTCGGAGGCACCACGATGTCGTCGGGCGTCTGCAGGGTGGCGTCGTACTGGACGATCGCGGTCGATCCGGCCGCAGCAAACCGATCGAACTCGGCGAGCAGATTCGATGCGATTCGGTCCCAGCCGATGACCAGCAACCGCATTGCCGTCGGGTGCACCCCGAGTCGGAGCGGCTCATCCGGCGCCGGCGGGACCCGCCGCTCCCCGACGACGGCAGCACCGGAATCGGCGGCGACCGTCACAAGCCGGTCACCGGCCTCGAGGACCCTGCCGGCGGGTGGGTTCAACATGAGCTCATCGCTCGCTCCGATCACTCCGATCGGCCGGGCTTCGTCGAGACCCAGTACCGCGTCGCCGAACGATGATCCGATCAGCTCCGGAACCACGGCGACGTTGATGCCGGGACCGCGGGCGTCGACCAATGCCTCCAAGACCTCGCTGAGACCCGATTGTCGACCCACGAGCGTGGCGAGACGGGAAGCGGCTTCCGCGACGATCACGGTACGAACACTCGGCCCGGTCGCCCGCCGCAGCTTCTCCCTCGTCGCGTCATCGGGCACCTCGACGACGATCGGGACGCCGTCGAAGCCGACCCGACGACCGACCATGAGCATCGTCGTGACGACCGAGGTGCCGCCGCCCCACGCGTCATCGGCCAGCACCACGATCGACCGAGCCTCCTCGAGGTTGGTGAGCTCGAGGCCGGACGGCAGCCGCGGATCGCCCGACCTGACCACCAGACGTTGTCCGAGCGCCGCATCGAGGCCCGACCGGAGATCGTCGTCCATCGCCGATGCGTCCCGGTCGGCGAGCACCACGACACTGGCGTTCGGTTCGGCCGCCGCCAACTGATCGATCACGACCCGCAGACGCTCCGACCAGCCGAGCACCACGTAGTGATCCGACTCGACCACGATGCTCCGACCCTGACGGAGTCGTTCCACCCGCCGCTCGACGCCCGCCGCGATCAAGCCGATCAACGTGCCAGCGATCAGCAGGCCGGTCAACGTGACGATCAGCGCGAGGATCCGTCGTCCCCAGCCGACATCGCCGGCCATCGTGCCCGAGTCGAGCACACGAATCAGCGACTGCCAGAAGTCCTCGAGGGCCGAATTGTCCTCGCTCCCGGCGAACGTCACACCCGTGATCGCCAGCAGCGCCGCACTGATGATCACCACGACGAACGTGATGATCCCGAGCCACAGCAGGACCGCCCACGAGCCGCGCGACAGCAGCCGATCGAACCGGTACCGAACCCGGTTGCGCACCGAGCGCGCCGCACTGCGCGCGGTCGAACCCATCGAGCCGCCCGCATCGACGGTCGTTCGCTGCCGGGCCACCACGTTGCCCTGCGCCGTCAGAAACCGGTCTCGGCGATGACCCGGCCGGTCGCAACCGCGTCCTGCAATGCGGTGTAGTCACGCTCGTTCTGGTCGGCGTAGAGCTCGGCCCAGGAAGCGATCGCCCGATCGAAGTTGTCTCCCGACCCGAGGTAGCTCGCGATCGCGATCGGGTCGCCGGAGCGGGCGTGGGCGCGCGCGAGCGTCCAGCCACAGAGCTCCGCATATGCCGTCATCGTCTTGCGGCTGAACGTCTCCACGTCCGCCGATGCCTTGTTGTCCCAGAGCTGACGCACGTAGAAGTCTCGACGGACGCCATCCAATCCCTCGCTGCTGATCCAACCGATCAGGACGTCGCTCGCAGCTTGCATCAGCCGTTGTCCTTCGACGACGCGTTGCCCGTGGCTCTCGTAGTCCCCCCGACCGAGGAACGGTTCGAGCACCGACGGCTGGGCCTCCTTGAACTGGAGGACGAGCGGGTCCGCGTCGTCGCGGCCGACGAGTACGACGATGTAGGCGCGGGTGCCGACGCTGCCGACCCCGACGACCTTCCTCGCGCCATCCACGTAGCGGTAGCGCTCGACGAGCCGCCGCCGGTTGCCCGGCAGGGTCTCGCGGTACGAGTCGAGCTGCTCACGGATGAACCCGTCGAGCCGCTCGGGCTCGTCCTCGGCCACCAGCTCCCGCAGCGGGACGACGAGCGGCGGGTCGCTCACGATCCGCGGCTCCCCGTCGACGAGCTCGGTCAACTTGTCGAACGCCTTGAGGCTGTCCTTGGCCCGAGCCTTCGCGATGTTCTTCTCGAACCGTGCCTGCCGCTTCTCGCTGACCTCACCGAAGTATCGCTCCACGATGTCCTCGATGGTGAGACGGGCGTACCAGACGTCGAAGTTGCCCATCGCGGCGAATGACGTCATCGCCGTCCGATACGCGCGCACCCCCACCGACGTGATCCTCCGCCGCTGCTTCGCGTGGAAGCCACGATCGCGCCCCGCCACGGCGAAGCTCGCTGCCAGCCGCTTCACATCCCACTCGAACGGGCCCGGGTGGGTCTCGTCGAAGTCGTTCAGGCTGAACACGATGTGTCGATCCGGGCTGCCGAAGAAGCCGAAGTTCGACAGGTGGGCATCACCGCACAGTTGCGTGTGGAGACCCGTCCGCGGGCCAGTGGCGAGATCGGACGCCATCAGGTATGCCGCGCCGCGGAAGAACGTGAAGGGAGAGACGAGCATCCGGCCGTAGCGGATCGGCACGAGCTCGGCCACGCGGGACTCCGCCTGCTCCTCGAGGAGATCGACCGGATCGGGTCGGTGGGCGAATGGCTCCCAGCGCGCGTGTGCGGAGCGGGGGACCTCGGCCCGGGCGGCCTTGCCCCGCGCCTTGCGCTCGTCCACCGTGAGGTGCTGCGTGCTCTCGTGCATCATGGTTGGGTTCCTCCACTACTCGGGCGTCTAATTCCCGACGGGGGCGACATCGGTGTCGGCTGGGACGGGGTCGAGCGGGGTGATGTACATCCAGGAGGCCTGGTAGGCCGCGAGGACGCCGACGATGGCGAAGAACCAGCCCCAGGTGAGTTCGGGGATGCTGATCAGGGCGACCAGCGCGGCGACGGCGCCGAGGATTCGGAACGCGGCGGTGTGCCGGCGGATGAACGCACCGGCGGGCGTCTGGTGATGCTCCTCACCGCTGAAGAGTCCGCGCACGGTCGTGCGGACGGCAACCGCGAACCGGCTGGGGCCGATCAGGAACGCGACGGCGGCGGCGAGCAGTGAGACGACCACGAGCCAGGCGATCAGCGGAGCCAGGTTCTTCCAGAGCACCACGTCGATGACGACCTGCGTCGCCTGCTTGCCGGAGGGGTTCTTGACCTCGGCGACGATGTC
>Ga0224508_10005454_pt1 | contig 10172 bp, 9 predicted proteins | sample SF_Jan12_sed_USG_4_FD_170157 | JGI IMG/M metagenome (GOLD analysis project Ga0224508, IMG submission 170157) | Sediment microbial communities from San Francisco Bay, California, United States - SF_Jan12_sed_USGS_21 | ecosystem: Environmental > Aquatic > Marine > Sediment | place: USA: California... | reverse complement strand
GTGCGTGAGGGTCTTGGCGATGGTGCGGGTGCGGTACTGAAGAAATATACCCAGGCCTCCCCGGACGATATCGACGATCCGCTGGTTGGTCAGATCGGACAAGTGGTGGAGTACAAACAAGGCGCCGAGCTGATGAAGGTTCGGATTCGCGGTGAGCGCTGGAATGCCAGCTTGATCGATGGTCAGGGGCTGCCGGTGGGCGCTGAGGTCAAAGTGAAGTCAGTCAAAGGCCTGGTACTGGATGTCGAGGAGCATGTTGACGAACCTGCCACAGCCGAAGTTGCCAGCGAAGAAGCCGGGAGCTGAGCCTGCTGACGTGCTTGGCGGACGTCAGAAGCTTCACGATCCCGCCGAGAGCGGATGAGTGGCGAGGATTATCGAAATGATACGGGCACGGCGAGACGCGTTACTACTGGCCTTCGGAGCCACGGGTCTGTGCTCCGTGTCTGTTGCGCATCATTCGATGGCCGAGTACGACCACGATGCCGCCGTCGAGCTGGAGGGCGAGCTGGTCAGCGTTTACTGGGGAAATCCGCATCCCCGCTACACGCTCAAGACGGTGTCGCCCGAGGGCGAGGAGACCTTCTTCGAACTGGAAGGCTCCGCGGTGTACGTGCTGGAGCGTGTCGGGGTGCGCGAAGAGATGATCGGCGTCGGCGAGCATGTGCGCGTCGCCGGTTATCGCTCCTCCCGGCGACCCGACTGGATCCAGGTCTCGAATATGCTGCTCGAGGACGGCTACGAGGTGCTCGAGCGAGGCGCTCAACGCCGCTGGACGCAGGCGCCCGCCGGCGTGGAGCCGGCCGGGGGGGAAGGCGTCACCAACGAGCAGGATCGAACAGGGCTCTTTCGCGTCTGGAGCCGCGCGGCGTTGGGCGATGGGCTCGACTTCGGAGAGTTGCCGCTGACGGGCGGGGCTGCGGCGCGCCGGGCGCAGTGGCATCCTGTTGATGACAATCCGGCGTTCCAATGCATCGCGCACGGGATGCCTGCCATCATGCCCAATCCGTTCCCGATCGAGTTTGTGAATAGCGGTGACGTCATCACCCTCAATCTGTCGAACACGGTCATCCGGACGATCCACCTGATGTCAGACGCCTCGCCAGATGGCGTGGCTGCGACGAAGCTGGGTTACTCCGTGGGCCGATGGGACGGCCCGTCCCTGGAGATAGAGACAACTCGCGTCGACTGGCCCTACTTCGACGACAACGGCACCCCGCAGAGTGAGCGGGTCGCGTTCATTGAATCATTCGTTCTCAATGAGGATGGAAGCCGCCTCGACTACGAGATAACGGTGACGGACCCGGAGACATTCACGCGGCCCGTCACGGCCAGGGTGACGTATGCCGCACTGGGAGAGCCGCTACACGACTATCGTTACTGCCCGGAGGCGGAATAATCGAGCGGGGCGCGCCGCGAAACGGCCGGATAGCCGAATGCCTCCGACACGGGCGCGACGAGCTCGTATTCCACCAGCTCATAGATACGTCGGGTGTGTGCCCGTCGCTCCGGTCCGGGATTGCTGGACGAGGTCGTGACCACCACCAGTTCCAGCTCCGGCACCAGAAGGATGAACTGACCCCCAAAACCCCACGCGTAGGGCGTTTCGTGACCCGCCATGTCCCGGATCCACCAGCCGTAGCCGTAGAAACGGCTGCGATCACGGCGCGATTGAGCACGTCTGACCAGCGACGCCGCGACCCATTCCCGGGGCACGATCTGAGTGCCGTTAGCCTCTCCACGATTCAGATACAGCTCCCCGAATGCACGCATCTGGCGCGGGGTCATCTCCATGTCGTTGCCACCGAAGTAAATGCCCTGCGGGTCCCGGGGCCAGGGCGGCAGGTCGAAGCCCAAGGGATTGGCGAGTGCGTTGCGCGCAAACTCCAGTGTGCTTTGCCCGGTGGCTTCGGTGAGAATCGCAGACAGCAGGTGCGTATTTCCGGTGCTGTATTCCATCACCCTGCCCGGCGGCAGTCGGAGCGGTTGACGAAGGGCAAAGTTGACCCAGTCGGCGCTCGCCACCCACCTGCCGTAGTTGCGATTGCTCGTGGTCTCGAGGCCCGATTGCATGGTTAGCAGGTTCTCGACGGTGATCTGTTCCTTCAGTAGGTTGTCGTCGGGCGAGAGCTGAAAGTAATTCGCAATCGGTTGTGAGACGGTCGGGATATGGCCTTGCTCGATCGCAATTCCGATCAGCGCGGACATGACGCTCTTGGAGACCGACTTTATGTTCGTGACGCGATTCGCAGTCGCTCCGTTGTAGTAGCGTTCCAGCACCAGCTCGCCTTTCCAGCTGACGAGCAGACTGCGCATTCGGGGCAGGCTTTCGGCGGACGCTAACGCGGTCTCGAAGTCGAAGGAGGGTGCCCGGGTTTCCTGGGCGAGCACGTCGCTTGCCGGCATCCCACCGACGAGGAGCACGGTAGCGGCACATGATGCGAAGAGAGGAGCGGCGCCGGGTTTGCGGATCTTAAACATAAGTCGCACAGGGTTTCGCTGAGCCGAACGCACCATACTACAGGCCGAACGGACCCGGCTATAGCAGGGTTCGAATTCCCTGTTCCACGGGATCCAGAAAATCGCCGTCGGTCCAATAGGCGCTATGGCTCATGGGCGTCCAGCTGTTCAGAGGACCGCCGGCGCTGATCGGTTGGTCGACGGCCACAGCAGCTCGGTACGCGGCGTTCACCGGATGCAGTGGCCAGCCCAGAACGTCATCCGGATCGTAGTAGTTCTGCCATCTGAAGTTCCAGCCTCTGGCGTTTACGGTGACGGGCTTGATCTTGCTCTCGGGCCTGCCGGCGATAAAGATGGGGATATTGCAGCCCGAGGTGAACAGGAAGCGAAGGGTCTTCAGACGGCGGAAACGATCGATTGGTGAACTCTTGCCAATCGGATTCCTGATGTTGTCGCGAAAGACTCCGGCCCCGCAGGAGACCCGCTGGGCGTCCCACACATAGTTCGAGATGACCTGACACCCGAGTGAGTGCGCGATGATGACCACCGGACACCGGGGGTCTTCCAGAGCAGCACAGGCGCGGTCCAGCGTCTTCAACACGATTTCCTGAATTTTTTGATACACGCTGTTTCGCGCGTACGGGCGAGACTCCATCCCCGCGGCGTCCGAAAAACCGTACAGGACGAACCGACGCAGCTTGATCCAGTCGACATCTGCCATTCTGAGCGTGGCATCCATGACGCGTTTCTGATTCTTCTGCAGAACAGGCTGGTAGTAGACTTTGTTCCACGACACGCGTGACCATTGCGCCTCTCCCAGTCGTTTGCGCAGCCGAGACTTGAGCTTTTCGTCGAAACGCCTCTCGGTGTCGCCCATCCCATGGACGGCGACGAGTGCGACGGCCTTCGCCATGGGAAACCCTCACCTCGCTTCAGGACCGCGGATGACGCTATCCCCCGGGAAGATGGCGTGTCAAGCGGAGACAGGTACTGTCGCGAGCTCGGCGGAATCAGGTTCCGCCGAACAGAAGATCCGGCAGCCATGTGGCGATCTGCGGGAATACGCAGAGCAATACGATGCCGAGAATCATCAACAGAACGTACGGCAGGGCGCCGCGCAGTATTTCCGGCAGGCCCACGTCCGGTGCGATGCCATCGATGACGTACAGGTTCAATCCCACTGGCGGTGTAATCAAGCCGATCTCCATGTTGATGGTCAACACGACGGCGAACCAGTATGGGTCGAAGCCGGCCTGGATGACGATGGGCATCAGTATCGGCGCCGTCATCAGGATCACCGCAACCGGTGGGAGGAAGAATCCGGCGACGAGCAGGAACACATTGACCATGCCCAACAGAAGCCAGCGATTGATGTCGAGGGCGGCAATCGATTCGGCCACGGACTGTGTAATGAAAAGGCTGGAGAGCGTGTAGCTGAAAAGCGCCGCCGCTCCGATGATCATCATGATCATGACGCTCTCACGGGTGCTGCTGCTGAGAATCTTCCACAGTTTGCGCGGATTCCACATCCGGTAGATGACCGCCACCATGACAACACAGAGCATTGCGCCGACGCCGGCGGCTTCCGAGGGCGTTGCAACGCCACCGTAGAGGACGAACAGGATTCCGAGGACGATCAGTAGAAACGGCAGGATCCGAGCCGCCTGCTCCAGCTTCTCACGAAGATTGAACTGCTGGCGTTCCTGGGTCGCTTGAAACCCGTCGCGCCACGCATGAAACATGGACCAGGCGCCGAAGAGTCCGGTGAGCATCAGGCCGGGGATAATGCCGGCGATGAACAGCCGCCCGATGGATGTTCCCGTGGAGATCCCGTAGACGATCATCGTGACACTGGGCGGGATGAGTATGCCGAGCGTGCCACCTGCGGCGATGGATCCGGTGGCTAAACCGTCCGGGTAGCCGCGCTTGCGCATCTCGGGTATGCCCATCTTGCCGATGGCGGCGCATGTTGCAGGCGAGGAGCCGCTGAGTGCCGCGAAGATGGCGCAGGCGCCTAAATTGGAGATCGCAAGACCGCCCGGTACTCGATAGAGCCATCGGTCGAGCGCCCCGTAGAGATCGCCTCCGGCGGGTGACGCGGCGATCGCCGCACCCATGGCAATAAACATCGGGATCGAGACGAGCGTGAAGTCGGCGAGTCCCGAGAAAAAGAGCTCGCCCAGGATACCCAGGCTCGCGACGCCGTCGAAGACCGCCAGAAAACCCAGCGCGACCACCACGAGTCCGAAGGCGACCGGAATACCGCTCGCCAGCACCACGACGGTGACGACGGCAATCAGGAGGCCGATGCCGAGTGGGCTCATGTCGGCGGCGCCACCGGCTCGTCCAGGCCGCCTCCCAACGGTCGGCCCGTGACGAGACAAAGAATGTCGACCGTATACTGGAGCGTCAGTATGCCGAGGCCCACCGGTAACGGTAACAGGGGAATCCACAGCGGCGGTCCCCAGACCGACTCGGTCACCCAACCCTCGGTCCAGGCTTCGTGGAAGTACGTCCAGCCGGTCCATGCGAGCACGGCGCACGCCACCCACGCGCACACGGATGCGAGCAGGGCGAGCCAGCGGCGGGGCGCCTCGGACAGATAGTGGGGCAGCAGGTCGACGGTCACGTGGCCCCTGGTGAGGAGGACATAGGGGCTACCGATCAGCGTGGCGGCAACCACGGCAAAGGTGACGAACTCGGTTTGCCAGATGGTGGCCACACCAAAGACGTAGCGCACCAGAACCATTTGGCAGACGACCATGGCGGCGGCCGCCAGGCACAACGCCGCGAGGACGCCGCACGCGCGCGAGAGGGCTTCCACGCCGCGAATAAAGGGATCCAACGGGCTTGCCCTCACTCGACCGCGAGGGCTTTCTCTATGAGCTCCGCTCCGCCGGGGACTTCCTCCGCGAAGACTTTATAGGAGGTCTCTGCCGCGATCGCCCGCCACGCGTCGTTCTGCTCGCGGTTCATATGCACGATCTCGACGCCGGCCTCGGCGAAGACTTCCTCCAGGTGCTGATCCAGGAGCTTGGCTTGCTCGAAGAAATAGTCTTCTGCGACCTGTCCTGCCGCAAGCAGTGCGGCTTGCTGCTCCGAGTTGAGCCGGTTCCAGGTCCGTTCCGAAATGAGCACGGGCTCGTACATGAACCAGAGTCCGTACTCCCCGGGCGCCGTGAGGCACTCGGAATGCTCCTGGAGTCTGAACGTCACGAAACTCGCGGAGCTGGTGCTGGCCGCATCCAGGACCCCGGTCTGCAAGGCCGTATAGATCTCGGAGCTCGGCATGGACGTGATCGAGGCACCTGCTGCAACCATCATGCGCTCGAACGCGGGACCGGCGGCGCGGATGACCTGACCCTGGATGTCGTCGGGCCACAGAATGCATCGTTCCGAGGATGTGAAACCGCCCGCGAGCCAGGTGTCGGCAAGCACCCTGGCCCCTTCCTCATTGATGATGGCCTTGATGTCGGCCATAAACGGAGAGTCGTTGAGGCGTCTCGCGTGATCGTGGTTCTTGACCAGCCCTGGCATGAGCGTCGCGCTGAATATCGGGTGGCGACCGCTGGCGTAATCCAGTGGAAAGAGCGCGATATCGAGACGACCCCGTACGAGAGCGGACCACTGATCGGTGGCCTTGAACAATGACTGACCCGGGTAGACTCGGATGGTCAACCCGACGTCGGCTGCTTGCGCTTCCCGGGCGATGATCTGAACCATCTCGTCCCGTATGTCGCCGGTGCTTCCCGGAAACTGATGCGAGGCTTTCAGGATCGTCTGAGCGGTTAGCTGTCCGGCAGCCATCGAGGCTAACGCAAAAACAACGGCGGGTGCGAAGGCGAGGGTGGTTGTCGTTTTCATCATTCGAATTGTCGGGGTTGGTCGTCGTCGCTGCAAGACTCGGAAACTCGATATCATAATCGAGTTTACAAAAATAAGATAATATACTGATATTTATAGTATTTAGTTCGACCGCCTTAGGGGCCCGCCAGGGCGGTCGCAGAGCTGGCTCTAGCGCGGGCGAGCACCTTCCCGCGTTTTTGCTGCGAATTGCGCAAGCAACGCCGGCCAAAGGCTCCGTATGGACTACAATACGCGGCCATGAATGTAATCAGATTCATGATCGGAACCGTCATCGGCCTCCTCGCCGTAACGACATCCCACGCACACGGCATTACGGGTGCGGATCAGGAGTTTCTGCTCAATAACGTCGGCCCACAGATCGGGCCGTACATTTACTTGGGCGCGAAGCACATGGTGACCGGTTACGATCATCTGTTGTTTCTTGCAGGCGTTATCTTTTATCTCTATCGCCTGAAGGACGTCGCTGTCTATGTCACTTTGTTCGCCGTTGGCCACAGTACGACGCTATTGCTGGGTGTTCTAGGCGGCCTGCACGTCGATCCTTATCTCGTCGACGCGATTATCGGCTTCTCTGTCGTCTATAAGGCGTTCGAGAACCTGGATGGGTTCCGAACGCTCGGTTTTCAGCCCAACATGAAGGCCGCCGTGCTAGTCTTCGGTTTCTTTCACGGTTTCGGCTTGTCTACCAAACTTCAGGATCTGGCGATCTCCGAGGACGGACTCATCATTAACATGGTGTCGTTCAATATTGGCGTTGAGATCGGGCAGCTGGTGGCGCTCAGCGCCATGTTGATTGGGTTTAATGTCTGGCGAAGATCGGATAGTTTTCTGCGCCATGCGTATACGACGAACGTTCTGCTGATGGTTGCAGGATTCGTCTTGATCGGGTTCCAGCTCACGGGCTACTTTGTGGCCTGAAGCGGGGCCTGGAGACCTTGTTCTTGTGGGAGAGCTGTCGCTGAACGGCAACGCTTTGAAGGTGGGCTGCGTTCAGGCTTAAGGTGGGATACGTGTCCGGCGTTCCGATGCCCGACTGCGGAGAACCACGGATTCGCGCACTCGCGTAGCCAGGACGAAGGGGCGCCGGGCACAGCTCAATCGGTTTCGAGTTGTTTCGGACAATTGAAGGGGAAGCTAATGGTTATTCAGCGATCATTCGCGGCGCTGTGCGTTGTGGTGTGCCTGTGGGTCGGCGCGGGCTGGGCAGTGGCTCAGGAGGGCGAAGTCGACGTCGAGCTGGAGCAGCGGCGATTGGTAATCGACACCAACGCTCAGCGCGCTCTGGATGAGCTGATGTCTTCCAACGACGGCGCCAAGACGCTGTACGGGCAGGCGCAAGGTTACGCCGTCTTCACAGCAACCAAGGCTGGCTTCCTGGTCACCGGCGGCGGCGGGACCGGGGTCGTGATCGACAAAGACACCGGTAACCGGGTCTACATGCGAATGGGCACCGGCGGCGTTGGCTTCGGAATCGGCGCCCAGACCTATGATCTCGTCATCCTGTTCGAGACCGAGCCGGTACTGGCGGCCTTCATGGATGGTGGCTGGGATTCGAGCGCCACGGCGCAGGCCGCGGCCGGGCAGGAAGGGATCACGGTCACCTCGAGCTTCATCGACGGGATGGCGTTCTATCAGATCACCGATAAGGGCCTCATGGCGGTGGCGGATGTCGCCGGGACCCGCTTCTGGGTTGCCGGCAAGCTCAACTGATCGGGCGGGGGAGCCCACCACGAATCGCGCGGCTCGACCCGCGAAGAAGACCTCGCTGGGCTGAGCCCGTTCTACTCCCGAGGCTGCGCCGGGGCAGGGCGTCTTTCGCCCGTGCAGGCGTTGGATTACCATGGCGCCGCCTTAACTCAGGGGTCTCTCAATGTCCGGTATCGATGTCCTCGATCTCTATGACGTGCGTTCGGAGCTGAGCGAAGAGGAGTGCCTGGTCAAAGACACCGTCGCCCGTTTCGTCGATCAGGACGTGCTCCCGATCATCGGCCAGTGCTTCGCGGAGCACCGCTACCCGACTGAGCTGGCTCCGAAGATGGGTGAATTGGGCCTGTTGGGCGCCAGCCTGCAGGGATATGGCTGTCCTGGCCTGAATCACACCTGCTACGGGTTGATTTGCCAGGAGCTCGAGCGCGGCGACAGTGCCATGCGCAGTCTGATGTCGGTCCAGAGCAGTCTCGTGATGTGGTGCATCCACGAGTTCGGTTCCGAGGCCCAAAAGGAACGTTGGTTGCCTGTCCTGGCGATGGGACAGTCGCTCGGTTGTTTCGGGCTCACCGAATCCCACGGCGGATCGGATCCGGGCAACATGAAGACCCATGCCAAGCGCGATGCGCGCGGCTGGACTCTGAATGGCGCCAAGATGTGGATCAGTAACGGCAGCATTGCGGACGTGGCCGTCGTATGGGCCCAGACGCCCGATGGAATACGCGGCTTCCTGGTCGAGGCGGGCAGTTCAGGATTTGAAGCCCACACCATCAAGGACAAGTTCTCATTGCGGGCTTCCAATACTTCAGAGCTTTTTTTCAGCGATACGCCGGTGCCGGAGGAGAATCGACTACCGGGTGCAGAGGGACTGAAACCGGCCCTCGCCTGTCTGGAGCAGGCCCGTTATGGCGTGGCGTGGGGTGCGATCGGGGCGGCACAAGCCTGTTTGCGGGAGCTGTTGGATTACACGGCTAACCGTACGCTCTTTGGCCGCCCGCTTGCCAATACCCAGTTGATTCAGAGCCGCCTGGCGGACGCAGCCAGGCGCATCACCAGCGCTCAGCTCGTGGCGCTGCGAATGGCCCGGCTCAAGGAGCAGAACCGGCTCTCGGGCGTCCAGGTCTCGATCGCCAAGTGGAACAATGTTCGCATGGCACTCGATATCGCGCGGGACTGTCGTGACATGCTGGGTGGCGCTGGAATCGGCGTCGAGCACGTGCCCATGCGGCATATGTTGAATCTCGAGAGCGTGGTGACCTACGAAGGCACGGAGAGTATTCACCAGCTCATTGTCGGCCGCGTGCTCACCGGGCAATCCGCTTTCTAGCCGGCTTCCCCCGCAAATGTGGACGGGCTATGCTTAGCGCGTTCTTCCTTGGCTAGGTGGCAGAGTGGTTATGCAGCGGCCTGCAAAGCCGCGGACCTCGGTTCGATTCCGGGCCTAGCCTCCAGTGATTTCAATGCGGTCTGGCGTTTGACATTGTTCTCGTCATGGCGCCACTGGTCCGCCCAACGCTCCCTGACTGAGCGACATCTTTAACTCGAGGATCCATGGCATTGATTCTAATTGGCGGCCTGCTCGGCCTTCTGATCGGAGGGCCGCGGGGTCTTCTGATCGGTGCGTTGCTCGGCTACGCGGTCGGCTGGGGAGTGCGAGCAGTGGCTCGCAGCGGAAATCGCCTGATGGAATCTCACTTCCTCGAATCGACCTTTTCCATCATGGGGGCGCTCTGCAAGGCCGATGGGGTCGTCACTCGGGATGAAATAGCGCTGGCTGAAACTATTTTCGACCGGCTGCATCTGTCCGACGAACAGCGAGCAACGGCGAAGGCCGCTTTTCAGCGCGGTAAAGAGAAGGGCTTCGATCTGTTCGCGGAGGCCGACAAGCTCGCTCGAATCCGATTCGGCCGAGGTCCTCTGTTGCAGCTCTTTTTGCAGATACAGTGCATGGCCGTCGCAGCTGACGGCACGGTGCATCCGGCCGAGCACGAGATGCTCGTGCGCCTGGCCCGTCGCCTGGGCCTCACCGAACGGGATGTGGCGCAACTGGAAGCGTTGTTGCGGGCGGCCTTTGCTGGATCAGCCACGGGTAGCCCTCCGTCGCCCCAGGCGAGGCTGGATGATGCTTACACGGCTCT
>Ga0224508_10005453_pt1 | contig 10172 bp, 4 predicted proteins | sample SF_Jan12_sed_USG_4_FD_170157 | JGI IMG/M metagenome (GOLD analysis project Ga0224508, IMG submission 170157) | Sediment microbial communities from San Francisco Bay, California, United States - SF_Jan12_sed_USGS_21 | ecosystem: Environmental > Aquatic > Marine > Sediment | place: USA: California... | reverse complement strand
TGCCGCGAAATTTGCCCCTCCCCCTAACCCCCTCCCCGAAGGGGAGGGGGAATAAGAAAATTTAAAGTGGAAGGGCGAATCCCCGAGGGGAGGGGGAATAGGAAAATTTAAAGTGGACGGGCGAATCCCGAAGGGGAGGGGGAATAGGAAAATTTAAAGTGGAAGGGCGAATCCCCGAAGGGGAGGGGGAATAGGAAAATTTAAAGTGGACGGGCGAATCCCGAAGGGGAGGGGGAATAGGAAAATTTAAAGTGGACGGGCGAATCCCGGAGGGGGGAGGGAATAGGAATTTAGAGAAATCACCCATCGCGAGGAGCGAACTTGAGAAAACTAGAGTTGGGTGGGGGAGCGAATAAAAAGAACTTGCGAACACCAGGCGACCATCCGAAGCCTGCGCAAAGGCCCCACCATGGATCAGTACCAGGTGACCCTAGGCGATTTCTTGTTCGGACAGTGTTAGGGAATCAATCATGAGGATGACCCCCTCTTCCGCAAGTTTGGGTGCGTCCGCCTTGATTGACGTCAGGAGTTCCTCGCTGCTGCCATTCCAGTGGGCACAGTAGATACCACTCCAGGCGTTGCGATATTCCTTGGCGCGGTACATAGCAATATCAGCGATGTTGAGGACCTGTTCCCAATCGAACAAATCCGGACGCTCCTTCAGGAACGGATAAGCGGCAAAGCCGATCGAACAGGTCGTCCGTGTACTGCTGCCATGTCCGAGGGCAAATACATGTTCCTCAATCCGACTGCGGATACGTTCGACAAGTTTGGCGGCATCCTCGCGGCTGGTATCGCGGGCGACTACCAGGAATTCGTCACCGCCCCAGCGAATCACGACATCCGATGACCTGCAGGCTTCCAGCATTGCGTCGCGCACCTGCAGCAACATCTCATCCCCTGCGACATGCCCCAGGTTGTCGTTGACCGGCTTGAAGCGATCGAGGTCTACGACCACGAACACAATGTCACTGTTGGTTGACCGGCGGCGGCCATCGGCGACATTGGTCATGTTGCGTTGGACCAAATCGATATCCTTGGATATCTCGTCGAACAAATAGCGACGGTTTCTCAGACCTGTAAGCGCATCGGTATGACTCGCCTGATGCAATTGCAGGTTTGCGACCTGCAGCTCTTCGTTCCGCTCCGCCAGTTCCTGTGTTCTTTCCTGTACCTCGATCCGAAGTCTGCGATTGTATTCGGCCTCGCGCTCGAGCTTGAGCTGCTGAGAACGGATGTACCAAAAGACCGCCGCTCCGAGACCCAGCACATACAACAGATAGGCCCACCAACTCCGCCAGGGTGGCGCTGCGACATGAAATGGGAGCTCGATCGGTTCTGACCAGACGCCGTCGCTGTTCGCGGCCTTAACGCGTAAACTATACTGACCAGCGTCGAGGTTAGTGTATGAAAATCGACGTTCGGACCCTGCATCGACCCAGTCCTTATCGAATCCCGCCAGCATGTAGGCGTAACGGTTTTGCTCCGCCGCCACAAAATCCAGTGCCGAAAATTCAAGGCTAACGACGTCGTCACTGTAGGCCAGATCGATACTCGCAAGGTTTTCGTAGGGCACTGATGTCTGTACCGGACTGTTGAGCTTGGCAAAAGCCGTGAGCACAACTGGCGGTGGGGTCGTGTTCAGTTCGAGGCGTGCAGGATCGAATACGTTGAAGCCATTGGAGCCGCCGAAAAATAATTCTCCTCGGACATTGGCGTAGTGTGCTCCGAAGTTGAACTCCTCATCCTGTAATCCGTGACTGCGATGGAAGTTGCGAATCTGTCCGTCGGACGGATTGAAACGCACCAAGCCGTAATTCGTGCTCAACCACAACTGCCCGTTGCGATCGGAACGGACGCCATAGATTGTGTCGTTGTCCAACCCGTCGCGTTGCGTCAGGCTCTCGAAGTGAACCGGCTGACCGGGTTCACGCACGAACCGGTCGAGTCCGGCGCGTGTACCGATCCATAGCTGGTTCCTCGCATCGACATGCAATGCATAGACCGTGTTCGCGCTGAGGCTGGCTGGGTCCGTGGCATCATTCAGGAAACGCCGCCAATTCCCGGTAGCCGGGTTCAACGCGTTGAGGCCACCACCATCGGTACCGACCCACACGGTGCCACGAGCGTCCTCAGTGATCGCTGTTGCCCGACCGCCGGAGAGACTAGTTGGATTATCGGGATCGGGTGGAAAATTCGTGAATCGACCGTCTTGTTCGTCGAGCCGGCTCACGCCACCGCCAAAAGTGCCAACCCATATGCGGCCCACGCTGTCCTCAAACAACGACATGATGGCGTTGGCCGCCAGAGAATTTGGATCATCCGGGTCGTGCCGGTAAACCTGCGTTTCACGGGTCAGCGGATCGATGCGATTCAGCCCACCGCCCATAGTACCGACCCAGATCATCCCGGCACGGTCGGTGACCAAAGCCATGACCCGGTCGGCGCTGAGACTGCTAAGATCGCGAGGATCGTGACGCATATAATCTGTGGTTCCGGTACTCCGATGCAGAATGTTCAGACCACCGCCGAACGTACCGATCCACAGGCGCCCGCCGTGGTCCTCCGTAAAAGAGGTGATGTGCGAACTGCTTAAACCACCGGGTTCGCCCTGGCGAGCCTCATGATGACCGAAGGACCACGAACGCGGATTCCATTTGCTAATACCACTGAACTTGGTCCCGACCCATAGAACGCCGCTACGGTCCTGAAACATGGAAACGACATTGTCGTTGCTGAGGCTGGTGTTATCCGTCGGATCATGAACGTAAGTTTTGAAACTACCGTCCTGACGATTCATCAGATGCAGACCTGACGACGTGCCTACCCACAGGCGCCGATCCGAATCCTCGAAGATGACCTGTACAGAATCGTCACTGAGGCTGTCGCGGATTTCTTCATCGTGTGCAAAACGTTCAAATCCCGAACTCTGTTTATCGAAGCGATTGAGCCCGCCGGTGCGCGTGCCTACCCAAAGCGTTCCGGCCTCGTCCACCAGCAATGCCTGCACGACGTTGTCACTGAGGCTCAGCGGTTCGCGTGGATTGTGCTGGAAACGCACAATTTCGCCGCTTTCTGGATCGAGCCGGTCCAGTCCACCTTGTGTACCAATCCAGATTTCACCCTCGGGCCCGATCGTCACATCAAAGATATCGTTGTGGCTCAAAGTAGACGGGTCATCGGGATTGTGACGGTAGTGAGTAATCTCGCCGGTCCTGATGTCCAGCCTGTCCAGACCATTATGACGGGTTCCCATCCACACCCAGCCACGGGAGTCTGCCAATACCGCAAGCACGTTGTCGTCCGCAAGGCTGCCTGGGTTGTCGGGATCGTGACGCATGATGGTGAAGTTGTCGTTCGCGGCGTTCCACCGGGCAACACCACCGCCATCGGTAGCGATCCAGAGATTACCGGAAGCATCCAGCGACACGTCGTGGACGAAGTCGCTCTCGAGGGTGTCGTGTGATGTGCGGTCGCGGCGATATTGCCGGAAGCTGTTACCGTCGTAACGGTTCAGACCATTCTCCGTCGCGAACCATAGGAAACCAGTGCTGTCCTGCACGATCGCCTTGACGTTGCTTTGCGAGAGGCCGTCTTCGATAGACAGGCGGTCGAACCGCATCGATTGGGGCGTGAAGGCCATTGCGGACAGACTCACGCACAGCAAAGCCACGGACAGGAGCCCCGATCTGATTACACGACCAGTTATGTCTGTTCTCACCATTGCTCGCTCAGCGGAATTCGCGGGCGGTCTCCATCTGTTAGTCTTCGAAAATAGTACGTTTTTGCGCCTGATTCGAACGTGATTGACCTCTCAGAAACCGCTGGCCTGCAGCTATTTTGGACCGTTTCCATGTATCCTCTATCGCGGCCAACTAATTGTTTCTATGATGATTTTTATTCCGGACACAAAAAGGCCGGGGCTCAGCCCGGCCTTCGTTCGATTCATGTATTGGTCTTACAGCTGTTCGACCCAGCTGTTGATGGACATCGTCTCGGTCAGACTGTTCGACCAGAGGTAACCGTTGGACCACAGATAGCCGTTGCTCCAGAGGTAACCGTTTGACCAGATATAACCGTTGCTCCAGAGATAGCCGTTCGCATCGACACTACCGTCGGTCCAAAGATAACCGTTAGACCAGAGATAACCGTTGCTCCAGAGGTAACCATTACTCCACAGGTAGCCGTTGCCCGACACACCGGAGTTGCTCCACAAATAACCTTCCATGCCCATCAGGTAGTACTCGCCGTCAGCACGCTGATTGGCATGGCCACCAAAGTGCTTACTGCCGTCCAGGTCTGCCTTGATATCCAGCCCACCATTGGCGCAGTCATAGTCTGACGCGTAAACCGAGTCGTGCGCATTGGCCAGACCAGCGCCCTGCTGAAAGATGCTGTAAGCCAGTTGGCCGGTTCCGTCGACAGCGGGTCGTGCACCAGACATGATTTTGCATTTGACCTGATCTGGTGTCAGACCGGGTTCGGCCTGCAGGACCAGGGCGGCGATACCGCTGACTAATGCCGTGGCCTGCGAAGTACCGGACATCGAGAAAAACGACGCGCCGTCATGAAATTCCGGATGATCCAACGCGATCTGCGAATCGTCCTCCATCGCCGCCATGATGCGGCCACCTGGCGCGACGACTTCGGGTTTCACAAAACCTTCGAAGGTCGGACCAGCAGCCGAGAACGGAGCGAGATAATCATCGCTGATATCGGCCGGCGTGTTGTTGTCGGTCATAGCACCAACGGTGATGATGTAAGGCACGTTGCCGGGCACACCGATGGTCTGTGCTTCGGGACCGGTGTTACCGGCCGAGGCGACTACCACGATACCGGCATCCCAGGCAGTCATAACGGCCTGGTTCAGCGGATCGTCCCAGTAATGCGACTGCGGCGTAGCGCTCAGCGACATGTTGAGCACACGTATGTTAAAGAGATCCTTGTTGGCAACCGCCCACTGGACACCACGGATGACGTCGGCATAGGAGCCGCGTCCATTGGCGTCGAATACTTTGACCGACACGAGATCAACATCAGGCGCGATACCGTTGTACTTGCCGACATTGGAAAGCTTGCTGTTGAAGCCTGCGCTGGCGACGTGTGAGCCGTGCCCACTGTCATCGTTATCGAATTCAGAGAAGCCCTGATAGCCTTTACGCCGGTTGTAGTTTGTATGTTCCTGATCGAGCAGCGCATCGTAGGCCGCCATGATCCGTGGATTTTCAGACGTGTCTCCAGACAACCCGGGGCCGGTGTAGATACCGGTGTCGAGTACTGCAACACCCACGCCGGAACCGGTTATGCCTTGCGCGTGTAACAGGTCGGCCCCGATCAACGCGGGAAACTCAGAATAGGCATCGCCAGCCACTTCGGCAGCCGGATCGGTCGGCTCATCGCCACTCGGTGCGGGCCTGTCTTTCTTGCCGGAAACTTCGGCCACCACGTTTGCGTGGACGCGTAGTCCGGGATAGGAATTCTGTAGTTCAGCCAGCTGTGTGGCTGACAGGGTCACGCCGACTGACTTGATAATAGACAGCTCATGCGTGATCTCGCCACCGATGTCGGTCACCGCGGCGATCACGGCCTCGTAGCTCTGACCCTGCAGGATATAGCTCGCATCCGTCGACACGATCGGTGTCGATAAGTCGACCTGATCGGTACCAGATGATAGCGACACAACGAAGGCGGCAGTAATGCCGGCCAGAGATAGTGTCTTCAATACGGTTTTGCGAGTTGTCATCGGTTTTCCCTTTGTTGCCGGTCAGCCGGCGGTCCATTGATCCTAAACAGGTGCTTATTTCAACAGAAATGGCTGTATTTGCCCCGTGCGCGTCCGAATGGTGTCGAACATGTATTTGTGACGCGCGTCACATAAGGTATGTGTCAAATCCGAAGAGCGTGTTCTGTTCTTTCGTTATGTCGCTACGGGTGCTGCTAGTGTTTTTCAGCGCGTTGAGTGCCAAAATGGCTGTTGATCGCGCCTAATTACAACATTCGTGACCCGGATTGACCCGTGCGCGGTCAGAACGGAACTAACCGAAAGTTGTGACACGGGTCACATAAGGCCGACGTAAAAAAGAAAGCGGATGGGGCTACTGTGTGACCTGTTCCCTGACACTTGCCAGAGCAGTCATCGACGTACCGCTGGCGGTATCGGCCCAGGCTTTGAGGAATCCGGTCACTTCGGCGTGGGGTAGCGGTTTCGTGTAGAAAAAGCCCTGTGCTGCATCACAGCCCTTGGCGCGCAGGAAGGCGAGCTGGGCTTCGGTCTCGACCCCTTCTGCGATGACACGAAAGCCGAGTTCCCGTGCCATTACAATAATCGCACCACAGACGGCTCGCTGGTCGCCTCCTGTCTCGATCCCCTCTACAAAACTGCGATCAATCTTCAACGCGTCGATCGGCATCGACTTGAGACGCACGAGGGACGAATGACCTGTACCAAAATCGTCGATAACGAGGCGAATGCCTATGGCTTTAAGTTCTGCCAGCACTCGTGACGCACGTCCGTGTCGCATCAACATAATCTCGGTCAGATCGAGTTGCAGACGCTCACCTGGGAGCTCGTGTCTCGCCAGGGTCTGAGCAATCAGTTCGGGCAAATCATCGCGAGCAAATTCCTGCTGGGATAGATTGACCGAAACGACAGGTGGTTCATCGTGGTCCTCGCCCCAGGATTTCGCGTGCCTGCAGGCCGTCTCGAGGATCCATTCGCCAATCGGCAGCATCAGACCAGTCGCTTCGGCCAGCGGGATAATCTCGCTGAGCGGGACACTCCCCCGCAACGGATGTATCCAGCGCAGCAGAGCCTCCAGGCCGATAAGCCGCCCGCTGGACAGATCGATACGCGGCAGATAATGCAGCGACAGCTGATCCTGCTCCATGGCCCAACGGAGCTCATCTTTTTCGTCGAAACGCTTCAACGCGCGCAATTTCATCGTTCCCGAATAGAAGGCCCGGCCATCGTCGCCATGCGTTTTGGCCTCATCGAGTGCATCGTGGGCTTTGGCAAGCAACATTTCAGCGTTGGATCCGTCCAGCGGGAACTGAGCGATGCCGATGCTGGGTGTGATCTTGAGGCTGTGTTGTTGATAGGTCACCGGTTCCGCGAACGCCTGCTGAACCCGGTCCGCAACCGTCATAATATCCTCGCGCGACTGGATCCCGGTAAGAACCATGACAAACTCGTCGCCACCGACCCGGGCGAGTACGTCGGATTCTTCCTCGAGTCGCACCAGGTGATCCGCGCCACGGAAACACCCCTGGATACGTTTGGCGGTTGCCCTAAGCACCGCATCGCCGACGGATCTGCCCAACGACTGGTTAATACGGCTGAACCGGTCGATGTCGATACACATCAACGCAAGACCGCGTTCGCGCAACCGTGCATCGGCCAAGACCGATTCGAACCGGGTTAGAAAGTGCTCTCGTTTGGCGAGCCCCGTCAGCGTGTCGGAAAACGAACGCTCCTCTGCGCCGACCGTGCTGATACTGCGGAATATGGCCAGCAACCGGTCCCTTCCTTTCACCAGCAGCCGTACTTCGTACTGGCCGCGGGCGGATCCACAACTCAGTTCCAGTTCAAAAGTGCAGTCGCTACGCGATTTAAGGGCCCGGCGGGTATTTTGCGCGATCAGCTCGGACGGGTGCGCCGGCCATACGTCGGCAAAGCACCGTCCGACCATCTCGGTTGGGCGCAGCACCGGGTCGCCCTCGGCCCCGCCCAAATGCTGCTGCACCATGCCTTTGCCGTCGATCTCGAAGTAGGCATCGGGCAACGCCTGCAGCAGCTCGGCGCTACTCGGCTCGATCTGGTCTAAACCCTTATCGGTGTCCTTTTCTCTCATTGAGCATCCTGACCGGTGGAGGCTTCACGACGCCGGTCGAATCACGTCTTTGAACGATGTTATCTGCGCCCAGCACGCCAGACCCGGCGACGAGTCACAGTTTTACAAGAGTGCCCAGGCTGGCCAGTGTCAAATCGCCCCGGTTGTCGCCCCAGAAAGACGCTTAGACCTGGCAGGCCATGGATTCAACGAGATATTTTCGTGCTCATACCAGCTCTCGCCGCCACGGGAGCGCCGGTTGTGCGCCCGGCCTGGTTGTCGCGAGGGCCCCGGCGGCACAGGCAAATTCCAAGGCAGCACCCGGTGACATGCCTTCCAGCAGGCCCACGGTAAGTGCAGCCGTAAAGGTATCGCCCGCACCCGTTGTGTCGATTGCCTTAGCCGGTGGCGGAGCTGCTTTGGCAATAGTCTCGCCCTTGAGTTTCAAAACGGCACCCTTGGCGCCGTAGGTGATCGCGATCATGTTTTCGCAACCGTTAATCGCATCTCCAACATAGGCCGCTTCCGACTCATTCATGACAATAAGATCGGCGCGACGCAAAATCTCGGCTGGCACTTCGGCGGCGGGAGCGAGATTAAGACAAAAAAAGCCACTGAATTGCGATGCCGCAGCCGCTATTGTTTCGACCGGCACTTCCAGCTGACAGATCAAAGCGTCAGCAACGGGCAAGCCCAGGCGTTCTGGCGAAAACTTCCGGTTTGCCCCAGGTGCGACGACGATCTGATTTTCGCCACTCGCGGCCACCGCAATCAACGCAACCCCGGTCGCGCTATCGTGATCAACAATACATCGGGACAAATCAACACCGTCAGCCCGCAACAACGCCAGCGCTTCGTCTGCCGCGGCATCGTCACCGGTGCATGCACAGAGATAGACATCGGCCCCGAGCCGTCGGGCGGCCAGTGCCTGATTGGCGCCCTTCCCACCCGGATACCGGGCCAGTTTTGCACCGGAGACCGTTTCTCCAGCGATCGGTAAACGCGACACGGTCGCGACCAGGTCGAGGTTGACCGAACCGACAACAACAATCGATGGATGCTGAGTCATTACTCCGCTACTGGCCCGAGATCTGAGTAACGAGCCAGTCGCTCCGCCAACAGATCATAAAATGCATCAGCATCGACGCGATGTATCCACACAGCGTTCTCAGGCCGGCCCGTAACGTTCCAGAAATCGACCGCGGTGTGGCCCAGTGTGAGCGCCGAATGTATTTCGACGGTTACGTTGCAGGCTTTGCCTTCAAAAATGTCCGGGCGCAACAGCCAGGCAATCGTGCAGGGATCGTGTAACGGTGATCCGTCCAGCCCGTACTTTTTGCTGTCGTGACGACCGTAGAACTCCAGCATGCCGCACGCGGCGCTGGCCACAGGATTATCGAGCTGGCGAATACGATCTATGCGAGATTTCGACGCCAGAACCTGATGTGTCACATCAAGACCCATCGCAACAATCGGACGACCACAGTTGAACACGACGTGTGCCGCGTGAGGATCGACAAGGATATTGAATTCCGCAGAGGCTGAGTGATTGCCTCCTTCTCGCATCGCCCCGCCCATCATCACTATCTTTCTGATTTTCGGCACAATATCCGGCGCCTTGACCATCGCCATCGCAATGTTGGTCAGCGGTCCGGTGGGTACCAGGATGACAGCATCATCATGGGCGGAGCGCAGGCAATCCACGATGAAATCAATGGCATGTTTTTCTTCCAGCGGCAATCGCGGTTCTTTGATTTCCATGCCGTCAATACCGGTCGAGCCATGTACGTTCTCGGCCGTGATCAGGTCTTGAACCAGTGGCCGCGCGCACCCGGCATACACCCGCACATCACGCCGACCGGCTAAGTCGCACATCAGCCGTGCATTGCGCTGTGTTAGTTCCAGCGGCACATTCCCGGCCACCGTCGTGAGACCGAGAATGTCGAGTTCCTCCGGAGATGAAAACGCAAGTAGTAGATTGATTGCGTCGTCCTGTCCCGGATCGCAATCGATAATGATGGAGTGCTTCGCCATTCTAGATCTTCTGAGGCCCGTCCCCAAACGCGTATGATAGATGGCGGTCCGGCAAAGTCCAAAGCAAGACTTGTTCCCTCCCCCCTCCGGGGCGAGCGAATACTTCTTTCCCGCCCTTATCTTGTTCCCTCCCCCCTCCGGGGCGAGCGAATACTTCTTTCCCGCCCTTATCTTGTTCCCTCCCCCCTCCGGGGCGAGCGAATACTTCTTTCCCGCCCTTATCTTGTTCCCTCCCCCCTCCGGGGGAGGGTTAGGGTGGGGGGCGGTTCCGCGTAATCCAATAACGGAGCACTTTGCAGGATTCCCCCT
>Ga0224508_10005452_pt1 | contig 10173 bp, 8 predicted proteins | sample SF_Jan12_sed_USG_4_FD_170157 | JGI IMG/M metagenome (GOLD analysis project Ga0224508, IMG submission 170157) | Sediment microbial communities from San Francisco Bay, California, United States - SF_Jan12_sed_USGS_21 | ecosystem: Environmental > Aquatic > Marine > Sediment | place: USA: California... | reverse complement strand
GTGCCCAAGGTCGACTTCGTCAGCGCGCCCGGCGTGAGCGCACCCGAGGTCTACCGCCGCGGCGGCCCCACTGCCCTGGTCACTGGCAAGGCCCTGTTCGGCTTCGATGCGGACCGCCGCCGCTTCCGCCTGGACAGCCTCCACCCCGGCCATTCCCTGGCAGAGGTCTTGGATGCAACCGGCTTCGACTTCGACCACGACGCCGCGCCCACCACCACGGTCGGCCCGGACGCCGCGACGCTCGAGTTGATCCGCGGACCCGTGGCCCGCGAGATCGCCAAGGCCTACCCCAAGTTCGCCGCCCGCGTGTTCCCCCGCGTCCAAGCACCGGTTGGCGACTGACCGATTGTCCGCGCATCGGATCAGGTGAAGCTCCACGGCATTGAATGCCGCCGGGAATCTATGCAACTCTTAGTCTTGGCGGCCGCAGGAAAGTAGGATGCCGATCGCGACCGTGTCCCCGGACGGCGGCCGGCCCGCAGTTTCGACCAAGAACACATCAACGCCATGGGAGGACGAACATGAACATCACGAAATCCGCAGCCATCACCGGTGTCCTAGCGCTCGGCGTCGGTCTCTCCAACGCCGCGCTGGCGGACTGCAGCCCGGAGAACTGGCGCGACTGCGAGGGCAAGCCCTGGGTCGTCGGCAACAAGATGGAAACGCCGATCGGCGAGCGATGGTGGCCGCACCCGCTATGGGGCGAGGGGGACCAGGCGGGCGCGACCAACTGGTACAAGAAGCCCGAGGTCGTCCAGCGCGCCATCGCCGAGGCCGACCGGGGCAAGACCTACTCGCTCGGCCGTCCCTATGACGCCGACATGCCGCTGTTCGGCGCCCGCAAGTTCTCCCTGCGCATCCCCGGCACGCCGACGGGCGGGCCCTTCGGCGGCAACAAGGTCATCTGGCACGACGAGTTCCTGGCGACCGAGGTCGGCCAGGTCGGGACCCAGTTCGACGGGCTCGGCCATATCGGCGTGGAGATCAACGGCAGCGCCGACAAGGCCGAGATGCGTTACTACAACGGCTTCACCGAGGCGGAGATCGGCAGCGGCTACGGCCTGAAGAAGATCGGCGTCGAGCAGCTCCATCCGATCACCGCGCGCGGCGTGCTGATCGACGTCGCCGGCGCCAAGGGCGTGGCGATGCTCGATGCCGGCTATGAGATCACCAGGGCCGACGTCGAGGCGGCGCTAGCCAAGCAAGGCTTGGCCGGCTTCGCCTTCAAGGAGGGCGACGGCGTGTTCTTCCACACCGGCTGGGGCAAGCTGTGGAAGCAGGACAACGGCAAGTTCAACGGCGGCGAGCCCGGCATCGGCATGGAGGTCGCCAAGTGGCTGTCGGACGAGGTCAAGGCCGGTGTCGTCGGCGCCGATTCCTGGGCCGTCGAGGCCGTGCCCAATCCCGACGGGGCCTGCGTCTTCTGCGTCCACCAGCACCTGCTCGCCCGCCACGGCATCCTGCTGCAGGAGAACATGTACCTGGACGACCTGGTCGGCGACGGCGTCAATACCTTCATGTACGTCTACAGCCCGGCGCCGATCACCGGCGCGACGGGCTCCATGGGCGCGCCGGTCGCGATCGACTGAACCGGCGGCGATGCGGATCACGACGGGCGGCCCACGGGCCGCCCGTCTGCGTCGCGCCCAACCCGCTAACCCGGGCCCAGCACCCAACCGCCGAGGGTCAGGACGCCGAGGGCGACGACGAAGATGCCGAGCAGGTCGAGCAGCCAGCCGGCCTTGAGCATGTGCCGCATCTCGATCGCGCCGCTGCCGAAGATCACGGCGTTGGGCGGCGTGGCGACCGGCAGCATGAAGCCCAGCGTGGCGAAGAGCGCGACCGGCAGGGCCAAGACGAACGCGGGCTCGCCCATGGCCAGCGCCGTCGCGCCGGCGACCGGCAGGAACACGGCCGCCATCGCCGTGTTGCTGGCCAGCTCGCCGAGGAGGACGATCAGCGCGCCCACCGCCAACAGCAGCAGGATCAGCGGCAGCGCCCCCAGGCCGGCGAGCCGCGCGCCGATCCAGTCGGCCAGGTCCGACTGGCCGATCGCCGCGGCCAGCGCCAGGCCGCCCCCGAACAGGATGAGGACGTCCCACCGGATCTCCGCCGCCTCGCGCCAGGTGAGCAGGAAGCGTCCGGCCTTGATGTCGGCCGGCAGCAGGAACAAAAGCAGCGCCCCGGTCACGGCGATACCCGCGTCCGAGAGGCGCAGCCAGGGTAGCGCGGCGGCGAGTGGCGGCCGGAAGATCCAGCAAACCGCGACCAGCAGCATCACGCCCGCCGTCAGGCGCGCGCCCAACGACATCGGCCCAGGCGCGGCCAGGCCCGCCGTCTCGAGTGTCCCCCGGTCCGGGACACGAAAGACGACGCGCGTCAGCACGAACCAGGTCAGCGGCAAGAGCACCAGCACCAGCGGCAGGCCGATCAGCAGCCACCTCACAAAGCTGATCTCGACGCCGTAGCTCTCGGCCATGAAGGCCGCGAAGAGCGCGTTGGGCGGGGTGCCGACCAGGGTCCCCATGCCTCCGATCGTCGCCGCATAGGCGATGCCGAGCAGCAGCGGCGGCGCGACGCTCTCGCCCTTTGTACCCTCGCCGCGCCCTTCGTCTTGGCGCGCGAAGGCCGCGATCAGCGACTGGCCGATCGGCAGCATGACCATGGCCGTCGCGGTGTTGCTGACCCAGAGGCTGAGAAAGGCGGTGACCGCCATGAGCCCGCCGATCACCCGACGCGGGCTGGTGCCCGCCAGGCGCAGCACGGCGAGCGCCAGTCGCCGGTCGAGCTCCCAGACGTGCATCGCCCGCGCCAGCAGGAAGCCCCCCAGGAACAGAAACACCAAAGGATGGGCGTAGGCCGGCGTGACCGCCTCGATGCCGCGCAGGCCCAGCAGCGGGAACAGTACCAGCGGCACCAGCGCCGTGACCGCGAGCGGCAGCGCCTCGGTCATCCACCACACGGCCATCAGCAGTCCGACCCCCGCCGTCCACCACCCCTGCGGCGACAACCCCTCGGGCGCCGGACTCGCGAGCACGGCCGCCGCCACCAACGGCCCCGCGACGAGGCCGATCAAGCGGTGGCGCGGCAGGCGGGGCCGCCGTTCCTTCGATCCGGTCATGGCATATCCTAGTGCCGGATGGGCGCGTTTGGCGAGAAATGGAGGGCAGTGGAACGCGACGGGGCCCACGCCCCCAAACCCGGGAAAAAATCTAGAGCGGGAACCGGCGCCTGTGGTAGATATGAAAGTCGGGTCCGTGGGGGACCGGAGCGCTCGGGATTGGGAGGACGGGTCCATGCACAAGACGAAAAGCGGCCTTTTGATCCTGCTCGCGGTTGTGGCGAGTGCGGCTCTCACGGCCTGCCAAAGGGGCTATCGGGTGGAGGACCGCGTGTTCGATACGCCCGAAGAGGCCTTCGAACATCAGGTCTTCCTCCTCGAGCAGAGCCTGGACGTCGTCAAACCGCTGGACACGCCGATCGCCAAGTCCGTGACTCTGATCATCCCCTCGGCGGAGGACCTCGAGGCGTACCTGCTGGCCACCGACCCGAAGATCACGGAGCGGGACCTCGATTTCCTCAGCCGCAAGCAGTACAACATCTTCGCGATCGTCGAGCGGCAGCTGGCCCGCTCCAACCGCTTCGAGCGCATCGAGTCGGTGATCCAGGACGAGGACGCCCGCGACATCGCGCTGCCGCCCGGCGGTTACGGACTGTGGATCCGAAACATCGCCGACGCCAAGCTGCCGCCCGGACGCTACATGCGGGCCGGCACGGGCGACTGGCAGTGGCTCGATTACCGGGTCGAGGGATCCGGCCGGAAAGCCGGTCTCGAGGCCTTCTACGCGGCCATCGACAAGTTCGTCGCCGAGAACCCCGCGCAATAGACGGCGCGGCCGTCCTCCGCATCGGCCGAACCGGGCGCAGGCGCCGAAGTTTCCGATGCGCCTACCTACGGCGACCCTACCCCATCGCCTCGCGGAACAGCGCCAGATAGTCCTCGACCCCGGCGGACCGGGGGTTGGTGGCGGTGCAGTGGTCGGCCACGGCCTGCTCGGCCAGGTCGGGCAGCCAGGCCTCTTCGACACCCATCTCGGCGAGGCCGGCGGGGATCGCAAGCCGGCGGTTGAGGTCGGCCAGCGCCGGGGTCACCTCGGCGCCGGCGGCGAGGCCGAGGACCGCGGCCAGGCGCGCCATCTTGTCGCCGACGTGATCCGCGTTGAAGCGCAGCACGGCCGGCATGACGACGGCGTTCAGCGTGCCGTGGTGCAGCTTTAGCTCCGGCAGCGCGCCCAACGGGTGCGACATGGCGTGGACCGCGCCCAGGCCCTTCTGAAAGGCCATGGCGCCCTCCATGGCCGCCATCATCATCTGCCAGCGTGCCTCCCGGTCCGTGCCGTCGGCAACCGCCGTCTCGAGGCTGCCGATCGCCCGGGCTAGGCCGTCGAGCGCGATCGCCTCGGCCGGCGGGTTGACCAGAGGCGACAGGAAGGTCTCGATGCAGTGGGCAATCGCGTCCAGGCCGGTGGCCGCGGTCAGGCGCGGCGGCAGGCCCAGTGTCAGCTCGGGGTCGCAGAGCGCCACGTCGGGGATCATGCGTGGCGAGACGACGCTCAGCTTGCGCCCGTCGGCCATGACGATGACCGCGCCGCGCCCGACCTCGCTGCCGGTGCCCGCGGTGGTGGGGATCGCGGCCATCGACGGCATGCCGGCGCGGATGCGCGCCACGCCGCCCTCGATCATGGCGTATTGGACCAGCGGCTCCTCGTGGCTCGCCAAGAGGCGCACCGCCTTGGCCAGGTCGAGCGACGAGCCGCCGCCCAGGCCGACCACGCCGTCGCAGTCCCCCGCGCGGTAGGCCGCCAGGCCGTCGAGCACCGCCGCCTCGGTCGGGTTCTCGGGCGTCTGGTCGAACACCGTGACGGCGAACTGCGCCGGCAGCACGTCCCGGACCTTCTCCAGCAGGCCGCAGGCGACGATGCCCGGATCGGTGACCAGAAGCGGCCGCTGCACGCCCAGCCCGGCCAGCTCCTCGGCCAAGAGCGAGACCGCCCCGAAGTCGAACTGGATTTTCGTCAGATAGGTGATGGTCGCCATGGCAAGCCCTCCCCCGGCTGGTCCCGCCGCACTTGAAGGCGCGGCGGCTCACCTAAGCATCATGGCCCGGTCTTGTGAAGGGGGCGGCGCGGCGCGCCGCCGTCCCGCGATTGATCCTGATCAAGGAAGCGGCGGACCGGTCCTTCTAGGCTTCGAGGCTGCCGGGGCGCCGGTGCCGGCGTCTCGGCCCCGCTACATCCGTTGTCGGTCCTGGAGGACGAAGTGCCAACGGCCGTTCATCGCAAGCTCACGACGATCCTCTGCGCCGACGTCGTCGGCTACAGCCGAATGATGGAGGCGGACGAGGTCGCGACCCTCGAGACGCTCAAGGCCTATCGCGAAGCGATGGCCGGCTTCATCGCGCGCCACGACGGCCGGGTCGTCAGCACCTCGGGCGACGGCCTGCTCGCCGAGTTCGCCAGCGTGGTCGAGGCTGTGCAGTGCGCGGCGGAGGTCCAGCGCGAGCTGAGCGCCCGCAACGCGGCGCTCGGCGGCGAGCGGCGCATGGACTTCCGCATCGGCGTCAATCTCGGCGACGTGATCGTCGAGGGCGACGACCTCTACGGCGAAGGCGTCAACATCGCGGCCCGCCTGCAGGGCCTGGCGGAGCCGGGCGGCATCGACATCTCCGGCACGGTCTACGACCAGGTCCGCAATAAGCTCACGCTGGGCTATGAGTTCATGGGCGCCCGGACGGTCAAGAACATCTCAGAGCAGGTGCCGGTCTACCGCGTGCAGCTCGACGCTGCCGGCGAGAGCGCCCGCCGCCGGACCGCGAGCGCGAACACGCCGCCGCGCGACGGCGACCGGGCGCCGGGCCCGGCGGCAGGCGCCGAGGCGGCGGGCGGAACCGCGGCCAAGCTGATCTATATGCTCTTCCTGGCCAGCCTGTTCTTCGGCACCGCCGGCCTGATCGGCGGCGCTTTCGTGGCGGACGGGTCCGGCGACTGGCGGGGCGGCGTGGTCGAGGGCGACATCGCCTTTTCCGAGGACACCGAGTTCCGCGGCAAGATCGGCGGCAACGCCGTGGTCGCGCCCGGCGTCAAGGTCAAGCTCCTGGGCAAGGTGGAGGGCAACGTCGTCATCGGCCCGGGCGCGGTGGTCGAGGTCGAGGGCAAGGTCGGCGGCGACGTGATCAACCGGGGCGGCACCCTGCGGCTCTCGGGCAAGCTGGCCGGCACGGAGATCCGCGAGGCCCCGGAGGACATGGACGCGGCCGCGAAGCCGGCGCCCGACGCGGGCGAGCGCGCCGCGGAGGGGACGGCGGAGGGTGACCGGACCCTCGATGCGGTCGCCATCCTCGCCGCCGTGGCCGCCTTGCTCTGCTTCCTCCCGGTGCTGACCGGCGTGGTCATGGCCTACGTCAACCGCGGCGACGGCGCGTCCTGGATGGACAGCCATTACCGCTTCCAGATCCGCACTTTCTGGATCGGGCTGCTGCTGGCCGCGGTCGGCGGCGTCGCGTCGCTTGCGGTGGTGGGCGTCGTCCTGCTGGCGCTGCTGCCGTTCTGGCTGGTCATCCGCTGCGCCCGGGGCCTGCGCTATTTGGCGCGGGCCGAGGCGCACCCCCGCCCGGCCAGCTGGATGTTCGGCTGAGCGGCCGAGCTCACCCCAGCGCCGTATGAACCAGGAACAGGACCAGGCCGGCGGCGGCCAGGGTCATCGACAGGCGCAGCATGCGGAACTTGGCGGCGCAGATGCCCGAGAGGTCGTGGCAGTAGCCGAGCTTGGTCTCGGCGAGCTCGTCCGGCCGCTCGCGGGCGACCCGCGCGAGATAGTCCCGGCGCTCCGCATAGCCGGTGATGTCGCCCCAGAACAGGATGCCGCCCGGTTGCCGGCGGATGCGCGGGAAGATGACCGAAAAGGCGCTGACCGCCGCACCCACCAGCGCCAGCATGATCAGCGCCCAGAGCAGGGCCTTCGGCTCGGGCCCGGCGAGGAGCGCGGCGATCGCCTCGGGCGCGCGCTGCAGCAGGAACAGCCCGGCGGCGACCACCAGGGTGAAGATGATCCCCGCCTTGCGGTCGGCCAGGTTGATGTTCTGGATGATCGCGCCGTTCAGGAAGTCGGCGAGCCGCTCGTGATGGGCGCCCAGCGCCGGTTGCTCCTGGCCGTGTGTGGCCCCTCCTCGCACCCCGGTTCCGCGTCGCGCGGCCGGGCTCCGTTCCAGGCGCCGCCGCCCTTTGCAGATCATGGCGGGGGCGCCTTCCACCAAATCAACCCGAGTCACGAGGCCGTGACGGCGAGATAGGCCACTTCATCACCCGTTCGTCTGCGAGGGGGACAGCGCCCAGCTGTTCGTAGAACCGCTAGGCAGCCTCGGTTCTCGTCCAGACGGTCCACATGACCGTTGCGCAGCCCTCGTCCCTGCCGATCGCAGCCAGCCGTGGAGGGAACGCCCCCGACACCCGAACCGCAAACACAAATGTCGGCTTTCTTGGCCGCCGCTTCAGCTTCGCCTCTGACTGCGGATCTGCGCCAAGGGTGATTGGCACGGCAAGGGTAGAGTCGGGATGTGGCGCGGTGGCGGTAGGATCGGCCTATCTGTTTCCGCCCCTTTCGTCTGGCGGTGCCTCATTAGCCGAGCCGGTTACTCCGTTTCCACACCCCTCTCATCGAACCGGACGTGCAGATTTCCCGCATCCGGCTCTCGGACAAGACTTCACGCCTTCACCCACGGCACGTCGTGCCCAAGCCGGGTCAGGCGTACGAGCCCGAAGTGCCCGTAAAGGTGCGAGGATGGATAGCTCCCGCCCTTGCGTCGCCTGACCTTGTGCTTGGCGCGCAACCACCGGCGCAACCGCACAGCTGTGTAGTTGTCGAGCGCCCGATACGCTTTGTTGACGGTCCCTACTTCGAAGTAGTTCGCCCATCCGCGCAGCGAGCGGTTCAGCTTGCCCACCAGCTCTGTGGTCTCTTGCCAAGTTCCCTTTCGTTCGGTCAGCACATGGATCTTCTCGACCATGCGCTTGATGCTCTTCTTCGATGGCCGGTATCCCAGGCGCGCCTGGCCGGTTCTCGCCGAATACATCCGGTGCACCCTTGTTGGAGCGGCACTGGGCATAGGCATGAGCCAGGATGTCCTCACGGCTGATCTTGTCGTACAGGGCGTAGAAGCGATAGCCGGCTTCTGCCTTCGCTTTCGCGTGCAACGCCATCTGCAGCTTCTGAACCCTCTTCGGAGTTGATAGGTTGCCCAATCTCCTGGTCCCTCACCGCGTCTTGCGTCTGTCTTGAACTGAGGCCCCTTCCCTCCGCCGGCGTTACCCGGCCTCAGCGGTACTACGAACCTCTCCGCCACCCCAGGGGGCCCGGCCTGTCCCTCGCGGGCGTCCGGTTGGTCATCCCCGACCACTCCTTGGGGCTTCCCGTGTTGCCCGCGCTTTCCTTGTGTACATGCTGCTGCCACTACTCCGGTGCAGCGCCTGGGCGTCGTCTTCACTCATTTCACCCAGACATATCAGCCTTCCCCGAAAGGGTCGTCGGGTCGGCCTGCACATCGTCCTTTTCGAGGCTTGCTCGGCATTCACTCGCGTTGCGGCCTGCACACGCGCGCTGTCACCTATTCGTGACACGCTACCCGAAGGCTTCAGCCATTTCGTCACCTCCATGACTGCTCCGGTTGCTTCCGGCTGGAGCGTTCGCCGGGTGGGGCTTGCACCCACTGGAAAAGCGCCGCCTTACCACGGCGCACACCCATTGCAGACATCTGGCCCAATTGTGCCAGATGACGTCGGCTCGACGCTCGGCGGACAAAATTGCATATAATGATATATGATGTGGACAAGACCGTGATACTCGCTGCCATTGTTACGAGAGTGAACGCATGGATCCGATCCCAATCATCAGGCGCAGCGTGTTTCTCCACTGCACGGGGACGCTCGAACGTCTCGGGTTCAGCGCCAAACGGGTCTTGGCCGGCGCGGGCATTCCCAATTGGCATCTTGGACCAGCCGACGACTGGATCCCTTACTCGGACCTGCTGAGGGCGCTAACGGCCGGGTATGAGACCGTCGGCGATTCGACCTTCGGGATGACCGTGGGGGAAGAGTTTCCGATGGACTTCGGCACGTTTGGCAGGATCGTGACCCAGTCTGTTTCGCTCTTCAGCGCCTGCCGGACGGTGGTTCGCCAGGGCAAACAACTCAACTCAACCACTCATTTCTGGATTGCCGAGTCGCCGGACGCGATTTGGCTTTGCCGAGCCCGGACACCATCGTGGCAGATGGAGCAATACGTGCTCAGTCACATGATTGGCCTTGTGAAAATGGCTTCGCGGAACGAATGGCAACCGAGGGAAGTTTATGTCAGCGCACCGCGCTCGCGCGCCTTTGAGCAGCTCGAGATCCTCGCCGATGCGAAGACCCGCTTCGGCCAGCCGTGCACCGCGCTTGCGATACCCAAGGCATTCTTGAGCGCACCACTGAAGCCGGGCCCCGGTTTCGAAAGCGCCGCATCTGAGAGCACTTTGATGAAGATATCGCCCGGGGACGATTTTGTGGGATCGCTGCGGCAGATTGTCGAGAGTCTTCTGCGAGAGCGGTATGCCGATATCGAGACAGTCAGCGAAGTTGTAGGCGTCTCGAAGCGCAAGCTGCAGCGAGAACTTGCGAAGGAAGGTCTCAAATACCGCGATCTCGTAGGACAGGTCCGTTACAAGATGGCGTGCAAGATGTTCGCCGAAACCGACATGACCGCGCGCGAGATCGCGCACGAGCTCTCCTATTCACGGGCATCTCATTTAATTCGCTCATTCCGTCACTGGTCCGGGCTCACCCCGGGCGAGCATCGCGAATTTCACAAGCAGCAGAAGCCAAACTGAGGCCCATACGCACGCAGCAAGGGCTGAACAAACCGCTTCCATCCTAGACCTTGATTGCACCGTCTTCATGGTGCAATGGCAGGCTCGCAATGCCTGATCGCCCGGTGATCGCACATTTTCCCAACAACCGACTTTCAGTGTTTTGGCAGAGTCATGCTTCTTGCGCGCTTGGCGACTGGCGCAAAATGGATATCCAACGGCACCAAATGGGCTTTGCATTTCAGGAACCAGTGACAGAATTTATGCGATTATAT
>Ga0224508_10005451_pt1 | contig 10175 bp, 6 predicted proteins | sample SF_Jan12_sed_USG_4_FD_170157 | JGI IMG/M metagenome (GOLD analysis project Ga0224508, IMG submission 170157) | Sediment microbial communities from San Francisco Bay, California, United States - SF_Jan12_sed_USGS_21 | ecosystem: Environmental > Aquatic > Marine > Sediment | place: USA: California... | reverse complement strand
CGATCCTGCCCGCAAACGCCGACGCGAGCACGGTATACGGACTCGCCAGGTAGACCTTCCCCGGACCGCTGCGGCCCGGGAAATTCCGGTTGATCGAACTCACGGTAACCTGGTCTGGCTCCGTGCTGACACCGGGCCCGGCGTTGATGCAGGCTCCGCAACCTGGAGCAAGAACCGTCAGCCCCGCCTGAACAAACAGCTCGTGGAACCCCTCGTCGTGCGCCATCTGCTCTACTTCAACCGAACCGTACTGCAAGTAGGCGATCAGGCTGTCGGCAACCCGGTCGCCTCTGTCGAGCGCCGACTGCACGACTTCGGCCGCCATCCTGATGTCGGCCGGCTTGGCCCCCGTGCACGAGCCCGCGTACACGATGTCCAGCGGAACCGATTCGGGCAGGTCTTCGATCGCCACGCCGTTTCCGGGGTCACCGGGAGTCGCCACCATCGGACGAAGCGCGGACCCGTCGATCGTCATCGTCCACTCGTAGTCGGCGTCCGGGTCGCTGTGCAGACCAGCCACCATGGCCTCGACCTCCAAGCGATCCAGTCCGCGCTCCGCTACGAGCCAGTCGATCGTCTTGTCATCCGGCGCCACGATTCCCGTAAAGCCGCCGACTTCTGCCGCCATGTTCGTAAGCGTGGCCCGCTCGTCGATGCCCAGTGCCTCGACGGCCTCGCCGCCATACTCGATAATCTTCCCGATCGCGTCCCCGCCTCTTACGTACGGGTGGGCCAGGATCTCGATCATCATGTCTTTCGCCGTGACGTTCTCGGGAATCCTCCCCGTGATCTCGATCCTCACTGACTTCGGCACTTCCAACCGGACATCGCGCGTAGCCCACGAGTTCACGACAGCGGTAGTTCCGACGCCAAACGCCACACACCCTATGGCACCGGAATGCGGTGTGTGGGAATCGGATCCGACCACGACCTGACCCGGGAGCGCGTAGCTGCCGAGCACTTTTACATGGCAGATGGCCTCGCTGCCGATGCGACCCGCCAGGTCTCCATGCAGGCGGACCCCTTTCCGGGCCGCGAATTCCTTCTGTCGATCATGGAGGGCGTGGGCGGCATCAAGCAGGCCCGCTGCCTTTCGTTCCTCCGTAATCACCTGGTCGAGGAAGGCCAGGTGGTCACGGAAGAAATAGATGCTGTCGGGGTCATTCAGCCCGGCATCCTCGCCGGCGAAGTCGTCCCAGAAGAACGACGCCATCGGCGTCACGTACTCGTGGCTGAACCGGATATCCGTGCGAACAAACCCTGCATCGCCCGCTTTTACTGCCGGGATCCCGACCTTCTCCTGCGACAGGTCCTCTACCCAATGCTGCGCCAGGATTTTCTCCGCGACTGTCATGGGCCGCTCGGAATCCGTGATCGGCAGCGGCACGGTAACCAGGCCCTTGAGACGGGCGACGGCGTAGTCGAGAAGTCCGCCGTATTCGATAATGTCCTGCTGGATGTGGCCGGCCCCCTCCGTGAACAGCGAGAGGGGCATCTCTTCGCCCCGTCGGATTCGATCGATCACCGAGAAGTCCGTCGTGGTGAGGACGCCCAGGTTCTCACAGTTCTCGCGATAAATCCGCTCGATATTTTCCGCGATCACGATCCGGATACCTGCTGCCCGTTCCGCGTACGGAGAGGCCTCCCGGCTCGAGCCCTTTCCACGTCGCTTCCCGGATACGGCAGCGATGAAACCACCGTTCAGGATGTCGTCCTTCCCGATCGGGAATTCTCCGTTGCAGCGCAGGCCCACGTACGGATACTGACCGAGCTTCTCGTCGTAGTGGTAGCACACCCAGGCCGGCGTGATCTCGTCCGTGCTGATGTCGTTGCGCAGAGGGATCGAAGGGTCCCAGTCGAGGTCCTCGCCGGCCAACTGCCGACGAATGAGCTCGGGGTCTTCAGTGAGGAAAAGAATGCGCCCGTGAAGGCTGACGGTGTCGGGGCGTTTGGCGACGGTTCGGTTCAGTAGTTTATCGAGCATGGCCGGGCTTTGAGTGGTTATTATGTTGTGCCTGCGCTACCGGCGAAATCTACGCCGGGATCTGCAAGGGAGCGAATCCGCTTGTAGAACCTGGACCTGTTTCGCGGGTAGTTTCAAGGCACCCTGATCATGCCAACCGAAGTTCCGACGACGAGAGGGAAATATGCCTGCACGCTTGATCGTATTTGGACGAATTTCTGCCGCACTCGCGGTCCTCGCCATATCATTGGCTGCCCCCCAACAACTCGTTTCGCAGGAACTCCCGGAAGGCGTCACGCAGGGCGCCAGCGTGGAGGGCATCACGGAGTATCAGCTCGAAAATGGACTCCGGGTGTTGCTGTTTCCCGACCAGAGCAAACAGCAGATCACAGTGAACATCACCTATCTCGTCGGCTCACGGCACGAAGCGTACGGCGAGACGGGAATGGCTCACCTGCTGGAGCACCTCGTGTTCAAGGGCACCCCTGACCACCCGGACATTCCGGCCGAGTTGACGGAGCACGGGGCGTTTCCCAACGGCACGACCTGGTTCGACCGCACGAACTACTATGAAACGTTTCCTGCGACCGAGGAAAACCTGATCTGGGCGCTCGACCTCGAGGCTGACCGGATGGTCAATTCGTTCATCGCCGCGGAAGACCTCGAGTCGGAGATGACCGTCGTACGGAACGAGTTCGAGTCGGGAGAGAACAGCCCGGTCGGCGTGCTCGGGAAGCGCACGGCCGCGACCGCGTTCGCATGGCACAACTACGGAAACTCGACGATCGGCGCGCGGGCGGATATCGAAAACGTGCCGATCGAGCGCCTGCAGGGCTTCTATCGAAAGTACTATCAGCCGGACAACGCGATCCTCGTAGTGGCCGGTCGCATCGACGAGGCCCGGACACTCGAATTGGTCGCTGAAGAGTTCGGTCCGATACCACGGCCGGATCGGAGCGGCGCGAACCAGCTGTTCGAAACGTACACCGCGGAGCCGGCGCAGGATGGCGAGCGAAGCGTCACGCTGCGGCGAGTTGGCGAGGAGCAGATCGCCATGGCCGCCTACCACATTCCAGCTGGATCGCATGAGGACTACGCCGCGGTCTCCGTGTTGACCCACATCCTTTCCACGCGGCCCGCAGGAAGGCTCTACAGCCGGATCGTCGAGCCCGGACTCGCGGCGAATACGTCCGCGTCGAGCTGGCGATTCAAGGAACCCGGGTTGCTGAGGACGACCGTCCGCGTACCCAAGGATCAGCCGCTGGAACCAGCCGTCGAGGAAATGCTGGCAACGCTGGACTCGTTCGTGGACGAGCCACCCACCGAGGAAGAGGTGGAGCGAGCGAAGACGGACTATCTGAAGAACATCGAGCTGGCGTTCAACAACCCGCAGGGCATAGCGCTTCAGCTGAGCGAGTGGACCTCCATGGGTGACTGGAGGATGTTCTTCCTGCACCGCGATCGCCTGGAGGCCGTTACGCCGGACGCCGTCCGACGCGTGGCCACTACGTACCTGCGACCTTCCAACCGTACGCTCGGTTTCTTCTATCCGGTAGACGAAACACCGGAGCGCGCGGAGGTGCCGCCGGCACCTGACGTCTCGGCTCTCGTCGCTGGCTATACAGGGCGCGAAGCGGTGGCCGAAGGAGAAGCCTTCGATCCTACACCCGCGAACCTCGACGCGCGGACGACGCGGCTGGAACTCGGCAGTGGGTTCGAACTGGCCCTGATGCCCAAGGAAAATCGTGGAGATGCGGTAACGGTGAGCCTGGCGCTCCGCTTCGGCACCGAAGAGGGTTTGCGCGGGAAAGCGACGGCGGCCGGACTCGTGCCTGCGATGTTGAGACGCGGTACGACCTCCCGCACGCGGCAGGAGATCGAGGACGAGCTCGATCGACTCAAGGCTCAACTGGGTTTCGGTGGAGGGCCATTGAGCGCGAGTGGACAGATACAGACCACGCGCGAGAATCTCCCGGCCGTACTCGAGCTCCTGGACGAGATGTTGCGGGAGCCGGCATTCGACGAAGCAGAATTCGAGACACTCAGACAGGAAAGTGTCGCCGCCGTCGAGCGCCAGATGTCCGAACCCCAGCCGCTGGCGGTCAATGCATTCCAACGGCTGCTCAACCCGTGGCCGGGGGACCATCCGCGGTACACCCCGACACTGGACGAGCGGAAAACACGCCTCGAAGCCGTGACGCTGGCCGATGTCCGCGCTTTCTGGGATCAGTTCTACGGTGCCCAGGGCGGAACCATGAGCATCGTTGGTGACTTCGATGCGGAGCAGATGACGGCGGTCGTGGAGGACATGTTCGGTTCCTGGATAGCAGCCGAGCCGTATGTGCGAGTGGCCGATCCGTATCGTGACATTGAAAAGGCCGACCAGGACATCGAGACGCCCGATAAGGCGAACGCGATGATGATCGCCGCTCAGCCCGTCCGTATGACGGACGCCGATGCCGACTACCCGGCGCTTGCGCTGGGCAACTACATGCTCGGCGGAGGCTTCCTCAATTCGCGACTGGCAACGCGGATTCGGCAGGAATTAGGGCTGTCTTACGGCGTCGGGTCGCAGTTCGCCGCAGCGCCACTGGATGACTCCGGCGTATTCCTGACATACGCGATCTTCGCCCCCGAGAACGCGGATCCGGTCGTCGAGGCCTTTCAGGCCGTAATCACCGAGGTCCTCGACGGTGGTTTCACCGACGAGGAGATCGAGGCGGCGAAGAACGGCTTCCTCGAAGCGGCGCAGAACGGGAGAGCGAATGATGGAACGGTCGCCGGTCAGCTGTCCGGCCAGTTGTTCACGGACCGCACATACCAGTTCACGGCGGATCAGGAAGCTGCGATCCAGGCGCTAACGGGAGAGCAGATCCTGAACGTCATGCGCCGGCACATCGATCTGACGAAGATTTCGATCGTTCGGGCGGGAGACTTTGCGGGAGTGGAGGCGCCGACCAGTTGACGATCACGTATGAGGACTTCGAGCGCGTGGAGATTCGTATCGGCACAATCGTCGATGCACGAGAGTTTCCGCGCGCTCGAAAGCCGCTCTACCAGTTGACCATCGACTTCGGGCCTGAGATCGGCACCCGGGAGTCGGCCGCCGGATTGCCGGAGCGCTACGAGCTGGCTGCGCTGGAAGGGAAACAGGTGATCGCAGTACTGAACCTGGGCCCAAGGAACATCGCCGGGTTCATGTCAGAGTGTTTGACCCTCGGCGTTCCTGACGCCGACGGGGAGACGATTCTGCTGGTTCCATCGAGCGAGGTGCCAAATGGTGGACGGCTCTTCTGACCCTGTTGCCCGTAGACCGGCGGGCTACGAGGCACTGACTGCGGACGCCGGTGCGTACGAGGATCCGTCCCGCCTGGTCTTCCGGGCCGTCGGTGAGAAGGCCCTGGAGATGCTCAACGCCGTCGTCACGGCGGATCTTGCGGCTGTTCGCGGCGACGCCGCGTTCCCCACGCTGATCCTCACACCCAAGGGCCGCGTGCTGGCCGACGCCGTGGTGCTTCACGTCGGTGGAGAGGTACTCGTCGACGTTCCGGCGGCCGCCTGGCCCGGTCTGGAGGCTCACTTCGGTGTCTACGTGCCACCCCGGTTTGTGCGGCTCGAACCGTCCGGGCTGCGCGTGGTCCGAATCCATGGACCGCGCGCCCTGGAGCGAGAGCGAACGGACGCCGTCCTTGCCACCTTGAATGGGCCGACCTACACGCAGCGCGATGGTTCGTATCACGCGGTTGCGCCGTACCGAGCCGGATTCGCCGTTCGCCTGGCGGAAGGGTACGACCTTTATCTCCCGCCTGGCTCCGGCCACGAACTAGGCTTTCCGGAGGTAAGCGGGGAGGCCTGGGAGGTGTGGCGGATCGAGCGTGGGATCCCGCTGTACGGACGTGACATTACGACCGACAACCTGCCGCAGGAAACAGGCCTCGTTCCGGAGTACGTCAGCTTTGAGAAGGGCTGTTATACGGGACAGGAAGTCGTGGCACGCATCCACTACCGCGGCCACGTAAACCGGAATCTGTGGGGCATCCAGGTGGTCGGGCCGGGGACTGGTATCCTGCTGAACGCGGGCGACGCACTCACGTTGGACGGTAAGGTTGTTGGGACTGTTACGTCGGCTGCACTGTCGCCCGTGCATGGCGCGATCGGCATGGGCTACGTGCGCCGGGAGATCGAACTGGGAGCGGAACTCATCGTGCGTTCCCCGGGCCAGGATACTGACATCCCGGTCTACGCGATCGTAACTTCGCTACCGATCCAGCCGTAGTCTTTGACGAAGCTCTCCAGGAGACAGCAATGAAGCTCAGGCTCTTCCTCGCCCCCATGGCGGCGCTTGCCGCCGTGTCCTGTGCGAACCGCACCGCGCAACAGCCGGAAACGACGGAGACGGACGAGATGATCGTCGAGCGAGCCGAGGACATGATGCCGTCCGGTGAAGTCGAGGAAACGGACGAGATGATCGTCGAGCGAGCCGAGGACATGATGCCGTCGGGACCCGCCGCCGAATTGCATCGATTCATCCTGCAGGCCCGGAATCTCGATATGGCGCCCGGATTCGCTGTCGCGGTCGTGCACGGCGATGAGGTGGCCTATGCGGCGGACTTTGGGTGGGCTGACGAGGAAGCTGGTCGGGAAGTCGACGCGGAGACCATCTTCTACATTGCCTCCTCCACCAAGTCGTTCACGGGTATGGCGGCGGCGAAACTGCACCACGCCGGGCGCCTCGATCTCGACGCACGGCTGTCCAACTATTTACCGGAACTGCGCATGACGCCACCGTTGTCGGAGGACTCGATCACGCTCCGGCAACTCCTCACGCATACGCACGGCATCGAAAACGGTGGCCCGATCGTGCTGCGCACGGCGTTCACGGGAGAGCATGATCCGGACATGCTGCTCGACCTGCTCGCGGAGCAACCGGCTGGGGCGCAGGGTCGTGACTTCCGCTACGGGAACATGGGCTACAACGTGGCGAGCCTGGCGATGGATGCCTGGCTGGGCGAGAGCTGGAAAGACGTCCTGGCGGAGGAGATCTTCGGGCCGATCGGCATGGGTTCGACGAGCGCTTACAGGTCGCGGATCGACGAATCCCGGCTCGCCATGCCGTACGGCTGGGAGCCCGACGGCTGGCAGCGTCGTCGGTATGCGAAGGAAGATTCGAACATGCACGCGGCGGGCGGCATGATGACGACGACGGCCGACCTGGCCCGGTGGCTCGTCGTCAACCTCAACGAAGGCCGCATAGACGGTCGCCAGGTCCTGCCCGCGGCGGCAGTCGCCGATGCCCATACGGCGGTGGCGGAGAACGATGACGACTGGGGACCGTTCTCGAGGGACGGATACGGCCTCGGCTGGCACGTTGGAGTCTATGACGGGTCCAGACAACTCCACCATTTCGGCGGCTTCACGGGCTTTCATGCCCACGTGTCCTTCATGCCCGACGAGCGGATCGGGGTCGTCGTCCTGGTGAACGGCTCGGGAACGGGATCGATACTCGCCACGAGCGTGGCATCCTTCGCCTACGATGCGTTCCGTGGAAAGCCGGACATCAAGGCCCATGGCGATGCCGTGCTCGAGCAGATGGCCGAACAGGCTGAGCAAAGGCGGGAGAGAACGCGGGCTGACCGGGAGAGGCGCGCGGGGCGACCGCAGGTTCTGCCGCATCCGCTCGAAGCGTACGCGGGGATGTACGAGAGTGCTCGACTCGGCCGGTTGACATGGTCGATCCGCGACGGACGGCTTCATGCCCAGATCGGTCTCGCGCAAAGCGACGTCGAGGTATACAACGGCGAGGCGAATCAACTCCGCGTCGAACTCACCGGCGGCGGGACCGTAGTGGCCTTCGAGTTTCCGGAGGGTGCCGAACGGGCGACCGCCCTGACCGTAGCTGGTGAGCGCTTGGAGTACGTTGGGGACACAGTCGGCACTTGGTGACGAGGTAAAGCGTTTGGCGAACCGCTGGCGGGGCGCATATCTTCGCGGTCCGCGCGGGGCACGCGCGAGACGAACCTCTGCCAGGATCCTACACTGAGCGCTCTGGGCCAGGCCGATCTGCGGACGCTCTTCCGCTTCATGCTGCTGATCAGGGGGCTCGAAGACCGTCTCGAGGTCCTGCTCAAGCAGGGACACCTCGTCGGCAGCGTCTACCGAAGCCTGGGTCAGGAGGCCACTGCCGTCGGAAGCGCCTTCGCACTTGGCCCGGGAGACTGGCTCGCCCCCTCCATCCGTGACATGGGAGCACTGTTCGTGCGCGGCCTCGACGTACGGGACATGCTCCGCCAGTACACGGCACGCGGCACATCCCTGTGTGCCGGCAAGGACAACATCACCCACTTCACCGTCCCTGAATTGGGACTGCTCGGCCCGGTGAGCCCGCTCGGTACACAGCTGTGCGTCCTTAACGGCGTGGCTCTCGCTTTCAAGCAGCGCCGACAGCCCAACGTCTGCATGACGTACCAGGGCGACGGAGCGAGCCGTACCGGTGCCTCACATGAGGGTTTCGCCCTGGCGGCGGCCCTCGGTCTGCCGATCGTCGTTTGGCTCGAGCACAACCGGTGGGCGTTCGGCACGCGGAGCAGTCGACAATCTGCGGTTGGGGACTGGCTGGACGCCGCCGCGATGTACGGGGTTCCAGCGGAATCGGTCGACGGTAACGACGTGGTTGCCGTTCACGGGGCTTCCCGCACGGCCGTGGATCGGGCGAGGGCCGGGGGCGGCATGACGATTCTGGTCGCGGAAACCTATCGTATGCACGGACATGCCCAGCACGACGCACAGAAGTATGTCCCAGCCGAGGAATTGGAAGAGTGGCGGCACCGTGATCCGATCGACCGTTGCGAGGCGGCTCTTCGGGAGATGGGAGAGGCGGAGGCGGAGCTGGCTGCGATTCGCAGCTCGGTGGCAGGCGAGCTGGATGGGGCTATCGACGACGTCCTGTCTGAACCAGCTCCGGAGGCGGAAGACGCGCGGACGCGAGTCTATGCCTCCGCCGAACTGGACGCCCCGGTTCCGTGGACGCGTGGCCCGGTGCCGGGCTACGGTGGCATGGCCCCGCATGTGAGGCTCGGGGCGTGAACGAGCTGCGCGAGACCACGTATCTCGAAGCGATCCGGGATGCGATGGCCGAGGAGATGCGGCGTGACGACCGGGTGTTCATCCTCGGCGAGGACGTGGGCGTGTACGGAGGCGCGTTCAAAATCACCGAGGGATTTCTCGACGAATTCGGGCCGGAGCGCGTTATCGATACGCCGATCAGCGAGGCGGCGATCGTCGGAGCCGCGATCGGTGCGGCCCACATGGGTTTGCGACCGATCGCCGAGATGCAGTTCATCGACTTCATCGCACCCGCGTTCGACATGATCGTCAACTTTGCCGCGAAGTCACGCTATCGAACAGGCATCGGCGCCGGCATCGTCATAAGGGGCCCGTGCGGCGGAGGTTCGCGGTCCGGTCCGTTTCACTCGCAGAACGTCGAATCGTACTTCGCGAACGTCGCGGGGCTCAAGATGGTGGCGCCGGCCACGGCGCGAGATGCCAAGGGTCTGCTGACGGCGGCGATTCGGGACCCCGACCCCGTGTTGTACTTCGAACACAAGTTCCTGTATCGGCGCGTCAAGGAGGTGCTGCCAATCGATGAGGAAATCGTCGTGCCGCTCGGCGTGGCGCGAACTCACCGAGAGGGGTCCGATCTGACGGTCGTGACGTACGGCGGGATGCTCTACAAGACGGCGGAGGCCGCGGAAGCCATCGCCTCGGAGGACGGCGCCGAGATCGAAGTGATCGATCTGAGGTCGCTGCGTCCGCTGGATACGGATGCGATCGTCGCGAGCGTGCGGAAGACGGGCCGACTGTTGATCGTGCACGAGGCGTCGAAGTTCGGCGGCTTCGCCGGAGAAATCACGGCCCAGGTGACCGAGCACGCGTTCGAATGGCTCGACGCTCCGATCCGCCGGGTGACGGCGCTTGATACACCGGTGCCGTTCGCGCCGGCGCTCGAGGATTACTACCTGCCCCAGGTGGACGATATCAAAGCCGCAGCCCGCTGGTTGCTGGCGTACTGAACCGAGAACACGGGAAAAACGAGATGTCCAAGGTCGACGTAATCATGCCGCAGATGGGAGAGTCCATCGTCGAAGGAACGCTCACGAAGTGGCTCAAATCAGTGGGCGAGGCCATCGACCGCGATGAAGACTTGTTCGAGATC